>Ga0105162_1000232_pt1 | contig 38072 bp, 29 predicted proteins | sample JNZ201metaG_FD_81532 | JGI IMG/M metagenome (GOLD analysis project Ga0105162, IMG submission 81532) | Hot spring microbial communities from Jinze hot spring, China to study Microbial Dark Matter (Phase II) - JNZ 20120812A | ecosystem: Environmental > Aquatic > Thermal springs > Hot (42-90C) >...
CAATCAGAGAGCGCCGAGGAGGAGATTAGGCGGTTAATAATTGAGCTTAGGCTCCTTGAGGGCACGGCTGAGCAGATACAAGCTAGGTTGAATCTCGTCAATACAGCCTTAACCGAGCTAAACTTAGCCAGCATGGCGCTTGAGGGCATCGAGAATAAGAGCTCTGACCATATATTTGTTCCAATAGGCGGCGGGTCATATATTAAGGCAAGGCTTGAAGATACTGATAAGGTTGTATACGGGATAGGCGCGGGGGTGACTATAGAGAAGCCACTTAAGGAGGCTAAGGAGGACATAGCAAACAGAATATCTGAGCTAAATAAGGCTAAGGTGGCTCTGGAACAACAATTAAGTCAAGTTTTTGTTAGACTACAGGAGGGGCAAAATAAATTACAAGAGTTAACATCTATGCTTAGAAGGGCAGAGATGAAGAAGTGATGTTTGAGAGACTACGCGAAGCGCTGAGCGGGATTATAGATAAGGTTTCCATGACTGAACTTAAACCAGAAAAGCTTCAGGGGATGCTTTGGGAGCTAAAGCTTACGCTCCTAGAGAATGACGTTGCCCTTGTTGTTGCTGAGCATATATGTAGTGAAGTGGAGAAGAGACTTTCTGGGCTAAAGGTTAGTAGGTTCGAAGATAAGCATAGAATAATTAAAGAGACGCTAAGGGAGATACTCCTAGAACTGCTTAAGACGCAGAATGATGTGAACATATTTGATGCTATTGAGAGGAAGCGTAGTTTAAGGGAGCCATGCGTAATTGTTTTTGTTGGAATAAATGGGACTGGAAAGACCACAACTATAGCCAAAATGGCGAATCTACTTCTTGGAAAAGGCTATTCAGTCTTACTGGCCTGTAGTGATACGTTTAGGGCTGGCTCAATAGAGCAGCTCGAGCAGCACGCTAAGAGGCTAGGCGTCTCAATGATAAAGCATAAGTATGGCTCCGATCCAGCCGCAGTGGCCTACGATGCTCTTCAGTACGCGAAGGCTAAGGGCATAAATGTAGTCCTGGTGGATACCGCTGGGAGGATGCAGACGAATAAGAATCTTATGGCTGAAATGGAAAAGATAGTGCGCGTTGTTAGACCGGATATGGTTATATTTGTCGGTGATGCCCTTACGGGGAACGATGCCGTCATACAGGCTGAGGAGTTCAATAACCATGTGAATATAACTGGGTCGGTGTTAACTAAGATGGACGCTGATGCGAAAGGAGGTGCGGCAATATCAATAGCTTATGTAACTAAGAAACCAATACTATTTTTGGGTGTCGGACAAAAATACAATGATATAGAAGTCTTTAGGCCGGAGGTTGTTGTAAATCGCATAATTAATTTATGAGATTTTTAGAACAAAATCTTGAGAAGAGAGTTTGGTCAGATGAGTAACTCCCGGTCATAGGCTTATTGTCCCTCGACTCTTCCTACATCATCCCAAAAAATAAAATTAACTTCATGCTATTTTAAGTTTATATCGCCAACGACAATTAGATACGCCTTGAGTTGAGCGATAAGCTCTAGATCAATTTTCTAAAATTTGGGAATGATATATTACGGAAATAAATTCTGGCTAAATATTGCATGGTTAAATTTTTACCTTAAGAAAGGATAATTTAGGTATGAGGATCTATCCTAGTAGAGCGGACTTTGATGCAATCAGAAAAGGGAAAGGTATTGAAAAAGAAGGTTGAGGGTGAATTTGAGGAGAGCACTAGTGTAGATAAGCTTGTTGAGACCCTTTTGAGGAGCTTCTTAAAGAGCGAGAGTAACTATGGCTTAATAACTGACATAAGAACCGATGTGGGGTATGTTTTCAGGATTGCAAAGGAGCTGATTTCCGAAAAAGGGTTTGATATATATGTGTTAAGAGTTAAAAACGAGATATATTTGGCTAAGGCTGTTGAGCGTTTTGATGATCTATATGACGTTATAAAGGAAAGATCTCTATTAAGGGCAAAGAAAGGCTTAATTGAGATCTGGGATGACGATGAAAGTAGAATACTACATTTTCTAGTGCCATCTTTAAGGAGACATCTTCCAATAGAATATGAGAATGAGAATGAAAGAGAGAGGATTATCGAGACCCTTTTAGAAAGCTACATGGATTAAAGCGCGGTTACCTTAGCGTCTAGGCTTCTCTTTCTTGCCAGTGATAAGATCCTGTAGGGCTATCCCATTGACCGTAATAACTTTCCATCTAACCCCTGGTATATCCCCCATCGAGCGCCCTCTTGAGCCGCCTATACCGGCGATAATCACCTCGTCGTGCTCATCGACAACATTTAATGCTCCATCTCCTGGAAGGAAGGCTGTTACAACTTTTCCATTTTTTATAAGCTGTACTCTAACGCACTTCCGTATGGCGCTGTTTGGCTGCTTGCTCTCTCTACCAACTTTCTCTAAAACTATTCCACGGGCCATTGGGGCGCCTTCGAGCGGATCGGCCTTCACGTCTAACATGAGCATGCGTCTCTTGTAGTATCTATCCTTCCAGCGGAACTTCTGTCTCCTCAGCCCAAGTTTTCTCGCAGCGAATTCTCCCCGTGGCTTCTTAGCCATAATATTTACCCCGCATATCCAACATTGCCAAACATTATCTTAGGTTATAAATATTTCGCTTGGGCCTTAAACTATTAAGACGGTGCCTATGTTAAAGTAGCGTTTCGCTAAGACTCTTGCTTTCTCAATGTTTCGTCCATTCTTCCCTATGGCAATACCTTTATCCTTTCCGTCCACCGAAACAACGGCTATTACATTTCCATCGGGCTTTTTTGTTATACGAACCTCTCTGATACTCGCTGGCTTTAAGACATTCCTTATAAACTGTATTGGATCCTCGGAAAACTCCACTATTTCATAGTTCTTTCCGGTAATTCTTTTGAGTAAGGATATGTTTCTTCCACCCTTGCCTATTGCCATGCCGAGTTCCCCTTCTTTAATCACAAATATTATCCTGTTGAATTTACCGTCTATTATGCAGTCTCTGACTGTAGCGCCAGTTATGCTCTCAAAGAGGCGCATGTACTCCAGCTCCTCATTGGTCAGACGAATACCCTTAGACATTTCCACCACCCACAAATTCAAGTATATTTGAATCTCCCGGGTCCCTTATGGTGAGAGCGGAAACCATAAAAGGTTTTCCACATGCGGAACCCAGATCTAGACTAGAGCTAGGATATACGAGTAATGGAATATTAGATAATTTGCAATATTGCTCAATCTTTTCACGTACGTCTTGCGAACAGTTAGAGGCAATAACTATCATCTTAGCTCTACCAGTTAAAGCACTTCTTATAGCAACGTTTGAGCCAAATAAAACCTTTCCGCTTCTAATGGCTATACCAAGGGCTTTATCTATTTCGCTCTTGCTAGGCTCACTCAACTTTTTCGCTCACCTCGCCTGCTGAGGGGCGGTCATATAAATATCTACTAATCCTGTGCCAACAGGTATTGTCTGACCGACAATAACATTTTCTGTTACCCCTTTGAGCGGGTCAATCTCGCCCCTAATTGCAGCTTCAACTATGTTTGGAACGGTTATCTCGAAGGCCGCTCTGGCTAAAACGCTCGGCTTTTCACCGCTAACCCCATGACGGCCTATCTGCCTGACAGTGCCGGTTGCGGTCATCATGTCGGCTACAAGCATTATGTGCCTGATGTCAACGCCCAATCCCTGCTCCTGCAATACACCCATAGCCTCTTCAATGATGGCATTTCTAGCCGCCTCTATACCCAATGTCTTCTCTATCTCATGGATATTATTCGTCGTGGTTCTCATCGGGTCAACACCAATAACCTCAAGAACCTTAGATAGCCCGGATCCATCAGTCCTTATAATCCACTCGCCCTTCTCCTCTGTCACATAAACCCTCTTTATTCCGGGTATACCCCTCACATGGTAAGCCATAACCCTGCTTAGCAGTTTCTTGGCGTCTATCTTCTTTTTAGGCTCAATAATTATTGTATTTCCCTCAAACTTAATTGAACAATTTGAAATGTTAGCTTCCTTGCTCAAGTATTCTAGAGTTATGCCTCGCTCGCTCATGTTGCGCTCGCTTAGCCTTATTATGAGACTGCCTGTCTCGGGATCTATATATGTCTCCTCAGAGATATCCTCAAGCGTGGTATGCAGGATTCTTTGGGCAACCTCCGTCGCCTTTTCCCGACTCTTCTTATGATCCTCATCGAGATAAATTGTCATTATTGGTGTTGAAGGCTCCCTCCTAGCGTCGACTATCTCTATTAGACGAGGTAGGCCTAGGGTTACGTTCTGCTCCCTGACGCCGGCATAGTGGAATGTCCTAAGGGTCATTTGAGTGCCCGGCTCACCAATAGATTGGGCAGCTACAACGCCGACAGCTTCGCCCGGCTCAACTAGCGCCCTCTTGTAACGCTCCACAGCTAGATTAACGGCTAAATCTACACCCTCTTTGCTTAAGCCTAAGGCTGAGAGCCCCTCTACAAGCTCTTGTGCGAGAAGTGGTGTAATCTCATTCTTAACCCTGTTTACCTGCCCCTCAATGTACTCTATAGGAGCTGGCTCTCCAGCTCCAACCATAAGCTTAACCTGCTCAAGTAGCCTGCTAACGTTAACGGCCTTCCCATGGTCGCTTTTGGATGGATCAACGCCATCTTCACCATAGACAAATTGGATTATTTCGCCCAATGGATTCCTAACGGTTCCATCATATTCGACACGTAAGTGTTCAAGGGCATTGATTAGCCTTCTCTGCATGTAGCCGCTCTGCTGGGTTCTCACAGCAGTATCTACCAGACCCTCACGTCCACCCATCGCGTGAAAGAAGAATTCTATGGGGTCTAATCCATCCCTGTAGGAGGAATACACGAAGCCCCTTGCCTTAGGTGAGGGATCTCCAAGGTCAAAGTGCGGTAGGGCTCTCTCCATGTATCCGCGTATAATACGCTTACCCCTAACCGACTGCTGCCCAAGCATAGCAGCCATTTGGCCTATATTTAGGGTTGTTCCCCTAGCACCGGTCTTAGTCATAATTATGCCGGAATTTTCTATGCTGAGATCCGCTTCAGCAACTTTTCCAGCTTTTTCCCGCGCCTCCGCAAGCTCGTTCATCACATAGAGCTCGAAAGAATCTTCAAGGGTCTGACCCGGAAGTCTTTCAAGAGTCCCCTCCCGTAATTCCTTAACCAGCGACTCTATTTTTTTCTCGGACTCCCTTATTATTTGACGTATTTTTCTTCTGGCTTCAGCCGAGAGGTCCAGTTCATCGAGGGAGTATGTGAACCCACGCATAGTTATAAATTTATTAAGGAGGCGACACAATCGATTAAGAAACTCTCTGCCAGCTTCCGTACCATAGTCCTTTATTATCCTATGCAGAACGCTCTCGGGCTTCTCCGCACCGATGGAGTTCTTATCAATTACACCCTTAATTAAAACGCCATTCTTAATGACTACGTAAGCATCATGTGGACAATCTTCCCTCAAACAAACCTCACAGTTCCTACAAATACTTGCCTTGAGAGCGTAATTGAAGTCTTTTGGAAGAAACAGACTGAGTATCTGCTTACCAGTCCATAAGGGCTCAGGCTCCTTAACAGCTGGCTCGGGTAAAGGCTCCTTATATTCGGCTGCAGCTAATAGTTCGCATACTTCTTTCTTATTTAGAAGCGTATCCCTCCTAGTTAGGAGGTAGGCTGCAGTTATGAAGTCTCTTATTGCGCCTACTATTGGCCCGCCGAACCTTGGAGAAAGTATGTGGTCCTGAACTTGCATTAGCAGACGAGCTTCCGTCTGGGCCTCCTCACTCTGCGGGACATGGAGGTTCATTTCATCCCCGTCAAAGTCTGCGTTATATGGCGGGCAGACGCATAGGTGTAGCCTAAAGGTCTTGCCAGGGAGCACTTTAACATGGTGGGCCATTATAGACATTCTGTGGAGAGATGGCTGCCTATTGAATATGACTATGTCCCCGTCCTGGATGTGTCTCTCGACAATAAAGCCTGTCTCAAGCGCTTCTGCAAGCTTATTCCTGTCACTGACGAATTCAAGTCTGATGCGCTTGCCATCAGGCCTGACTATATACTGCGCTCCTGGATAAAAGTTCGGCCCGTTCCTCACAAGCTGGCGGAGCTTCTCAATATTCCATGGAGTAACCTTCTCCGGAACAGTTAGTCTCATGGCAATGCTTATCGGGACGCCAACCTCATTTATGTCTAGGTTCGAGTCTGGGCTGATGACTGTTCGTGCCGAGAAGTCAACCCTCTTTCCAGAAAGATTTCCTCTAAATCTACCCTCCTTACCCTTAAGGCGCTGGGATAAAGTTTTAAGGGCCCTTCCTGAGCGGTGCTTTGAAGGCGGTATGCCGGAAGCCTCATTGTTGAAGTATGTTGTAACGTGATACTCCAGGAGCTCCGCTAAGTCCTGTATTATGAGTGTGGGTGCCCCAGCCTCAATATTCTCCTTTAACCTCTGATTTATCCTTATTACATCAACAAGCTTATGCGTTAAATCATCTTCTGATCTTATTCCCGACTCAAGGGTTATTGACGGTCTAACATACACTGGTGGAACTGGCAGCACCTGTATAATCATCCACTCGGGGCGGGCGTATTTGGGATCAAAACCCAGTAGCTCAAGGTCCTCGTCCGGGATCCTTTCAAACCTCTCTCTTATCATACTTGCACTTAGGCGCTGTGATCCACCCTCCTCCGTATACTCATGGAAAATGATCGGTTTAGTAAATTCTATCTTATATTGCTTTGCACCACACCAGGGGCACTCACGGTTCTTTTTAGCCTCCTCAAAAACCCTATTATAAAATGATGCCGGGACATCGCCAAAGATCGTTTTTAGTCTTTCCATTCTAGCCCTTAAAGTCTTCACTGTTTTCTCTGGGAAAAGAATGCGCCCGCAATTCCTACACGTTGTCTGTAGGAGGTTATAGATTATTTCAGCGAATTCTACATGGATTACTGGTACAGCGAGCTCTATGTGGCCGAAGTGGCCTGGACAATTGACTGTTGTGTTACCGCATGTTCTACATCTCTGTCCTGGCTCTAGGACGCCTAAGCGGCTATCCATTAGGCCAGAGGGGATTGCCGCTCCATCCTCATCATAGGTATCAGCGGTTTGAATCTCTACAACAGACGCTCTTCTTATCTCTTGAGGCGAGAGAATACCGAATTTTATGTGCTCTATTGCCTTATATATTTCTTCAGTCAACGCCATTCTATGTCCTCTCCTTCAACTTAAGTCTCGGCGCAATACATAAGCTCATCAGCTCCTGAAGTAGGAGCTTAAATGCATAGGAAACCGTGACAGGGGAAACTCTAGCCTTGTCACCACATAGGTGGCACACATACTTCCGTTGTCTCATATCATAGTAGGCTATAAAGCCGCAATTTTCACAGACATAAAGCGTATATTTATCTGACTCCTCAAGGAGCCTATCCTGTAGAAGCATGGCGGCTCCATGGCCGATGAGGCAGTCTCTTTCCATTTCACCAAATCGCAGTCCGCCGCCCCTAGCCCTACCCTCAGTGGGCTGCCTAGTTAACATTTGGACCTGACCCCTAGCCCTTGCGTGCATCTTATCAGCAACCATGTGGTGCAGCTTCTGGTAATAAACAATTCCGATGAATATGTCTGCCACGTACTTTTCTCCAGTCACACCATTATATAAGACTTCTCGTCCAGTATAACTTAAGCCTAAACTAGTGAGCATACGCTTTAAAACTTCGCCCCTCTTGCTACCCACAAATGGTGTTCCATCAATAAATTCTCCCTTAAGGGCAGATATTTTGCCAGCCATAGACTCTAGAAATTGGCCTATCGTCATCCTTGAGGGGATGGCGTGGGGGTTAATTATCATGTCTGGGATGATTCCATCCGCCGAGAAGGGCATATCCTCTTGGGGAACAATTATTCCTATAACGCCCTTCTGCCCATGTCTTGAGGCGAATTTGTCGCCTATCTCCGGCACCCGCTCATCCCTGACCCTAACTTTAACAAGTTTGTTCTCCTCATTATTCTCGGTTATGAAGACCGCATCAACGATACCCCTTCCTGATGGTCTCATCTCGATGGACGAGTCCCTCATAGTTGGGCCGCGTACTTCAAACTCCTTATACTCCTCTAGGAACCTTGGCGGGCTTATTCTGCCAATTAATACGTCTCCACTGGAGACTTCAGCTTCAAGGCCAACTATACCATCTGGCTCAAGGAGCCGGTAATACTGCTCGCCACGGTAGCCCCTTGTACCGGGCTCTGGTACGGCTAGCTTATCTCTTAATCCTCCGAGGTACTGGCGGCACTCAGCCTCATAAAGCCTATAAAAGGTTGAGCGGAATAAGCCGCGCTCTATCGAGGCTTTATTGATAATTATTGCATCCTCCATGTTATATCCTTCGTAGGAGAGAATGGCGACGATGCAATTTTGTCCGGAGGGGCGTAAATCATAACCAATTATCTCCATAGGCTTAGTCTTGACAAGCGGCTTCTGTGGGTAATGAAGTATGTGGGCTCTTGAGTCAACTCTTAACGGGAAGTTTGATATATATACTCCTAGAGCCTGTTTTGCCATGGCTGACTCATATGAATTGCGTGGGGACTGGTTATGCTCAGCATAGGGTATTAGCGAAGCGCATATTCCAAGGATAGCGTATGGTGTTATCTCAAGGTGAGTGTGCTTTGGGGTTATATCCTCTGGGCAAAGCGCTATGTAGGCATTTTCTTCCTCCTCCGCATCCAAGTACTCTATTATGCCGTTCTTTATTAAGTCACTCCAGGTCCACTCCCAAGAAGATATTTTCTCAATATGCTCCTTCTTTAGTTTGGGCGCACCATTCTCAAGGATTATTAAGGGCCTACGTATCCTACCCTCATCGCAGTTAACATGAACCTCACGCCTTGGAATGCCATATCTCTCATCGAAGTATGCAACGTTAATCTCAGGTGATATCTCACCTTTCCGCCTAGCTCTCCTCAAGTTTTCGACCAAAGATTCTGGGTCACTGCAGTAGCCTATTGGGGCGCCATTCACGAAGACCTTTGCCCCAGTCCTCTTTAAATTCTCGTCAGCTTCAAGAAGTGGAATGACGCCCTGCTTATATAGCTCCCGCTTCACTTTATCTGGGTCAATATTGATCGAGAGGGAAGCCGAGAGGGCAAGGTTTTTAACAAGGCCGCAATTTGCACCCTCAGGGGTCTCATTTGGGCAGAATCTACCCCAGTGGGTGGCGTGGAGATCCCTCGCCTCAAAATTGGGCTGACTACGACTTAGGGGTGACTGAACCCTCCTAAGGTGACTGTAGGTCGATATTAAGTTAGTTCTATCAAGGATCTGCGTTATACCAACTCTACCGCGCCCCCAGTTCCCCGTAGCAAGCGCGTGCTGCAGCTTCTCAGTTATTATGCCGGGCCTAACAGCAATTGAAATGCTCATTATGCGTTTCTTTGAGCCCATCCTCTCAAGCTGATATTTTATGTCACGGCAAAGGTTTCTAAAGGCAACTCGGAATAGGTCGGCGAGAAGGGAGCCCGCCAGCTTCAGTCTCTTATTCTTTACGTGGTCCTTATCATCCGGCTTGCGCCTCCCCAGCTTTAATTCAATCACCCTAGCGGCCATTTCGCCGAGGAGATAAGCCTTCTCGATCCTCTTATCAGGTGTTCTCCTGATATGCGGCATGAAGACCCTGTCTAAGATCAGCTCAGCTCTTTGGAGCCGATAACTCTTGACTTGACCAGGCGCGACCCTATTCCCAATGTATAGCAGAGCATCCTCCACTGTTGTTACCTCAGCAGCCTCCTCAAAGGAGGGCTCCAGCTCGCTCTGAACATCCTTATCTAGAGAGACTGCCTCAGCTATCTCCCTATCTGATTCAAGCCCAAGAGCTCTCATTAAAACAACAAATGGTATTTCTGCTGGAACCCCAGGTATAGAGACAACCAGCGCACCACTTGGCTTCATACGCATCTCTATTCTAGCCCTGAAGCCGACTGTGGTCAAGAATATTTTGGCTCTATAAACTGGCGTGGCCCCCTTGGTCTCAACGTCCACAAGTATACGGTTAGGGGCGAGATCTTCAAGCGCAACGATAACCCTTTCAGACCCGTTAATTATAAAGTAGCCCCCTGGGTCAAGTGGGTCCTCGCCATGCCTAATAAGCTCTTCCTCAGATAAGCCATAGAGGTGGCAGTACTTGGACTTAAGCATTGTTGGCATATCGCCTATATATACGATCTCTTTATCCACCTCTCTGCCGTTAATAACCCTGATCATTTCGACTGAGATAGGCATGGCGTACGTTAGGTTCCTCAATCTAGCCTCCATTGGGTAGATTTCATGGCGCGTTCCATCAACCTCAGTGATATATGGTCCGCATATAACCCCACTCTCTGTATCACGTGCAATAAAGACCTTGCCAAACCTTATATTATACGGTCTATCAGAGACCTCTATCTCTATCTCGCCAACCTCATTAACTATCTCTTGAAGCCCATGCTCTATAAACTCATTATAGGAGTCGAGGTGCTGCCTAACTAACCCCCTCTCCTCAATAAATGACTTAAATATGATAAAGGCATCTTCATTACTAATCAATCCCTAAGACCTCCAGCAAGACTACAAACATTCTTAAAGAGTAAGAGACTTCCCTCATGTCTCAACTAGCTAAGCAAGAAATAAACAACGAAGGATGAAACTAATAAACTTTGCTTTTGTTAAGGGCTTACTGCTTTAACATACGGAATAAACTGGGGAGAAGACTTTACATTTACGCCCCAGCTCCGCAGGCCGACGTCATAATCCTGGCTAGACCACGGGTCCATTATGCCGTGGCGGACCCGGCGGGATTTGAACCCGCGACCTCCGGCTCTCTGCGCGGGGGCGTAAACCACAAGATATCTTTTTAGATACGATTAATTAAATGTTTTCCGGGAAATGGACCTTTAAGCAGCGCTGTAATGAGTGACCAGGATTAATGTGTCTAAAAAGATATTTGAGGATAAAATTAATGATTAAGCTATTTTCGAATAATTTTTAATGAATCTTCATTGCTTCTTACTTTATTTTTTTCTCTTATTTTCTGAGTCTACCCTCCTCTCTAGTCTTATTATTCCAGTTTTTGGGAAAGAGTGCTTAGATGGGGGATGGATGAAAATGGTGACATGCTGGCATGCCATTCCTCAAGCATGGTCATATGGCAGAATAGTCCCTGGCTGACCATTAAGTGGTTTTATGCTAACGGGCATTGCCCTGATGGAAAATTATTTTATCCCCCGGATATTATTGGCATTATTGTAACCTCATCCATATGCTTGAGACTGATGTTAAGTCCCCCAATGAATTCTATACGCCTACCGTTAACCAGAATTACAATGCCCGGATCCCTTGGATCTACTTTTATCCCCCTTTCTTTCTCGATCTCCGCTAAAACATCCTTCAAAGTGGGCTCGTTCTGAAAACTAACAAATAAATCCTCCATTCTAAATTTCCCTTGGGGTCCACCGATAACTTTCACTCTAACCTTCATTACAGAGATCCCCGCCATAAAAGGGAAGGGAGAAGGGAATATTTTAAGCTATTTCATTAATGCTTTAGTTTCAGTAGTTTCGCCGCGTTCTTTCCTAAAATCTTTCCTTTTTCCTCATTTGGTATCGGCATAGCTTTTATTCCCGCAATATTCTCTGCAATAAATATCTCAGGCGGCCCGAATGGGTAATCTGAGCCAAATAGCATTCTTTCTGGGCCGAAGAAAGCGTAGCCGCAAATTAAACTTTGGAGAGGCCCGCCGTTTAATGCTGTGTCGCCATATATTTGTTTAAAGTAAGATTCAAGTGGTCTACTCAATTTTCTTTTTAAGGGCGAGCAGCTCTCAGCAACGGTAATAGCTCTTCGGCTATAGTAAGGAAGCATTCCGCCCAAATGGTGTGTAACTATCTTCAACGCCGGGAACTTGTCTAGGACGGCCCCAAATATTAGTCTCCAGACGGCCTGGGTTGTATCGAATGGCCACCCAAAAATCGGAAGGGCCATCCAGCCCTTATATAGATCGACTAGTGGGTAACTCTCCCAATTGGTTGGATGCAGAAATATTGGTACATCGTATTTAATAACCCTCTCGTAGAAGGGGTGGTACTCCTCAGAATCTAGTCCCTTTCCATTCTGGTTCGTACTTATAGTCACGCATCTAAATCCGAGCTCCCCAGCGCATCTATCCAATTCCTCAAGGGCGCTTTCCACATCCAATAACGATATTAATGCGCAACCCATAAACCTCTCGGGATATTTGTTACAAATATCACCGATATAGTCGTTTGTCATCCTAGCTATTTCTGAGACCTCATCATCAAAGCCTAACAGCATGGGTGCTGTTGGACTTAACAGCTGCATATCTACCCCAAATTTCTCCATAATCACTAATCGATACTGAGGATCATCATTTTCAAGCGGATAGGTGAACGTATATTCTTTCCCTTCTTCAATTGGTCCGTAGTAAGACTTTTTTATTAAAATTTTGCCGACATGTCTGGGTATTATATGTGCTGAAAAATCTATTATCATACTAGCCACCTTACCCTATAATAATAGGTAGAAACGTAAATAAATTTTTCACAATAGAATCAAATGTTTTCTTACCCGTTAAAACCACCCCTTATCAGGCTCTCTCCTTAAATTTTAGAAGAAGATCAAGGAATTGCTAGAGAAATCTCTACTGAGATGGTTTCAGGACACCCAACCAGCTCCTCGAAGCAGTCCTAAGGGAACAATTCTTACTCCGCAGAGGACAAAACCTTTATATAACCCTGGAAAAGCCCATTTTAATCCATGTTTCAGAAATAGGGTTAAATTTTTGGTTGGCGCCGGGTGCGGGATTTGAACCCGCGAGGCGCAGAAGCGCCACAGGCTTAGCAGGCCTGCCCCCTACCAGGCTAGGGTAACCCGGCAATTATACCCTAACTCACTTTTATACGGTTGTTCCTTGCAACTATCATTATTATTTAAACATATTATTAAGTACTATTAAATGTTACGTGGATTGTTGATTTTTATGGGTTTGTGATGCTCAGAATTTGTTATATGGCTTCTACAATTCTTCTTTCCCTTTGTATTTGCCCGAATAGTTCTATTAGTTTGTTGATTAGCATTCTGTATTTTCTTATTTACCATCCCTAACAAGCCGCTCGACAAGATTACTCCCAATAAAGCCACAGCCGCCAGTAACAACAAAAATAAGTAATTTCCCTTAAACCCCATTCCCTATTAAAATTTATAAGTTTTAGTGAGTGCTGGCATATGGCAGGTCCTCGAACTTAGTATAGTCATGGTATGGGTCTGGGAGCCGACGGTATGCGACCCATTAGAAACTCCCTATCCCTAGGGCAACCCAGATCTTTTTTAATTAATTTTATGTATTTTAATTTTTCTTCAGTATTTTTCTTGGGTTATATTGAGTGGATCTAGATTTTATTTTCCTTATTTATTTTCGACTTCGAGTAATAAGTCTATTAGTCTCTTTAGGTCGATTTCGGCTCTTGTTCTCCAGCCTAGGTATACTAACCCATTCTCGTCCTCGATTAGATAACCCGTCCTCGTGAACCTATTGATAATGACCTCGGCACGCCACTTTGGTATCTTGACCTTCAAGAGATCCTCCAGGTCTTTTCTTGGAGCCTTTCCGCCTCTAGAGATTATGAATGCTATTGATGCGCAGAGTGCCGCTAGGTCGTCGATGCGCCATCCCATCATTTTAGAATCTTCGGCGGATATTTCGTCCTTCAGTGTAATATAAAATCTGGCTTTATCGTACTGCTCGATTGATGGGTTCTCTGGGGGGTTAGCTTCCTCCTCGAAGACCGTTTTAACTGTGAGCCCCATCCTTGCCAGATATTCGTTTAGTAAGTTTATGACCTTTATGTAGTCTGAGCCTATCTTCTTCCTGAGTTCCCATCCTTTAGCGCCTGGCATGGCGTGTCTCTTATAGAGCAGTAGTTGCACGGCCTTCCTCATCTTTGCGGCGTAATATGCTTTTCTCTCTCCGCCTCTCGCCTTTCCTTCCATCTCCTCCACTCTTCAAGGCTTATGGTTATTGGGAAGGATATAGCTTCGCCCTCCAGGGGCGGCACGGGCTTATCATTTGGCACTATAAATATCTCACCCTCAAGAAGGTCTATTTCAAGCCTCGCATAACCATGGGTTACGAGAAAACTAGCTAAATAAGCCCTCCTAGTGGTCTCTTTGTAAGTGTCTGAGAAGATAAAGCCCCAATATCGAATCTTCCCGCCCTTTGGGGAAGCATTTCTTAATTCAAGCCACATTTTCTCTAAATTAACCATGAAGGATTCGTCTGACAGGGCTCCCTCCTTAATGGCCTCCTCTATAGCTATTTTTTGTGATTCAGTCTTAATATAGCCAGTTTTCTTCCATCTCTCACTTAGTGGCAATAGATCCCCCCAGTATTTAAGCGCCTCACGAAAGCACTTAATCGTTAACTGCTCAAGCTCAATTATTGGGCGCCATACCTCAAGGAATATCTCGGCCAATTTATTCGATGGTAGGCTACGGATCCTTTCCTCTATTAGGAGGGGGTCTCGATAGAGTCTCGTGGCTCTCTTCTTAACCCACTCTCCCTGCATCCTAACTACGGAAGATATTTGGTTTAGAGCCTCCGCATCTAAACACAAATCCTCAGAGTTCCTCCACATAGGGAAATGATTCCTGATCACTTTGATTAGGTCTTCAATATCAACTAAATAGGGATCTAAACCCTTAAGCTCCACAGATTTGCAAAGATTGATTATCCGGAGAAGCTCCTCACGAGCGGCCCTAAGGTTCCCCTTGGGCGCCCCGCTAGCCTCTGACGTCACTGAGCGACCTCCCTCACTAAGGATCTACCACTAATGTTCTGGACGACGATGACATGTACGCCTTTATCCTGAAAGAACATCTGGTTTGGTGTTATTATAATGTATTGTGAGCCCTCATCTTCAACAGCCGATACTATGAGGCTGGCGAATATTTCGCGGTTCCTCGGATCCATGTGCACGTCATATTCATCTATTGCCCTGAATGGGGATCTTATATACTTTTGAAGGGCAAGTAGGAAAGCCATTGTAGCCGCACTCCTCTCCCCACCGCTCTGCGAATAAATGTTTAGCGGCACTGGCTGAGAACCTTTAAACCCAACATGAATCTCCACGCCGGCTTCCTCAATACTATCCTCATTAATTAGGCGGATATGGCCTACGCCAGCAACCTTAGAGAGGACGTCTTGGTACCTGACGTTAACGCTCTCCAATAAATCTTTAATAACTCTTCTCCAATTCTCCATGCGAGCTCTAATCTCTTCTAAAGTCTTCTTTCTATTCTCGGCGGCTATTCTAGCCTTCTCCTTCAACTCGAAGTAGAGTTTTGAATAGGATTCATACATTCTCTCAACTTCCTCTGAAACATCTGCCATGGCCATTAACCGACCGTCTATAAGCCTGATCTCTTCTAGGATCTCGCCTGGGCTTCGCGTGGTCGCTATGCGCGCACCCTTCTCCTCAGCCCTTTTAATAATCTCATTAAGGCTAGAGAGCAGAGAGCCCATGCTCCTATTTAATGACTCTATCTCGCTTAATAGTCTCTCCCTTCTGTAGTTAAGTATGGCCAAGTTAACCTTATTCTCAATAAGCGATTCTGTTAACTTATCAATTTTCTCTTCAATTCTAAGCACCTCGTCCTTGAGGTCTAAGAGCCTAACCTCGATGTCTGCGAGCTTCATGCTGCCGATCTCCGTTAAATCTTTAATCTCGCCGATTTTAGACCTGAGAGAGGCAAGCCACTTTTCAAGGTCATCTGCGGCTTTTATGAGGTCTATTTTCGTAACGCCTAATAAATGGGGATTCATGCCCACATTAGCTCTTGAGATGCCTTTCACGGGGCCTATAAGATTCCTCTCTACATATACGAGAAGATTTTCTAGGCCGCTTAGCACTTCATCATTTCTTGAGAAATCAATTCTGTATTTAGCTTTCTCCCTCTCAAGGGAAATTATCTCTTCTAGGAGGCTGTGTCTTTTCTCCTTTAGACCCGCAATTTCCTCCTTGAGCAGCTCCACCCTTCCCTTTAGCTCCTCCATGGAGAGCTCAACGGAGTTCATCTCCGCTTTTTTGACCTCAATCTCTCCCCTCAGCTTTTCAACCTCATCTTCTCTTCTAATTACCTCAGCCCACGCTAGCTCGCGCTCTAAGAAGCGCCTTTTTAAGCCCAGCTGCTTCTTCTCTTGGTACCGGTCATACTGCTCGCGCCAGTAACTAAGAGTCTGCTCAATGGACTCAAGCATCTTATTAAGAGACTCCTCCTCACTTACTATACGACTCAGCTTACCTTGAGCCTCAAGAACGTTCCTTCTATATGCCTCTAAACCAACAGCCGATTCAACGAGCTTAAGCTTATCTTGGGGCGAGAGTAGAATGAACTGCTCGATCATGTCCTGATGCATTATTATTAGCATGTTCTCCGGGTCAACGTTGAAGCGCGAGAGGAGTCTTAGAACCTCAGCCTTACTCGCCACAGCATTGTCGATATCAAACCAGTATTTGCCATCGCGTCTCAAAACCCTCGTTAAATAAATTTGATCCTTATTAATCTTGGGAACTGGGCGCCTACCCTTAACTTTAGAGTTGTTTAAGACAAGCGTTACGCGTCCAGCATCCTTTCCCCACCTTATTAGGTCGCAGAGCTTCTTAGAACGCTCGGTATAAGACTGGCCTAAGGCAACGGATACCCCCAGCAGAATTGAAGATTTGCCAGAGCCATTTGGACCGCAAACTACGTTAACGCCAGGTTTAAGGGATATCCTAGCATACTCATATGACATAAAGTTCTCTAGGATTATTTCCGAGATCAGCATCCTTTCTCAGAACAATATAATGGATTAATCCCCTTTTAAGGCTATTCTACAGGATCATTCACCAAAATAACAGCGTATTTAATAGGGCATTTAAACATAAATGTTCATTAAATAGAATTTCTAATACCTTGCCTAGGATGGTCTTTAAGCATCTAATAGCTTAGGTAAGAAGAAGTTTCTAAAGTTTTAGCCTTATAGCAGCCGTAAACTTTTGAGTTTCTCGCTGGCTGACTCGCCCCAATTCCAAAATCTTCCCTTGTAACCTCGTGTATTAGGACCTCAATTAGTATTTATATACTTTGCATTTGATCGCTGTGAGCGGCCACCCTCCAATCTCTCTACTGCAATATTCCGGGTCATCTGGGCATAGAACGTTAGCATTAGATATAAAGACGCCGTGAAGAATGGGGTCTTCACCGCTTATCTCCGGAAACCACCATCCATGCTGAACGTGAACCACGCCTGGATGTACTTCATTCGTGAGCCGGGCTCTCTGCTTGATCCTTCCGAAGCGCGTCTCAACCCAAACCCAATCCCCATCAGATATACCTAATCTTTTAGCAGTCTCAGAATTTATGTCCACTATTGGGTCTGGGTTCTTCTCCCTTGCCGGGCTTATTTGCCTAAGCTCAGAATGGTACATGGGCATGAACCTTCCCCCAGTAATCAGGGTTAATGGGTATTCCATTGATATTTCTGGTCTCTCAGGTGGCTCAATGTAGCTTGGCAGCGGGTCATAGCCGAGCTTCTCCAAGATCGAAGAGTATATTTCTACCTTACCGGAGGGTGTTCCGAAACCATATTTTTCATATTTCTTGTATTCGGGTGGCGCAAATATCTCATATTTTTCTACGAGTTCCTTGAATGTTATGCCGAGTGGTTTAAGCCTATAATCGCAGACTTCTTCAATGGTCTTCCACGGCCAATATTCCTCTTGATCTAACCTTAAGCCGAGTTCTCTCCAGAGATAATAGTCGTCCTTTCGCTCATATAATGGGTCCATGGCTTTTGGGCATGCATAAATTCTTGGCCCCCTCATGGCAATATCGCTCCTCTCCAATGTTGAGGCTGCCGGAAGCACATAGTCTGCTAGCTCGGCTGTCGGGGTCATATAATAGTCCATCACAACCAGCAGCTCAAGTCTCTTTAAGGCCCCATAAACAAGTTTGGTATTTGCTAATGAAAGGAGCGGATTTCCAGCCTGAACTATCATTGCCTTAACCGGGTATGGCCGCCCACATATTATTGCCTCCCATAAAGCCCTTGGGTTCGCTTGGGCAGTCCTATGCGCTGTTGGAGACTTCATATATGTTTTCGGCACCTTTTTAATGGATTCGCTTATAAGCTCCCAACCCATATAGCTAAACATTCTATACTTGTCCCCACCAATCTGTTTTCTCCTCTGCTCAGAGGGCAGTCTCTCATTAAGCTCCATCTCGACATCTGCTATGAATTCTCCGAAGAGCGGGTTTGGGATTCCAATCAAGTCCCCTCCCTTAACATCAAGATTACCAGTTATTGCCCTCAATATAGCTCTGGCCCTCGCAGTATGCGCGAGGTTAACCCCCTGCCTATCGCAACCTAAACCCCATGTCAAGGCAGCGGGCTTTGTAGTCGCATAAATTCTTGCACCCTCAACAATCTTGTCCTTTGAGATCCACGTTATCTTTGAGATTTCGTCAAGTGAGAAGCTTTTAACGTGCTCTTTGAGTTTATCAAAGCCTACGGTCCACTTCTCGACAAACTCCCTGTCATATAATTCTTCTTCAATAATTGTTTTGATCCAGCCGATCATTAACGCGGCATCTGTACCGGGCCTAACTTGAAGCCATAGATCGGCTATCTGTGTCTCCTTAGTAAGTCTTGGATCGACAACAATTATCTTTGCACCCCTCTTCTTAGCAGTCACAATCTCAGTCCACTCCGGTATGGGATAAGACTCGGAGGGGGCATGCCCCCATAACACAATACAGCTAGCATTTCGAAGGTCGCTGTGCGCCATAGACCCGTATGTAGCGGACTCTAGTGCGTCACTTGGGCAATGGCATATTACACCTGGCCCGGTTAGATTGGGCGAACTAAGAAGATTAAAGAATCTTCTAGCGGCCCATGAATAAGTTCTGTAAGTGCCGCCGCAGAAGGCTATTGCCTCAGGTCCATACTTAGCCCTAATATCCCTAATCTTTGAGGCTATTCCATCAAGCGCCTGACCCCAACTGACTCTCTCCCATCTTCCCTTACCCCTTTCGCCAATCCTTTTCAGAGGGAAATTGATCCTATCTGGGTGATAGAGGTGCTCTAAAATCAATAAGCCTTTACTGCAAACAGATCCCTTATTTATTGGATGGTTAGGATCTCCTGTAACCTTAACGGCTCTATCTCCCTCAAAGTAAACTAGGAGGCCACATCTAATATGACAGGGGCCACACCAGCCCCTCTTAACACTAGACAATTGGATATCACCACGATCTCAGCTTAATCCTATGGTGGCTGAATATGCCTAAGTTTCTCGCTAGCTGGCTCACCGCCTACTCCCCAATCTTCCTTTGGAACATCATGTATTAGAACCTCTACGGCCTCCGCGGGCACGCCTAGATCAACAAAAACTTTAGTTATCCCGGCGATAACCTTCTTCTTCGCATCAGTAGAGAATCCTTTCCAAACATATACGTGAACCACTGGCATAATTGAAATTTTGTCAAAAGTATCTTAAGTATCTTTTCTTTTGAATTGAATGAATGCTGGAAACCCTTTTATGCGCTGTTCTATAAGGGAGCGCTGAGAGAGCGGCTGCATTTTTGCTTTTTGATCAGGTGAGACTTGAAAAGATATAAACTATATGATAGTGTCATTCTAACTGGACGAGCACTTGCTGAGATAAAAAGGTAAGGTATGTAGTTTTTAAGCAGTTTCTAGATCCTTAGTGGCTTCAAATAAACCCAATTCTTCCAGCTTCTCTTTTGTGGGTACTCCCTTTTCATCCCATCCTCTAACCCTATAGTAATCCTTAAGCATGACATCCAACTCAAAAACGTGTCCTTTTGAGGGGCCCCTAGGCACTGGCTCCTTTAATATCCTTTCAGGCGCGGTATCTTGGCTAACATTAAATCCTTCTCTGACTATAAAAGCCTTTTCAAGGTTGAAGATCCTCTCGCCGACTAGCCACAGATACGTTGGATCCTTAAACCTTTCAATACCAGTTGCTGAATAGAGGAGCTTACCGTAAAGATCAATTGTTATCATGCCGCTGTTGGATGGAAAGGTACAGAAGATTGCCGTCTCAATGGCGGCTGTCTCATCCTGTACGTACTTTGTTATTTCAGCCTTTCCCTCAGTAGCTAGCGGATCCGCCTTCCATGGAATCCCCCGAATTTCAATTTTGTTCCAGCCAATATTGTGATTTGCCCCCACCGGGGATGTTACGAAGTTTAGTCCATGAGCCTTAAGTGAGCGGGGATCGTAGGCTGGGAGCTCAAGCCCTTTTATGTGAATCGCGTATTTCTCGGCGCCCCTCCCTATGACCTCTGCAGCCCGCTTAACCCCCTCACCCAATAGATAGCCCAGACCACCTATTCTAAGGGCTATCCTCCTTACGAGCTCCACTAAAATATCCGGGTCTCCCCATCTGAGCTTAAGCCCATCCGTCTCACTCTTACCTATTATCCCCTTCTCATATAGTTCAGTGGCGAATGCTATTGCCACACCCGTTGATATTGTGTCTAAGCCATAGAGATCTGAGAGCATATTAGCGTATACAATGGATTCTATATTACAGTTACCTAGGACCCCGCCATAGGACCAGTGGGTCTCATATTCTGGGAAGTCCCAAACAGCCCCTGCGTAAGGTCCCTCTGTAAGCTTGAAGGTTTTCCAGCACCTCATCATACAACCATAGCATCCACCATGCTTAACCACGTATCTGGCTAAAACCTCGGGAGCAAACCTATGAACACCCTCTAGTGGTAGCTGTTTGAAGTTATAGGTTGGGAAGTTGCCCATTATATAAAAGAGGTATACGATAGAGTTTGTTCCAAGGGTCCTAAAGCGCTCTAAGGATGGGTTTTTACGGTAAATCTCTATCTGCTCCCTTACAGCCTCGTCAAAGGCTTCTTCATCATATATCGCCGGTCTCTTAGAGCCTTTTACCACAATGGCTTTTAGGTTTTTTGAGCCCATCACCGCGCCTCCACCACCCCTTGAAGCCGTCCGCATATCATCCGTCACTATGGCGGAAATCCTAACAAGTCTCTCTCCAGCGGGGCCTATCATAGCTATCCTAGCCCCCTCATCAGTCTCCTCAAGAAGGAAATCCCTTGTAGCCAGCGTTGTCATGCCCCAAACCTTAGAGGCATCCTTAAACTTAACCTTATCCTCATTTACCCACACATAAATAGGTTTCTCGGATCTGCCTTCCACGACCACTGCATCATAACCAGCGAACTTAAGCTCAGCGCCAAAATATCCTCCGGCAACACTCCTACAATAAGCGTTTGTAAGCGGGGACTTAAACTGGGCAATCCACCTACTCGCCGACTGCGCTTTAGTCCCAGTTAACGGTCCGACCGTAAAAATCAGCTTATTATTTGGACTTAGTGGATCCGCGCCTCTCGGCACTTCGTCAAAAAGTATTTTAATTCCAAAGCCGCGGCCGCCAACGAAATCTTCAATAAATTTCTTCTTTAAGGGCTCTATGGAATGTTTATGATTTGTCAGGTCTAATCTTAGAATTTGACCCATGTAGCCATATTTTTCACTCATAGACATCTAGACCCCCTAAAAGGCGGTGGGTGCCTTATTGTTAGTTGGGTATTCAAAGTTTAAATTTTTATCCGAACCCAGCGATTTCCATAAACATTAGAGTCGCTTCTCATGGCATTAATTTTTGGTGCTGTTATTGAAATACTCTCCAATACGAGATCTTTGTCATTTCGAACCCAGAACTCTAAAGACATGCAAGACTTTTATTTTATAACCCATTACATCCTTTATAGAGGAATATCTTCTTAGAGGAGGAGGCCAATGATAGAAATAACTTTCCCAAGGACAATAATTGTGGGGAAAGGCGCCTCAGAGTACCTGAGGAATATCGAGGGGAAAAAAGCCCTAGTAATAATTGGCAAAAACGTTAGAGAGCTTGGTTTTGCAGATAAGGTGGCGGGATATCTAAGGGAAGCTGGAATAGAGCCGATATTCTTTGAGGTTGAACCTGAGCCCTCAGTGGAAACAATCATGAGGGGAGCAGAGCTTGCCAGAGCTTATGCGCCGGACTTGATTATAGGGCTTGGAGGCGGAAGCAATATAGATGCTGCCAAGGCTATATGGGCGCTCTATGAGCGACCAGATGTGGAGCTCGCTTCAATAAGGCCGTTCGTAAAACTTGGATTAAGAAAGAGGGCAAAATTAATATGCATACCTACAACAAGCGGCGCGGGTTCTGAGGCAAGCGGGGCTAGTGTCATAACAAACCCAGCTGAAGAAAAGAAAATGGAGCTTTATAGCAGGGAGCTTGTGCCCGATATTGCCATAGTTGACTCAGATTTCCCGATGACAATGCCGCAGAAACTTGTGGCGGAAACGGGATTTGACGCTCTTAGCCACGCCATGGAGGCATACGTCTCCCCATTTAAAAACGATTTTTCAGAGATACTGGCAATTAAAGCCATACAATTAATCTTTAAGTATCTTCAAAGATCTTACATGAACCCCAAGGACATGGAAGCGAGAGAGAAGATGCATATAGCTGCGACAATGGCTGGAATGGCCTTTGCCAATGCTGGGGTGGGTGTAACTCACGCTTTAGGCCACGCTGCTGGCGGGGTTCTTCATATACCTCACGGAAGAGCCATGGCCATCATATTACCCTACTCAATCGAGTATAACGCGAAGGTAGCAATGCAAAGGTATGCTGAGATAGCTAGGGCAGTAGGCATAGAGGCTAAAACAGATGATGATGCTTGGAAGATACTTGTAGAGAGCATTATGCAGCTTAGGCGCAATCTTAATATTCCTTCTTCATTTAAGGAGGCTGGAATATCGAGAGAGGAATTTGAGAAAAAGCTGGAGGATCTAGCTAACAAAGCTGCGAAGTCCGCAGTCCTTCGAGGAAGTCCGAGACCACTGAGCATAGAGGAGGCGAGAAAACTCTTTATTTATATATATGAGGGAAAAAGAGTGGGCTTCTAAATAAATCGAGGGATCGAGCCCCTCAACCATCCCCCCATTATTTCTGTGCCTTAACCTTTATAGACGTGCTTTTTAGAAGCGCCATTGGCACACAGTCTCAAATTATCTATTTCAAGCCAATAACTTCTCTTTAGGAAAGAGGCCTTCCAGAGGCTACGCTTTTTGTCTGTCTATTTTCATCAACTTGTGTTCTAAACTTAATTAGTTCAGTGCCCTTATGAAATAATGGTGCTGATGGTTTGGGCAGCTTCAGCTTCGTCCACGTGGCTGACACTCATCTTGGATACGAGCAGTATAACCTCAGTGAAAGGCGAGATGACTTTGATAATGCGTTCTCTGAAGTTGTAGAGAAGACTTTAGAACTTAAGCCCAGCTTCATGATAATTGCTGGAGACTTATTTCATCATGCTAGACCCTCAAATATAACTCTGGAGAGGGCCATTAGGAACTTTAGGAAACTAAGGGAGGCAAATATTCCGGTTCTTGTCGTCGATGGATCTCATGACCACGCGCCGAATATAATAACTGGAACTATACTTAACCCCCTCGACAGTGCCAACTTGATATATTATCTTCCAAGGCACGAGGGCGCGCGCTGGGAGAATGATTACTGTTACGTTTACGGCATACCGAACTTTAGAACTAGGGAAAAATTTGAAGAAAGGATATCGGGGTTCTATAGTCTCAGGAGACCCGCGCCGCGTAAGGGCAAGTTTAACATATTCGTCTTTCATATGACTTTAGATGTACCTGAGATAAGCAGCATCTTCCCAAGGGTTGCCGCGGAAGCCAGCCCGAAACTTATTCCTGAGGGCTTCAATTACTATGCTGGCGGGCACATCCATGCGCCCCTTCATTTCAGGCTGAGGGGCAGCATTGTAGCCTACAGTGGCTCAACAGAGAATGTAAGTTATGAGGATGCATCTTTCATGAAGGGCTTCTACCACGTTGAGGTTAGCCGGGACATGGAGGCCCAGATGAACTACATAAGGCTTGAGAGGACGCGTAAGTTTAAGGTTTTGGAAAGAGATTGCAGCGGTCTACACCCTAAGGATATAGCTGAGGCTGTGGTGAAGGTTGTCAGGGAAGCTGATGAGGTCGGGGCGGTCATAGTTCCGGTTCTGAGGGGCACCCTGCCGGCGGGCGTATCTAAGAGGGAGATCGACCTAGCCAGAATTAGGAATGCTGCTGAGAAGGCTCTCATAGTGCACCCAGTTGTGCTCCTGAGGGAGGCCAGGTTCTCTGAGGAGATCATGCGAGACATCTTTGATGCCGAAATAAAGGATCTAAGAACAAAGTCCTATGAGTATTTCCTACAGTTTTTTATGCAGCGCAATTACAGCCGCGAGGAGGCGGAGAAAAGAGCCCGCACAGCCTTGGATCTCATTCAGCATCTCGTTAAAGAGGATGAGGGCAAAGTTAGGAAGATTTTGGAGGAGCTGTTTGGATGAGAATAGAAAGCATTGTAATGGAGAACATTAGGTCACATGTTAAGACAAGCGTGAGGTTCTCTGAGGGCTTTAACTGCCTTGTTGGCGGGCTTGGGGTTGGGAAGACAAGCATATTATATGCAATAGACTTCGCGTTATTTGGAGACCCTCTAGGCAGAAGCTACGAATATCTTCTTCGAGAAGGAGCCGATTATGGAAGAGTTATATTGAAGTTTGTTGAAGGTGGGAAGGAATATACTATCTGGAGGGCTCTCAGGAGACGCGGGGACCGCATAGCTCATGAGCCGGAGCAGCTAAAGCTCTTCGAGGGAAATAGGCTTATTGCGGAAGTAAAGAATGAGGCTGTGGTAGAGCAGCTGAGGTCAATTACCGGAATAGATAAGGAGATCTTCCGGAATATTATTTGGATCAGACAAGAGAGATTGAAGGAAATGCTGGATATAGCGCCGGGAGATAGGCAGAGAGTTCTTGATCAATTGTTTGGGATATCTGACTATGAGGCCTCTTGGGCAAGTTTTAGGTCAGTCCAAAGGTGGTACGAGAGTGAGCTGGAGAGCCTCCATCGAGACCCGGATATTATAAGCGCTAAGGAGATTAGAGAAAGGCATGACGAAGCAGTTAAGGAACTCGCGGAGAGGGAGACGGAGATAGAGCGGGCTAAAAAGCAGCTTATTGAGGCAGAAGCCCGGCTTAAGGATGAGTCTGCCAGATTAGAGGAGCTTATTGAACTGCGCAGGAGGAGCGAGGAGCTAAAGGCTAAAGAGGTCGAGCTCAAATCTAAGATCGGCAGTCTTGAAAGCATTTATGCAAGACTTGTAAACGAAGTTAAAGAGAGAAAGCGGAAGATAAGCGAACTCGAGGGCCGCCTAGAGACGCTATCTAGCCAAGAGGAAATACTTAGGAGAAGACTCGCAGAGCTGGGCCTTCAGGAAGATATACCGTTTCAGAGTCTTCAAGCATACATTAACAGCATTATTGGGCAAATATCAGGCATACGCGGCGAGGAGGAAGGTATTAGAAGCGAGATTAAGAGAATTAGCCAGCGCCTATCAAGTTTAGCGACGGAGAATAAATGTCCTCTTTGCCTCCAACCCCTTCCCCCGGAGTATAAGGATGCCCTAATGAGACGCCTCTATGAAGAAATATCCAATTATCAGAGGCGGCTAAGTGAGCTGGGGAGAAACGCCAGGGACCTTGAGCAACTAAGGAGCAACCTCTTCACGATCTTCTCTACTCTTCAGAGCATAATCCCAAAGAAGGAGGAGATCGCTAGGCAGGCTGAAGATGAAGAAAGAGCCCTTAACAAAATTATGGAAGAGATGAGGATCAAAGAGATCGATCTTAAGGAGGCGAGAGGGCAGCTGGAAGAGCTATCATCTGCAATCTCGGGTTTTGATTACTCTGTACTTGAGGAGGCCCAGAAACGATATAATGAAGCTTTTGAACGTTACTCAAGCCTAAAGTATAGGATTCAGGCCCTTGAGGCGCAGAGGGACGAGATAATGAGCAGGCTGAATAATCTTAAGTCACGGCTAGATATGGCCCAAAAGAAGATGGAGCGCCTGGAGAAAGTTAAGAGGATTCTCATCTTCATTGAGGAGGCTAGGCAGGCATATAGGAGCATACAGCCTAAGATACGCAGGGACTTTGTGAAGTATCTTGAGAGGATTATACAGCAGATACTTGATGATCTTATGGGCCCCGAGAAGACCCCCTTTTTTGTCAGTATAGACGAGAGCTATACGCCGATAATAGAGGGCGAGGAGGGGTTCGAGAGGGGTGTACACAATCTCTCCGGGGGCGAGAGGACTTTTCTAGCTATTGCTTATAGGCTTGGGATAGGTCAGATTATAATGCACCTCAGATCTGGAAGAAGTCTCGGCATCCTTCTACTTGATGAGCCGACTGAGAGCCTCGGTAGGGAGGATGGCTCCATAGATAGGCTGGCTGATATGCTATCACGTCTAAAGAGTGTTGAGCAGATCATAGCGGTAACGCATAGCGAGGCCTTCGCGGATAAGGCAGATCACGTAATAAGAGTTGATAAGAGGGAGAATCGAAGCATGGTAATAGAGGAGACATCGGATTAAGGAGGGAGGATAGTGTTAAACGAGGTCTCAGGAGAGCATAAGTTCTATTGTTGTGGCGCTAGGGTCCTACTTAGGAGGGGGGAGATAAAAATATTGTCGGAGCCTAGGGTGGCATATTGTCCACTCCTAGAGTCCCTCTACGGGATCCGTGAAGTTGACTTTGAAGCTATTAAGCGGGTTATAGAAATGAAGATTAAGAACTTTGGTTTCTGCTGTGAGCGAAGGATCTTCGACCCATCCGCTGTGGTTCCATATGGAAGCTCGGAAATCATATCAACCTGTATGGAGGACAACCTTATAGAGTGCGGCGTAATGGTCTGTGAGGGTGCTGGAACTGTTATAACAGCGAATCCAAAGCTTGTTCAGGAGATCGGGGCTAGATTAACTGGTATAATTAGAACTAGCCCAGTAGGGGGGATAATGGAGTACATCAAGAGTAGGGGAGGCATAATCCTGGATGAGGGGGGCGCTAGGATAAGCCAAGAGGAGGGCGTTTTTAGGGCTGTTGAGATGGGCTACAGACGCATAGCCGTAACCGTCGCCGGCTTTAACGCGATCTCCATGAGAAAGATACGCCAGATAGAGAAAGAGAGAGGGCTGGAGGTCGCCATCTTCTCAGTATGTAACACCTGCGTCTCTGAGGAGGATGCAAAAGTAATAGCTTCTGAGGCAGACGTTGTATGCGCAAGCGCATCCCAGATCATACGTAAGACCGTTGGTCCGAGGGCATTAATGCAACTTGGCATAGCAATACCCGTATTCGCACTAACAAGGTTAGGCAAAAAGCTTCTTCTATCGTATCTCAACAGATTTGAGGATAAAATCGTTGTATTTAGAACAGCCAATCTACCATACATCGTTAAGCATAGAGGGCCAAAACTCAGAGAGAAGACTTAAATGAAGCCACACATCCTCGTAAAAGTTGCTTCTTCACGAAGGAGGCCAGAGTAAGATTTATAGAAATATTGGGCAAGGTTCGAGCTGAAACATGAATCCCAGCAGGCACCAGGCCGAGGCTCATTAGGTCAATTGACTGGCTCAGAAGAACCTTGTATAACCCTAAAAGTCTATTCTTCCGATAAACTTAATAGGCGCCGACAAACAGACTGTTTAATTTCACATTAAACTGGCGGTGAAATATGTCTGAGGGGAGATTGAGGGTATTGGGTTTAAGGCTGAATCCGGCAGATGGATTTTTGTTACAGCTGGGTTGGTTATGATGTTATGTCTCGGCGCGGTCTACGCTTATAGCGTCGTCAGAGTTCACTTCGAAAGGGTTTTCGAGGGCTACGGCCTTAAAGTCTCATCAACGGAGATGCAGCTCCCCTTCATAGTCTTCCTGCTCTTGTTTGCGCTTACTATGCCGCTTATGGGTAAGTACGTTAAGAAGCATGGTCCAAGGAGGATGGCGCTTCTCGGCGCACTCCTGATGGGTCTGGCGTGGGTTTTAGCATCATTTGCGGAGTCACCGCTCACCCTAGTCTTCATGTACGGCGTAATTGGTGGCCTGGGGTTGGCATCGCCTATAACTGCCCAATTGTAGTCTCGGCAAGGTGGTTCCCGGAGAGGCGGGGTTTAGCCATGGGCCTAACAGTTTTTGGCTTCGGCCTTTCCGCAGCCATTGTTGGGCCGCTGGCAGATTACCTCGCTGCAAACCTAGGGGTGCAGGCAATGCTGAGGGTCATTGGCCTACTGTTCCTCGTCATCATGATTATCTCAGCCATCTCTCTGCGTTTCCCGCCGAGCGGCTGGTCTCCGTCCGGATGGAGCCCCCAAGACAAAAGACGGCTGTTAGCGCGGATTTAAGTAGGGCAGAGGTCGTGAAAACAAGCGCGTTTTATGCCCTTTGGGTATGCTATATGATTGGGACTCTAGCCGGCTTAATGGCTATCGGCATATCAAAACAGGTTGGTTTGGAGGTAGCTGAAAAGGCTGGTCTCGGCGAGGAGGAAATATCACCGACGCTCACAGCCCTCATAGTGCCATTCGCCCTATGTAATGGCTTTGGCCGACCTCTCTTCGGCTGGCTAACCGATAAACTCGCCCCAAAGAAGACAGCAACAATCTCATTCGCCCTGATTCTCGCGGCATCCTTAACGATGTTTATGTTGCAGAGTTCTATTCAAGCCTATATATTCGCATTTGCGGTTCTATGGCTGAACCTTGGGGGATGGCTTGCGATAGCCCCGGCTGCCACAGCCTCCTTTTTTGGAACGAGAGATTATGCGCGAAACTACGGGCTCATATTCACGGCGTATGGGGCCGGGGCCCTCGTGGGAAACTTAATAGCTGGAAGGGTAAAAGATTTGCTCGGCTTCTACATAATGGTCTTCCCGATGGTTGCTATACTATCAATAGTAGGCATAATTGCGGCAACCAGCCTAAAACCTCCGAAGAAGCCAGAGAGAAAAGAATAACCAATTTATTCAAGAATATGCTTATAGGTATCAAGTAGCATCTTCTTGATATATAATTCTCGCTTAATTACCTTTTTAATGTTTTACATCAAAAATGCAATTGGGATCCAGATATGATTAAGGTTGGCTGCTGCGGTTTCCCAGTCTCTCAAACAAAGTATTACGAGACGTTCGGTCTCGTCGAGCTTAACACTACGTTCTATAGGTACCCAAGCCAGAGGGTTACTGAGGGGTGGAGGAAGAGGGCTCCGGAAGGTTTTGAGTTCACCGTTAAGGCCCACCAAGACATAAGCCACAAATATAAGCTTAAAGTTGAGCAGACGAGGGAGCCATTTGAGAGGGTTAAGCAAATATGCCGCATATTGAGGGCTAAGATAATACTCATACAGACTCCAACGTCATTCACTATAGGGAATATTGGTGATGCTGAAGAGTTCTTTAGAAGTATTGAGCGGGAGAACCTTACTCTTGTCTGGGAGACCCGTGGCCTCTCTTGGGAAGACGCTGAAGGGGTCAAGGTTCTAAAAGATACCTTAAGTAGGGTTAATGTAACCCATGTAACAGACCCCCTAAGACTCATCCCAGCACACGTTACGGATGTAGCCTACTTTCGGCTCCATGGGCTGGGCAAGCGTCTCTACTACTACCAATACACCAATGACGAGTTGAGGAGGCTCTACGATATCGTTGAGAAGTATGAGGATTTGGAGATGGGCGCATACGTCTTCTTCAATAACCTCACAATGTTTGATGATGCGAGACGCTTTAAATTCTATATTAGAAGCGGCAGCTTCCCGCCGTTAACTGGAAATTATGGTCTAGAGGCTGTTAAAGCCCTCATATGCTCAGCTAAGTATCCCACAACAAAGAGGTCTCTGATTGAGAGGGTCGGTTGGAGACTTATCGAGATAGATCCAAGTAAGCAGGCCAGATTAAGCGAGGTTCTAAACGCAATACCTGAAAAAACGTATAAAAACCCGGAAGAAATTTTAGAGGAGCTCAAGAGTCACGTTAAACTCTAGTGAACCCCAAGAAACCCTCGGGTATTAAGCTTGTTACCAGCATAACCATGTTAATGTCTTTATGCTTACTCCAGGAACTGCTCCTCATGTTTGATGGGTTCAGCCAAAAACTCTCAATTCTATCGGCAACCCACCTATAGTTCGCCAAGCTCTTAGCGAGAGAGTAAGCCTCCCCATATCTTTTAAGCATCTCACTAGCCTCAATTATGCTAAGGAGCCTCTGGGAAGCCTTAAGTCCGATTGAGAGACCAACCTCCCTAAAGGGCAGCCTCATGCCCGCTGGGAGCTCAAGAAAGCCGGTTGCCAATGAGAGCTCCAGGCTCAAGAGAACCTCATTCAAAACCCTTATGAGTAAATCCATACCCTCGTACCCGCCGCGGGAGATTAGTTTGGCGAGGATGTAGGCGCAACATAATAGTTCGCCAACGCCAAGAGGGTCATTAGTTGTCCAGTCCATCCCTAAACAAATCTCTTCTAGATCTCTTATCTCCGAGTGCAGGCTTAGCTCTCGGCCCTCTAAGGCATTGGTTGATAGCTCCATATAAGTAATTAACCCGTCTAGTGGATCGTGAAGCCCCATTGAGGGCACGAGCGGCCGTGATAAATCTATACTCATCTTCCAGTACACGCGTTTACGGCCATTTGGGGCGGTGTAGACGAAGGCCCTATGTGCTGTTTTAGCCAGTTCTATCGCCCAAACCCTATACGTGGTGTTACCAGTAGCTTTACTTACATTATTTAGCGCACGCATCCACTTCGTTAAGTAGTGGTAATATTGCCCATCTCTCTCCCACTCTAAGACCTCATCATAGGGTTCATCGGGCTTCCGCTCAGGTAGTGGCTTCCCTATCCTTAAGCCGCCCCTTGTGGGATGTTTGAAGCCCTCCTCCTCGCCGAGACCGCTTATCCAGCCCCTCCTCGAATCGTCTTCGCGGTGTCTGCCCAGAATATAGTGCACCTGATCAACCAGCTTAAGCGCCAACTGGAGATAGTTCATGTCGGGTCTCCTACGGTGGAGTTCTAGGAAATTACACACGGCGAAAGCGTCCGTCCAGAGGTATCGCCTTGGCTTTAGGTTCGATGTCAGACCAGTCTCATACGCAAATTTAAGCATAATTTTCTCGGCAACCTCGACCGGTTCTGCCATATCTCCACGATCCAAGGAATGTTAATTATGGGCCGATATGCCCATAGACCGTCTGGACTATTACGCACCTCAAACCTCTGCCATTAAGTAAATCCTTAACCTTAAGCATCTCCCTATAGCCCGGCCTCCCAATCTCCTTCCTCCTGAAGGCTGGAAAATAATCTAGGACGCATACTTGGATATCGGGATCCATCGAAGCTATCCTATCACCTATCTCGGCTAGCTCCTCAAAGCTCATGAAAGCCGGGTTGTAAGGTATACCTATTCCAACATATACTCTATCCCTATAATTATCTATTAGGTGTTTTGCAGCCTCCCAGCTAGTTCTCAGGTACCGCTCGGCTAGGCTCCTATCAGATATCCCAGTTATATTCATGAATGTTTCTAAACGGACGCCCTTCGGCTCAACCCCAATGTTATTAACGCCCGCATCAACGAGCTCGTCTATGTATGAGGGTGTAAGTAAAGTGCCATTGCTGTCTAAGTGTAGCCTGGCCTCATTATCCGGATTAAGTCTCCTGAGTTCCCTAAAGTATTCTATGAGCCAGCGCTTATTGATGGTTGGCTCGCCGCCGCTTATTGCCATGCCATTAACCCCGTAAATCCTCCTATAGTAGGTTACCTCCCTAGCAACCTCGCTAGGGCTCATCGGCTTTGAGGAATTATCATATGTGACGCTGTAATTTTGGCAGCTCCTACAGCGGAGGTTGCATCCGGCGGCCCATATGGCTACTTCAACATATTTTGTGCCCTTCCCCTCGTACCATGGTGTAGCCTTACCGCCAACACTATGCGGCTCAGGTCCATGAATTACCCTTAAGGGCGTTACTTTACTGGTATCCGTGCTTATTTTCATTCCATCCTTAACTCCGGTTATGCATGCTCTTGTAGTCTCATCATCAGCTATGACGGTGCATGTCCAGCATCCACCTGAGCCACATGGAACGCATACTTTTCCCTCGCCGGGATAAATGCCGATTGGGTAGCCACATAGCTTTAATGTATCCTTGATGGTAATACCCTCCGGAACTTTATATTGGACGCCATCAATAACTATGCTAATCTCCCTTCTTGGAGCCTCATCTCTGATGATCTTCCTAGCCTTATAGGGGCATGCAAGATAACATGCCAAGCAACCGACGCATTTGTTATTAAGGCATTTATTGATGGTGCTACAGAAGCCACAGCCCCTACAGAGGGAATTATCCCTTACAATCTTGGTGAACATTTCTCCCTAAAATAACTTGTAATCGGTTTAGGATATTGTTATTGCTGGGCTCCTCCTCTATTTAACCCTTGCATCTATCGCTATTTGCCATTTGTACGGCGCAACCTCCCTAACAACCCTCTCGGTAAGTATCGCCTCCACGGTTCTACCCGCTTCGGCTACACCGCTAGTTAATTTCTCTCTAACCTTTTCAATAGCATAGGGGGTCTCTGCAAACTGATAATAATGTACTATGCCACCTGAAAGCTTAAGCGCCATACACGCTACATCAATGAATTCCATAGCCCTTTCCGGGAGGTTCATAATAACCCTATCCGCAACTCCCCTAAGCCTATCACGTATAACCTCCCTAGCATCACCAAGTATTGGGATAACCTTACCGTAAACGCCGTTGGCACGTATATTTCTCTTTAGATATTCCATCGCATCGGGATTTATGTCGATAGAATAAATCAGCACGTTTCCGTGGATCTTTGCTATTAGGATAGAGAATGGCCCAACTCCAGCAAACATATCCACAACCGTTTCGCCATCATGAACATGGGATGCAACCCTATAACGTTCATAGGATAGTCTTGGCGAGAAGTAAACCTTTCTGGGATCAAGATAATATTTGCATCCATGCTCCTTATGAAGAGTCTCCATGTCCTCTGAGCCAGCTATAACCTCATACTCTCTAACCCTGTAAACGCCCTTGATGGCGCTGGACTTAGCGAGAACTGATCTAACACGCTTGTACACTCTAAGCACGGCCTCGCCTATAAGATGCTTATATGGCTCAAGCTCCTCAGGCATTTCTATGATCGCTATGTCTCCTATGAAGTCTATGGACCTTGGAAGGCTTGCTAGGAGGTATGGGGGAAGCTTATCCCCAATGGCATCGGCTATTGTCTTAGGCTCCTTTATGCGTACCGGGAAATCGTGAAAAGAGATTTCTAGCCCCTCTATACGCCTACTAAGCTCACCTAAGATAGCGCCGGAGGGTTCCTCGCTAAGCGGTATAAGCAAGTAATCGCCCAAGCTTAATATCTTCAGGTTCTTGTTAAGGAGATTGAGCTCACTAAGCATCTTTATTGTTTTCTCACCCAGTCTCTTTTGAACCCTGACGCAGCGGGATCTAACCAGCTCACCCATGCCCATCAGCGGATCATCATGAGAACTTCACCTAGTGGTATTTAAATATGATTAGTCAGCGCCCAGCCGAGAATTCATAACAGCGCCTTTAGGACTAATCAAACACCTTTACCCCCAATAGAGAGATATAAGAAAGTAATACGCCGACCGCTTAAATGCCCTCACAGCAATTGTTATTACTAGCTCTAACATTATTTTTCCAAGGCTAATATTTGTATTAAGATGGTGTTGTGATTGACTAGGCTTGCCCTGCTCGGTGGTGAACCAGTCAGGAAGAAGCCCTTCCCGAAATGGCCCATCTTCGACGATAGGGAGGCTAAGGCCCTACTGAATGTTCTTGAAAGTGGATTCTGGGGTGTTGGGGGCCAGAGGAAGAGGGAGTTTGAGGAACGCTTCGCCGCTTACCAGCACGCCAAATACGGCGTTGCGGTTGCAAACGGGACAGCAGCCCTTGAGATATCGCTTAGAGCTCTGGGAATCAGCTGTGGAGACGAAGTTATAATCCCAGCATACACCTTTATGGCAACCGCAATAGCGGTCCTATATGTGAATGCAATCCCAATATTCGCCGACATTGACCCAGAAACATATACAATAGATCCAAAAAGTATTGAATTGCTTATATCCGATAAGACTAGAGCCATTATGCCAGTCCACATTGGAGGAAGGCCGGCTGACATGGATTCTCTCGTATCCATCGCCAAGAGGGAGGGCATACATATAATTGAGGACGCATGCCAGGCCTGGGGCGCCGAGTGGAAGAGGCGTAGAGTTGGCGCAATAGGCGATATAGGCGCATTTAGCTTCCAATCAAGCAAAAACATAACCTGCGGTGAAGGCGGCATAATAGTGACGAATGACGGGGACCTATATCTTAAGGCATGGTCGCTCCACAACTGCGGCAGATTACCGGATAAAGCTTGGTATGAGCATTATCTTCCCGGCTCAAACTATCGTATGACCGAGTTTCAGGCAGCTATACTCCTTGCCCAGATGGAAAGATTTGATGAGCAAACTGAGAGGCGAATCGAGAACGCCACTTACCTAACTAATAAATTATCAAGGATTGATGGCATTAAACCTCTTAAGGAGGATGAGCGGGTTACTAGGAACCCGTATCATCTCTATATATTTAGGGTCGACCCAGAGGCTTTCAGCGGCGTGTCAAAATCCATTATTGCTAAGGCCCTCCAAGCTGAGGGTATACCCGTAAGTGCTGGGTACTCTAAACCGCTCTATAGGGAGGCTTATTTGGAGTACTTTAGGAGGTGCCCCCTCTCCTGCCAATACTACGCCAAGCAGGTGGACTACTCAGGGGTTATGTTGCCCGCTACTGAGAGAGCGTGCTATTATGAGGGGCTTTGGATCCCACACTATGCCCTCCTAGGCTCCAGAGAGGACATGGATGACATAGTGCACGCGATCGAGAAAGTGAGAGAGAACGAGAGGGAACTTGAGGAGGTCTCGAAGAAGAGCCAAGTGTAAAGTCTCCCATAATAAGATTTATGGGGGTCGCACATTTGGCTAGAAAACTAAAAATCCTGGTAATTGCAGCAATACTTTTACTCTCAGCTTTGCTGATTTATTTTTGGCCAGCTACCATCAAGAAGCCCGTTATAAAGCTGGCTACAACGACGAGCGTGTATGATTCTGGGTTACTAGACGTGATTATACCAATATTTGAGGATAGATATAATTTCAGGGTTATGGTTATACCGGTCGGCTCAGGACAAGCTTTAGAGATGGCTAAGAGGGGCGAAGCGGACATAGTTCTCGTACACTCAAGGGATCAGGAACTCGATTTCATTGAGAGCGGATTCGGGATCCATAGGGTAGGTCTACTATATAACGACTTTATTATTGTTGGGCCAAACGATGACCCAGCGGGAATACGCGGTTTGAGGAACGCCTCAGAGGCTTTTCGTAGAATAGCAGAGGGCGGCTCAAAGTTCATTTCGAGGGCCGACATGTCCGGAACACATGTCATGGAGCTGAATATATGGTGGAGCGCCGGCATAGCGCCTAGCCCAGGCGTTGATCCATGGTATATCGAGGTTAACCGAGGAATGGGCTCACTCCTAAGAGTGGCCGATGAAATGGGCGCATACACAATTGTCGATAGGGCAACTTGGCTTTCACACAAAGATCAGATGAGTAGATTAACCATATTAGTTGAGTGTGACCCCCCACTCTATAACCCCTACAGCCTAATACTAGTTAACCCAAAGAAAAACTCCAACGTAAATTATAAGGGAGCCTTAACATTGGCGGTATTCCTAATCTCTAGAGGCGGTCAGAAATTCATTGAAAGCTTCAGGAGGAATGGCGAAGTATTATTCAAACCACTTGCGTGGGAAATCGAGCTGGCCGAGAAGATGGGCTACTTAAGTCAGATTGAAGAGATTAACTGGTATCTAAGTCAAGAGACATATAAAGAGGTTGCTTATAAAAGGCCCTCCCAAGAAACGTTTCTCTGGGAGGTTCTAAATATAACCGTATTATCCCTCCAAGTCTCACTGGTCTCCGTCGCCATAGGCTCAGCCATAGGCATACCAGTAGGCGCCCTGCTCGGCCTCAAACGCTTCAATAAGAAGAGGGCTCTCTTATGGCTAATAGAGACCACTATAAGAACCTCCGTAAATACGCTTATGGGCTTACCACCAGTTGTAGCCGGGTTAATCATCTTCCTAATATTTAACAGGTCGGGCCCCCTCGGCTTTTTAGGCCTACTTTATACGCCTGCAGCGATGATCATAACCCAAGTGATACTTGTCACGCCAATAGTTGTGGGGGTCGCAATGTCGGCTATATCTGAAGTTGAGAAGGAAGTTAGGGAAAGAGCACTCTCTCTTGGAGCGACTGAGCGACAGGCCACTTGGATGGTTATTAGGGAGGCTAGAGGTGGGGTCTTAACGGCCGTAATAGTTGCCTTCGGAGCGGCTATATCTGAGGTTGGTGGAATAATGATTGCTGGGGGCAACATAAGATGGTATACAAGAACACTAACAACAGCCATAATAACCGAGGTTGAGCTCGGAAACTTTGAGATGGCATTAACCCTTGGAATAATACTTTTAGGTATAGCATTTGCAATAAATTTGGCACTAACCGTAATGCAGATCAAGGGCAGAAATACTGTTTAGGGGGTCTGGCATGCTCGCTCACGTTGATGTGCGTGGGGTCTCAAAGGAATTTTATGGAAAGGTAGCTCTGGACCGCATTAATCTCAGCGTTCAGCATGGCGATTTCCTCGCTTTAGTGGGCCCAAATGGCGCTGGAAAGACAACGCTATTAAGAATAATTGACTTATTGGAGGAGCCGAGTAGAGGAGAGGTCTGGCTAGAGGGTGAGATGGTCGATTATTCTAGGCAGGACCTACACGTACTCCGCAGGAGAATTGGATTTGTACCACAGAGGCCAATACTATTTAATGCAAGCGTCTTTGATAACATCGCCTATGGCCTAAAGGTCAGGGGCTTAAACCACCACAAAGTTAGGGAAAGAGTTAAAGGCGCTCTTGATCTCGTCCAATTAAATGGATTCGAGAGGAGGAATGCACTTAAGCTTTCTGGCGGTGAGATGCAAAGGGTCTCCATAGCGCAAGCCCTCGTAACTGAACCCCGCCTCCTACTTCTGGACGAACCAACATTAAACCTGGATCCAAGAAGCATATCGATGATCGAGGAGATTCTCGCCGACATTAATAAGCATAAGAAAACGACGATCATAATGGCCTCGCATGATCTCCAACAAGTGAGGAGTCTAGCCAAGCGCATAGTGATACTGAGCGGAGGTAAGATAATTAAGGTTGGCCCTCCAGGAGAAATATTATCCGGTTCAACCGATCATCTTTCAGAATATATGAGGCTGGAAAATATCTTCTCAGGCCTCTCAAGCGTAACCGAGTACGGCACTTCAGTTATAGAGGTTAGTGAGAGATTAAAGATTGAAGCAGCCTTTGCGAGGTCCGGGCCCGTGCGGGTCTATGTGCCACCTGAGAGCATAACCCTCCTCGCTGAAAAGATATCGACAAGCGCCAGGAACGTATTTGAGGGGAGAATATCCGAGATATCTGACCAAGGAAACATGGTTAAGGTTAGAGTTAAAGTTGAGGGCGGAGAGGAATTCACCGTCCAGATAACAAGGAGATCCCTCGAAGAAATGAAGTTAAATCTAGGCGCGCGCGTCTTCATAGCGTTTAAGGCCTCATCGGTAAAGCTGATCTAGAATTAATCCAAAGGAATAAAGTTTCAGCCCACCCTACAAAGAATGCCAATCTCAATTATTTCCATTCAATTCAAATTAAATGCTAAGAAAAGGCGCCTAAAAGCAGCATCCCTTAGGGGAAACCAGATAAAGAAATATACTTTTATTCCATAATAGATTATAATTTAATTTTGGGCCGGTAGTCTAGTTGGCTAGGACGTCGCCCTCACAAATATAACCAGACATTGAGAGCGGCGAAGATCGCCGGTTCAAATCCGGCCCGGCCCACCAAATTTTTTAATCGAATCCTTTATA
>Ga0105162_1000234_pt1 | contig 38047 bp, 45 predicted proteins | sample JNZ201metaG_FD_81532 | JGI IMG/M metagenome (GOLD analysis project Ga0105162, IMG submission 81532) | Hot spring microbial communities from Jinze hot spring, China to study Microbial Dark Matter (Phase II) - JNZ 20120812A | ecosystem: Environmental > Aquatic > Thermal springs > Hot (42-90C) >...
CCGTTCATAGCCTTTCTCGTCAATTCCTCGACTTCCTTCTGAACCCCCGCTTCTTTTGCGAGCTCATCGATTATCTCAACTTCGATTAGAGTTGAGTCGAGATCAAAAACTACAAGCTTCTTTTCCTTCATAGCGGTTTCGTAGTCCATTACTACTATGTCAAGCCCGAGCCTCTCTCCCTCTTTCAAAAGCTCCTTTCGAAGCTTTTGCAGGTCAGCGTCGCCGATATCAACAAGGAATTCGATCACTATCAGCTTATCCCTTGCAGTCAAACTAGTTCTCTCAATGTTTATCCCAAATCTCAAGAAGATCGCAGTTATGTCCCGGACTATTCCGACCCTGTCTTTACCAAGGACATTTACCAAGAACAAATTCCTCTTCTTCCCCTCTTTCCTTTCAAATGGGTTTAGACTGATCTTAAGATTCAGGCTATTTGCAACTTCTCTGAGCTTTTCTTCGACGCATTTCAACTCCTCTGCCTCGGCAACGATGAACATCGCAAATATACCTTGAAGCACAGTCTGCTCGATGTCCACGATGTTCGCATCGCAACTTGAAAGCGCTTCGGCTACCGCATGAACGATCCCTGGCTTGTCTTCGCCGTAGACAGAAAGGGCTATCAACACAACTCCGTTTTCGCAATTTTTTAAAAATTTTGCGAACTCTTTTTCAGTAAGTTTATCCTCAGAAAAACTTAGCTCAAGCATGAAAAGACTCTTGATTTGTCCGATTTGTAAATCTAAGAGTGTCGTTTTAGACGGTGGTGGCTACACTGGAAAGTACAGATGCCTCGACTGCGGTTACGTGGGCGCTTTTATTCTTGAAATGACAGAGGGAGAGCTTAAGGAGATAGAAGAGCGAAAAAGCATCGATGAGCTTGAGCGAAAGAAGGGGAAGAAGGGAGATAAACGCTAACTCGTAAAATATTTAAAATGATCGACTAATGCTTAACATGCACAGGCGAGGGTTTGTTTCCCTCTCAGTGCTTGCTATTGCTCTATACTTGGCAAGCAACTATCTAACAATGCTCTCCCCTTTTTCGGGAACGCTATGGTCTTTCGAAGGCAAGAAAGATGTTCGCAACCCATACGGAAAAGTCGAGGTTTTCTACGATGAGTTCGGCATTCCACACTTTGTTGCACAAAACGAAAAAGCGCTTGCATTTGCAATCGGCTATGTTCAAGCAAAAGATCGTCTTTTCCAGATGGATCTGCATCGCAGAATTATGCGTGGTGAGCTGAGCGAAGTTTTCGGTGAGGATTTCTACGAATCGGATGTTTTTTACAGAAAGATGGACTTCGTGAAATCTGCAGAGATAACATGGGAAAGTCTAAAGAATACTGAGATTGCAGAACTGCTAATCGCCTACAGCGAAGGCGTAAACCACTTCATCGAGACTGAAAAACTGCCCATGGAGTTTCAACTCGCAAACTACAAGCCGAAGAAGTGGGAACCAGTTGATACTCTGCTAATCGCAAAGGAGATAGCCTGGGGGCTAACGGGAAATTTTTGGGATCTGAAAAGGGCGGTTATATTAGATAAGCTCGGAGATAAAGCCCTCGAATTATACCCGCAGTCTATGGGTAACTACACAATCATCAGGGTAAATAAGTCGTTTGTCGACTGGGCTAAGAGCTTCGAAAGCCATAATATTCTCGGATCGAACAACTGGTTGGTTTCAGGGAAATTCACCGAGACGAAAAAACCAATGCTAGCAAACGATCCTCACTTGCTTTTAACAGTTCCACCAGTCTGGTATGAAATGCACATTCAACTCAACGGCTTCAACGTCCGTGGCGTTACTTTTCCCGGCGTTGGAATGATCATCATCGGTAGAAACGACTTCGTAGCCTGGGGATTTACGAACGTTGGTGCGGACGTGATAGACTTCTACTACTACGTCTGGAACGGGAGCAAATACCTCTACAAAGATCAATGGCTTGAACCGGAAAAGAAAGTTGAGAAAATAAGAGTTAAGACTGCAAAGGGCTTTGAAGAGCGAGAAGTCGTAGTTGAGAAAACAATTCACGGCGCTTTGATTGAAAGAGACGGTTTCAAAGTTGCAGTAGCTTGGACTGGTTTCACGAACACGAGCGAAGCTTTGGCGATCTACAAATACAACTACGCCCGAAACATCAGCGAGTTCATGGAGGGGCTTAAGCTATTCTTCGTTCCAGCGCAAAACGTCGTTTACGCAGATATCTACGGGAACACAATGTATTACCCCGCGGGGAAGTATCCGATTAGAGTTGTGAATGGAAAAGAGGTTCCTGGAAACACAATTTTCAACGGCTCTGCAGGAGAGGGAGAATGGAGAGGTTTCAGAGCTTTTGGCTTCTCCACGTGGGAAGGGTTCATACCTTTCGAGGAAATTCCGCACGTGATAAATCCGGACTACATAGCGACTGCGAATCAAGAACCGGGATATTGGAAGCACTACTTGGGCGATACGATGTATTTCGCAGATCCATACAGGGGCATGAGAATCTATGAAGTCCTTGACGAGCTCGTTGCAAGCAAAAAGATTACAGCAGAGGATTTTATGAACTTGCAAAGAGACACAAAGTCGAAAGTTGCCGAGTTCTTCGTTCCGTTCATCCTCGAAGCCTATCCGAAGATGGACGATGAGCTAAGAGTTTACGCAGACATGCTGAGAAACTGGGACTACAGAATGGAAAAAGATTCGAAAGAGGCGTTGATCTTCGCAATCTGGCTCGAGAAATTCGTAAACGAAACGTTCGACGAGTTTTTCGCAGTAGGACTCGACAAGAGTTATTTGCCAAGACTGTATGTGCTACAGAACTTGCCAGCAAAGAGCGAGTGGTTCGATGACAAGAGAACCGAAGCCGTAGAAACAAGAGATGACATCGCTTTGAGAGCGTTAAAGCTTGCAATCGAGGAGATTAAAAAGAACAACTACAAGGTCTACGGAGACATTAACAAGCTTGCCATGAAGCATCCGTTCAGCAGAGTCGTGGGCTACTTTGATTATCCATCGAAGGCTATGGATGGAGATGAGTTCACGGTTTTCAACTTCCGTCGCATTGGTGAGATGGGCTACCAAGTTGGGAGCAGCTGGAGAATGATCGTGACCTTCGAGAAAGACTACTGTGTAATTCCCGGTGGAAACTCTGGAAACTTCTTCTCTAAGAACTACGACGATCAGCTGATTCTTTGGGCTGAAGGGAAATACAAGGTCTGTGATTTTAGTGCGAGAGGTGAGAGAATTGTCTTTGGTTAAGATCTTGGCAATGGTTATTGCAATCACAATATCTTTCTTCCACTGGATTGGAATCGTGATCAGCGGTGCTGTAATTGGCTTTTTAGCTAAAAGCTACAAATCTGCTCTGCTGTTCTCATCGCTCTACGCAATTGCGTTCTGGACTTCTTTTATCGCTTACTCCGCAACTCTCGGTGTTTTCGACAAGCTCATAAACTTGCCACTAACATACCTGAGCCTTGCGTTAACCCTCGCAGTTGCGGTTGTGTCGAGCACTTTGCGGGCTTTTAGGTGATTAAGGACTTTTATTTTTTAGCACAGCACTTATTAACAGCATCAACGCATTTTTTTCGTGCGATGCATAGTCTGCGGGAAAGAGAGTGAGTTCAAGATCTGCGGGAATTGCTTTGCGGAACGGAATACCCTAGCTCATCTTCCAAGTCTCGAACTCGAAAAATGCGGAAAATGTGGGAGCTTTAGATTTGGTAGAGAATGGGAATGGATTGATGAAAAGAGTGCAGTTGAAAAAGAAGTTTTCCGGAATCTCGCTATCTTTCCAGATTTTAGTGTCGAATCCGTCGAAATTTTCAAGAACTTCGCAGTAATAAAAGGAACGATTTATGGCGATTGTGTAAGCCTTAAGATCCCGCTGAATTTGCGAATTCGAACAATAACTTGCCCCCGATGCTCAAAGGAGAGCGGTGGATACTACGAGGCAGTTGTGCAGATAAGGGCACAAAATCGCAGTTTAAGGAAGGAGGAACTTGAGAAGGTAAAGAAGATCGTCGAAAGTGTTCTAAGCAGAAGCAGGGGGGAGAAAGACTTTCTTTTGAAATTCGAGGAGACAAAATCTGGCATCGATTTCTACTTTGGGAATAAAAAAATTGGGGAGAGAGTTTCAAAAATGATCGCTGATGAGCTTGGGGGGAGTGTTTTCAGGAGCAAGAAGTTGCACACAAGGATTGATGGAAACGACGTATACAGATTTACTTTTCTCGTTAGGCTTTTCGAGGCCGAAGACTACGATGCGGTTTTAAAAGACGGGAAGATCTGCATCGTTAAGAATGCGAAGCTTCAAAAGGGAATTGAGCTAATGACTGGGAAAGCCGTGAACGTCTCGGGAGCGACTTTGATTGCGAAAAAAGAGAAAATGGGCTGGGGGGTTATAACGAACTTAGACGAGAGCGTTGCAGAAGTTATGGACTCGGAGGGTAGGATTTTCCACGTCCCACGCTCCTTCGGAGCTGAAATCGGAAAAGAGGTTTTTATTTTTAACTTCGGGCAAAATATTTTCGCTTTTCCCAGAGATCTATGAAGGCCGTTCGTGTTAGAAAAGAGAAAGCTGAAGAGCTAAGAATCTTCGCGGAGAAAATTGGAGCAAAAGATAGGAGTAGACTTATAAAAAGCTGTGGAGACTTTGTTGAGATTCCAATACTCGAGGGTTATGAGAATTTCTTTGAGGGTTATGAGATAGTTGAGCAGAGAGAAGCGATTTGGAACCCAAAAAAAGATTTTCTGGAAACGATATCGAAGATAGTTCCGAAAGAAAAGCAGAAGTTTTTGCCAAAAAGCTACAAAGTGATCGGTGACCTCGCAATAGTAAAACTCAGCGAGGAGATCGCAGAATTCAAGGAAAAAATAGGAGAAGCTATTTTGGAATCGAATCCAAGGCTGAGGGCTGTTTGGAGGGAGATCTCAAAGGAAGGAATGATGAGAAGGCCGAAACTCGAGCTTCTCGCAGGAAACGGAAGTGAAACTGTGCACTTGGAAAACGGTTGCCATTTCAAACTCGACGTCACAAAGGTAATGTTCAGCCTTGGAAACCACTACGAAAGGCACAGAGTTGCAATGGAGTGCGAGAACGAGACAGTAGTTGACATGTTCGCTGGAATTGGTTACTTCTCAATTCCAATCGCAAAAAAGGCTGAAAAAGTTTATTCAATCGAAATAAACTACGATGCATACAGATTTTTGCTCGAGAACGCAAAGCTGAACAATGTGAAACTCATCCCGATACTCGGCGACTCGATGTTCGTAACCCCCGAAGGTGTGGCGGATCGAGTTGTCATGGGGCACATTTTTTGCCAAGATTTTTTACACACCGCAATAAAAGCTCTCGATAGATTCGGGATAATTCACTACCATGAGGCGGTTCCAACGAAAATCCTTTGGCGCCCAACGCTAAGAGTCGAGAAAGCGTGCAAAGAAATGGGGAAAAAATGCAAGATACTTAACTTCAGGAAGGTGAAAAATTACGCCCCAAACGTTGTGCACGTTGTTGTTGATGCGTTCGTATACTAAGCTTTTTTCTGCGCAGTTATCATCTTATGGCTTAAAACGCCACGAATCGCTGCAATCTTATCCACGAGCTTCTTTATTTCTTCCATGTTCCCCTTTACAACAATGATCTCGAGACACTGATCCTCGCTCAAGTGGAGATGCATATCTGAAGTGATCACGTGCGAAAACGCATGCTGTATCGAGATCAGCGCATCGCTTACGCCACGAATGGTGTGATCATAGAGAACCGTTAATACCCCAACAACTTCCCCTTTTTCACTTTCGAGCCACTTGTATTCTGCAATGTAGCCTCGAATTGCATCCCTTATCGCTTCGCTCCTTGAAGAGTAGCCACGAATCTTTATTATTGCATCGAACTCGTCCAGAAGATTTTTGGGCAAACTGACACCAATCCTCGTTATACCTTCCTCCATGAAGAAAGGGAAACCTTTAATATAAAAACATATCTCTATTCAACCACCCGCATAATCTCCCCCATCCCTTTGCTTTTTCCTTCACGGAAGATAAACCTCTGCCCTTCAAAAACGCACTGAGGGTGATACTTGAACTTCACTCTCACCCTATCGCGATCCCCGGCCTTCAAATAGCCTTTTCCTATTTCCTTAAACGTCACAGTCTCCGCGATCGTTTCGACGTGTAAAACCGGCTCGTAGCCAGGCTTTATCAGGGTTGGATGTGTAAAAACGAAAACCTCAGCTTCGAATTCACGAACCGCTTTTGGCAGAGTTTTGCTAAGAACCATTCCCCTCCTAAGCTCTTCGAACCTAACACCTTTCAAAGCTATGCCAACGATATCACCACACTTCGTTTTGCTTATTCTGTAATGGTGCATTTCGATGCTCATAACTTTCGCAACCTTAAAGGATCCGTCGTTGAATGGGCCAATGTAAACGTCCTCACCTTCACGAAGCTCTCCAGACTTCACGCTCCCGCTGACAACTACACCAACTCCGGTGACCTTGTAAACCTTATCGATGTACATCAAAAACTCCTTCTCACCACTGTACCTCTTCGGCAACCTGTAAAAAAGCTCCTCAAGGATTTCGTAGCCTTCAAGTGTAAGCGCGGAGGTCTTAACAATTGGAACGACGAATCTGTTCTCTGCAAGGATCTTCGCAACCTTAACCGCTTCCTTTCTATCCCTCACAAGGATCGGTATTCTCCCGACTGTTTTGAGCAGGTTCGAGACTTGCTGAATCACTTCCTGAACTCTCTCCTTGCTGACCATGTCGATCTTCGTTATCGCAACTATCACCGGAAGCTCCATGGCGAGCAGAATTCCCAAGTGCTCCCTCGTTGTCCTCATCACTCCATCGTTCGAAGCAACTACGAGAAGCCCATAGTCGATTTTTTGCCCTAATAAGCCGCGTATCGTAGTTCTGAGCCAAGGCTCATGCCCCACCGTGTCGACAAAACTCACAAGCTTTTCAGATTTCTCAACGATTCTCGCCTTCTCTTCCTTGCTCATTGGATTTTTCAGACGTAAAATCTTACCATCTTTAAATCCAAGAACTGCAAAGCTAAGTTCAGCACTTAACCCGCGTTCAATTTCGTGTTTCAAAACATCCAAAAAGATCCTTGTTGCGCCGTCCCCATCGTCGGGCATACCTGTTATCAAACAGCCCACAAGCGTGGACTTCCCGTGATCCACATGCCCCGCGGTGCCGATGAGAATGTGCTCCTTTGCGTTCGCCTTCGAAATTTCAACGATTCCCACGTATCTGCCATCGACCTGATATCTCTCGACGCTCGAAATCTCGGCCTCGATCTCTTTCGCAATCTTGGAAAGGATTTCGAGTGTTTCGTTAAACGCTTTCTCATCCAAACCCTTAACGGCTCCAGAATCGGAGACCCCAATCACGTAGTAAGCCTTACCCTTGCCCATTATGACACGATGGTTCATCTGACAGGCTAATTGTCTAAATCTGCTCTCTTTCAGATGGTAAGAGTTAAGAAACTCCTTAAACTCGACGTTCTCCCCTTCACCCCTTTCAACGAGTTGCGTGAGTTTTTCCACAACAAATGTTGTTCGCAAATTTAATCTTTATGCGTACAAAAGAGAAAAAATAAAAAGTTGAAATAATGCCCTAGCTAACTTTGATTTCCTGCCTGTTCTCCCAAACACCGTGGAGGTTGCAGTATGCGACTGCGTGGATAACACTGCTCTTGTTCAACTTAACTTTGAAAGTTGCTTCCTGCTCCGAGATCTCTGGAGTTAGCTCAGCCCTTGCGACGAAGATCGGATTAAACTCTCTTCCCTCCTCGTAAACGTATAGCTCGATCCATCTGAAGGAGTGCTGGATCGTATTCGGATGCCCCTGAATGTAAATGCGAACCGAAAAGGCTTCACCCGCTTTGACCTCTTTCGGCGCTTCGATCTTCGGCGTGTGGTTTTCCCGCTTCGAAATCGCAAGCTTGTCCTCAACCTCGTAGCTGTAAATCAACTCAGAAAACTTCTTCATTTTTTCACCCCCTAAAATTTAACAAACAACTCCTTCCTAGCCCCACAAATCGGGCAATACTCGGGCACTTCGTTCACCACCGTATGACCACAAATTGGGCAAATGTAAACACTCTCTATATCCAAGTCCTTTCCAATCTCTGCGGATTTCTTTGCTTGGCTGTAAAGCTCAGCGTGAATCTTTTCCGCGGCCAAAGCGTAGTAAGTTGTTTTTTCCGCTTCCTTTTCACCTTGAATCTTTGCGGTCGCGTTGTAAACAGGATACATTTCCTCAACTTCGTATTTCTCACCATCTATTGCCTTTTGCAAGTTTTCAACTGTGTTCCCGATTGCACCAAGTGCCCCATAGTGGTTCTTAGCGTGAACCAACTCTGCAAAAGCGATTGCCCTAAAAAGCTTTGCAATCTTTGGCTTTCCCTCTTTCTCCGCGATGTCTGCAAAGATTAAATACTTCATATGCGCCTGACTCTCCCCTGCAAACGCGTTCTCAAGAAAAGCCCTGGTCATTGCCCTCATGAGAACTTATTATTGCTGATAAAATAAAAAATTTGCGGGGTTTTTCCTTTTGAGAAGTTAGGCGCATCAAAAAAGAAAAAGCTTATATAAAAGGAGAGTTCCTATAAGGCATGAGCAAGTTTGTTCTTGATGCAGAGTATTTGCCAAAGCGATGGTACAACGTTGTTCCAGATTTGCCAGAAAAACTCGCTCCACCTCTGAATCCAAGGACTATGGAACCCATAAAACCAGATGAACTCGAAGCTGTGTTTCCAAAGTCTCTAATAGCGCAGGAGATGAGCGAAGAAAGATGGATAAGGATTCCCGAAGAAGTTCTTGAGCTCTACCGTATCTACCGCCCGACTCCTCTTATCAGGGCTGAGAGACTTGAAAAAGCACTAAAAACACCTGCAAAGATATTCTACAAATACGAAGGCGTAAGCCCGCCTGGAAGTCATAAACCCAACACCGCAATAGCGCAGGCTTACTACAACATGAAAGAGGGCGTTGAAATGCTCACAACTGAGACTGGCGCTGGACAATGGGGTTCTGCGCTCGCCTTCGCTACAAACCTCTTCGGACTCAAGTGCAGAGTCTTCATGGTAAGGTCGAGCTACGAACAAAAGCCCTACCGAAGGGTTCTAATGGAGACCTGGAACGCCGAAGTCATTCCCTCGCCAAGCAACCTAACTGAAAGCGGAAAAAGTGTTCTTGAAAAAGACCCAGATTGCCCGGGAAGCCTTGGAATTGCGATAAGCGAAGCTGTTGAAACCGCGGTTAAAAGTGAGAACACGAAGTATAGCCTCGGAAGCGTTTTAAACCACGTGCTCTTGCATCAGACGATCATAGGTCTTGAAGTTAAGAAGCAGTTAACGCTCATAGACGTAAAACCAGACGTCATGATAGGTTGCGTCGGCGGTGGAAGTAACTTCGCAGGCTTTTGCTATCCCTTCGTAAAAGATGCGATGAAAGGAGAAGTCGAATTAATTGCAGTAGAACCAAAAGCGTGTCCAACGCTTACTGCTGGAGAATATCGCTATGACTACGGTGACACCGCTGGGCTCACACCTTTGCTCCTAATGTATACGCTCGGACATAACTTCATTCCTCCTCCAATCCACGCTGGTGGTTTGCGCTACCACGGCGATGCGCCTTCGCTTTGTTTGCTCGTAAAGAATAAGGTAATAAAGCCGATTGCAGTTGGTCAGCGTGAAGTATTTGAAGCTGGCACGTTCTTTGCAAGAACCGAGGGAATTCTCCCCGCACCTGAAAGTGCCCATGCGATAAGGGTTGCGATCGACAAGGCGATTGAGGCGAAGAGAAAGAACGAAGATAGAGTCATAGTCTTCAACCTAAGTGGTCATGGATACTTCGATCTAAAAGCCTACGAAGAGTTTTTAAGTGGAAAGCTACCCGACACGTAATGCGTGGAGAACTTGCAATCCTATGCTCAGCGATCCTGATGGGAACGGTGTCGATATTCGTGAGGAACACTGCAAGCGATGCGTTAATTGTTACGTTCCTTCGCTTATTTTTTGCAACGCTTTTTCTTTCGATTTTTGGCTTGATAAGGAAAGAGAAGTTTGCCTTCAGTAAAACGCTCTTAGTCTTGGCTTTTCTAAACCTCGCAACCATCTTCTCTTACATCTCTGCGATTCAGAGCATCGAAGCGGGAGTTGCAGCGTTGCTACTTTACATGGCTCCAATTTACGTCACGATCATCGCATACCTCAGCGGAGAGACAATCGAGAGATCAACGATCTTGGCACTCCCGTTGGGTATTCTTGGACTCTATTTCATGCTCTCTACCTACGTAGCTCTAAACACAGGAATCGTCTTTGGAATCTTTTCAGGAATAACCTACGCCTTGGTCTTCAAGTTTTCAAAAAAAGCCAGAGAAATTCACAGCGCTTTTCAAATCGCCTTCTTTAACGTGTTTTTTGGCTCGATACTTCTGTCACCATACTTCTTGATTAAAAACGAATCTTTTTCAATCCCCTGGGCTTTAGGCCTTGGGCTAATTCCAACTGCAATTCCATTCATTCTCTTTGCATATGGAATGAAGCTCGTGAAACTGCAAAAAGCGCCGTTAATAGCTCTCATCGAGCCAATGTTTGCAGTGCTCGTGGGTTACTTCTACTTCGGCGAAGTTCTAAATTTGAAGCAAATGCTTGGCGCCCTTCTAATTCTTGTCGCAACCTCGATTAGCCTGAAGAGAGCCGAAACTTAGATTTAGCTTCTCGGAATTTCTTTGCACTTTATCGATCTCTGAAATTCCTCCAGCGCTGGTAAGAGTGACTTATCTGGAATAAAGATGCGAAAGATAACGATACCTCTCTCGCTCGGCGATACTACGCATTTCTCGTTCATACAGCTTTTGTTGGTTGTCAGCATGAGCGTCACCTTTTCTCCTACCATTCTGTCGTTTACTGTGAAGAAGTTGTCTGTGCTTAAAGAATAGAAGGATGCGGACCAATACGTAAACTTCGGGACTCTGGCTTCTATCAGCAAGTCCGATCTGCTGATATCGTAAACGCATGCAGAGTACAGAATATCGGGACTCGGCATCACAACTTTTCTGAAGCTCGCATCTACGGGTTTTTGATGGTAGACTTCGTTAACCTTCACCTCATCTTTTGTAGCGAGATAACTCGACATCACCACTACGTAGGGGAAAGCATATACTACCGCGAGATGGCTTAGGACTGCAAAAAAGATTATAACTGCAAGTCCCTTGGCCTTGATCATCTGCATCCCTCCCTTATTATCTTAGGAAGCTCAATCTCCTTTAGCCTCTCATAGACGATACTCTCTGGGTTGTAAAGCCTCAGAGTCAAGTAGAACTTTCCCTCTCCCCTCAGCGGGATCCAGTTTTCGCCCTTCTGCTCTCTCGAAATGTGTATTTCCCATGAATCTCCTCGTTTCACAACGTTTGCAGAAGTCACGGAGTATATTTTGTGCTCGTTATCGATTAAAAAGTTGTCTTCTCCGTATACAGTTATGCTCCACCACCTCGCCGGCAGATCTTTGCCCACTATTCTGTAATCGCAGTTTCTATCAAGCTCTTTTTCGCTATCGCTTGTAGCGATAAAGTAAACCGCCTCACTTTTGTTGAGAACGTAGAGGTAATTCTTTGCAACGATCGCTCTCGTGTAGGGATCCGCTTGTTCCGAGCCGGCAACGATAGAAGTTTTCCAAACCCCGTTTTGAATCCATAGAAAATCTGGAGCCATGTTTATCACGAGAATTGCGGTTAAAATTCCAATGAGTATGCCAAAGAGGGCCGAAACCCAAAACTTCATGAAGTATATGCTCGATGTTGATATTTATTATTTGTCGACTGGAAAGCTTTTTTAGTTTGAAAACCACGCTCTTCATGTTCCGTGGTGTTCAGATCGAAGCCCTGCATGGGGACATAACAAAGCTCGAAGTCGATGCAATTGTAAACGCTGCGAACACACATCTATACATGGGTGGTGGAGTTGCGGGGGCGATAAAGAGGGCTGGTGGAAAAGAGATCGAAGAAGAAGCGGTGAAAAAGGGACCAATAAAGATCGGTGAAGCGGTTGTAACCTCTGCTGGTAAGCTGAAGGCGAAGTTCGTTATTCATGCGCCAACAATGGAGCTCGATTTTAAAACAGACGAGAAAAAAGTTCGATCCGCAATGATTGCAGCGCTTAAAAAAGCCGAAGAGCTTGGAGTTCAAAGCATAGCCTTTCCTGCATTAGGCACTGGCGTTGGCGGGTTGCCGAAGGATTTAGTTGCGAAGATCATGGTTGAAGAGCTGAAGAAGCACATTGAATCAGGCACGAAGCTGAAGAAAGTGATTTTTGCAGACATAAACAAGGAACAAGTTGAGTTCTTCAAGAAGGAGATCGAGGCGTTGAAATGATTGGCAGATTCGTTGCGAACGGTAAAGTTTACGAGGGGAGATTTGAGATCTCAAAAAATACCGTGATATTCGACTCCTTAGAATTTCCCCTGAGCTCCGTGAAGTTCTTACCACCTGTTACGCCAGGAAAGATAATCGCAGTCGGGTTAAATTACGTGGATCACGCGAACGAGCTTCACTTACCAATCCCCGAGGAACCGATTATCTTCCTAAAACCGCCAAGCGCAGTTATCGGGGACAACGATTTCATAGTTTTACCAAAACAAAGTAAAAGAGTCGACTACGAAGGTGAGCTTGCGGTTGTGATAAAAAAGAGGTGCAAAAACGTTCCAAGGGAGAGGGCTCACGAGTTTATCCTCGGCTACACCTGCTTCAACGACGTTACAGCGAGAGATCTGCAAGCGAAAGATGTTCAATGGACAAGAGCAAAGAGCTTCGACACCTTTGCACCCCTAGGACCTTACATCGCAGAGCTCGAAGATGTTTCGAAGCTTAAGATAGAGACAAGGGTCAACGGAGAAGTGAAACAAAAATCGAACACCTCGAACATGGTCTTCGACGTTCCTGCACTTCTGGAGTTCGTTTCTTCGATCATGAGCCTTGAAGCTTTCGACGTGATTGCAACTGGAACCCCGGCAGGGATTGGAGCCCTGAAAGCTGGTGATTTCGTTGAGATTGAGATTGAGAAAATCGGAACATTGAGAAACCGTGTAATAAGCCATGAGTTCAAATGCGAATGCTAAGCGATGTCTCTGGAAGTGTCGATCTGGACCCCTTCATCAACAACGAACCTGAAGAACTCCATTATCGGTCTTTTACCCCTTATTTTCGGTAGTGCAAACTTCGTCACTACCCTTTCTCCAACTCTTTCCGCTTCAACATTTATAACAACGTCGGAGAAATCTAAAACGCGGTTTACAACATCGGATGTGTGAAGGTTCTTCACGAGATAAACATAAACTAGATTCTCCTTCTCCTTTGCAATTGAATACAAACGATTCATGAGCCACTCTTTCAATCCCCATTCGACGTTCAAGTTCAAGAAGAAGGAGAGATTGTCAACAACCACCACGAATTCGCCAAGTTCTCCATTGAGCTCATTAAACTTATCGGCAAGGAAGTCGAAGATTTCCTTGTCCCTGTATCTGTCCTCGATCACGAACTGTCCGTATTCGTTGAGGTAGTATTGAGTGAACACATCAACGAAAACGACGTTTTTAGTGCTGAAACGTAACATCTCCATGTCTCTCGTAATGTATTTCGCAGGACGGTTTGTTGTTACGTAGTAACTTTTAACAGCGGTCGCAAACTGATAAAGAAAAGCCTCAGGCATTGCAATAGGGTCTGCGTAGAGACAAACAAAGCTTCCCGCGGGCAACCCGCCATCAAGCCTTTTATCGAGGAGAGCAATCCCAGTAGGAATACCCCTTCTCAGCACCAACTTCTGATCTTTCATTATACTATTTTTCCACGTCAGACATATAAACATTCCTAAAGTGCAATCATAAAAAGAGAAGATTAGATGACGTTTTTCGCCCTCAAAGCTTCAATTTCCTCCTTACTGTAGCCAAGATTTTGCAAAATCTCCTCGGTGTGCTCCCCAAGCTTCGGTGGACGCTCGAGTTTGAACTCGTATCCCGAGATCTTTACAGGATTATTGAACATCTTTATCTTTCCGAGCCCCGGGTAATCTACTTCGACAACAACATTTCTGAACTTCGTTTGTGGGTGCTCCAAAACTTCTCTTATCTCGTTCACCGCCCCGCAAGGAACTCCTGCTTTCAGAAGGATATCTATCCATTCATCACGCTTTCTTTCCTTCAGCTTCTCCACTATTATCTTCTCAAGTTCCTCCCTGTGCTTCAACCTCTGCTGATTCGTCTTGAACCTCTCATCCTCTAACAACTTCTCAAGCCCAACTGCTTTGCAAAACGCCTCCCAATGCCATTCCGTCGCAACAACGATGTTCAAGAGTTTCCCGTCTCCCGCTGGATACGGTTCATAAGGAGTTGCGAGGAAATACTTCGTCCCCATTCTGAGATCCTCATCCTTCATTCCCTCAACGATCACCATGTTCATAAGATTCGTCATCATTGTAACTGCACAGTCGAAGAGCGAGATGTCGATCTCCGCTCCTTCACCAGTCTTTTCACGTCTGAGCAAAGAAGCCAAGACCGCGTAAACTCCATACATCGAAGCAAGGATATCTGTAATTGGAACATTTATCTTACACCGCACGTCTCGTGTTCCAGTATAGCTTATTATCCCCGCCTCACCTTGGATCAGCTGATCAAAAGCGGGACGATCTCGATATGGGCCGTTTTGCCCAAATCCAGACACATGACAATAGATGATCCTTGGATTCAATTTTTTCACGACCTCATAACCAATTCCAAGCGAATCGACAACTCCGGGAACAAAGTTCTCAATTATTATGTCCGCTTTCTCTGCGAGTTTCAGGAAGATCTCCCTCCCTTCATTGCTTTTAAGATCGAGTGTCATCGACTTCTTGTTCCTGTTGACAACTGCGAAGTAAAAGCTCAAGTCGTTTCTGATCGGTATCCAGTGCCTCGCAAGATCACCAATTTTAGGGCGCTCTATATGGATGACTTCTGCACCAAGATCGCCAAGGAGAGTTCCGATGTAAGGACCTGCAACCGCCTGTCCAAGCTCAAGGACCAGCAAATCGTCGAAGGGTTTCAAATCACAACTCCCTCCTAAATGCCTGAATACCAGTAATAAGTCTACCGAGGATCAGCGTGTGTATGTCGTCAGTGCCCTCGTATGTGTAAACACTCTCTATGTTCGCCATGTGTCTTATCGGAGAGTAATCAAGACTTATGCCGTTTGCTCCAAGTATTTCTCTTGCAGTTCTGGCGCAAAATCTTGCTACGCGGACGTTGTTTCTTTTCGCAAACGAAATTTGCTCAGCAGTAGCTTTGCCTTGATCCATCAGCCTTCCCAAGCGCCAGGCTACGAGTTGCCCCTTTGTGATTTCGGTGAACATGTCCACAAGCTTCGCTTGAACTAGCTGGTAAGAAGCAATTGGAGCTCCGAATTGCTTTCTGTTCTTTGCATAATTCAAAGCGGTCTCGTAGCAATCCATCGCCGCACCAATCGCACCCCAAGAGATTCCAAACCTCGCCTGATCGAGACAGCTCAAAGCAGTTCTCAGACCAACGGCGTTTGGCAACCTATTCTCCTCCGGAACTCTGCAGTCACTCAAATAAAGCTCTCCAACATCACCAGCACGCATCGAACCTTTTTTCGTTATCGCAGACTGCTTAAATCCTTTTGTTCCACGTTCAACAACGAAACCCTTTATTTTTCCGTCTGAAACGTCTCTCGCCCAAACTATTGCAATATCTGCAATCTCGGCTTCGCTTATCCAAGTTTTTGTCCCGTTCAGAATCCAATCATCGCCATCTTTTCTCGCAGTAGTTTCCATGCTTGCCGGATCACTGCCAACGTTCGGCTCGGTCATACCAAAGCAACCAATTATCTCCCCCCTCGCAAGCTTCGGAAGGTATTTTTTCTTCTGCTCCTCACTGCCGTATTTCCAGATCGGGAACATGACGAGTCCCGAGGTTACAGCAACGAAACTGCGGAGAGCGCTGTCAACCCTTTCCACTTCTTGGCATATCAGACCAAAGCTCGTGTAGTTCATCCCGGGGCAACCGTATTCCTCAGGAATAAAGGAGCCGAGCATGCCGAGCTCTCCGAATTTTTTACCGATTTTCCTGAAATCTAACGGTTCTTCTCTATGCCAAGCTTCTGCAACCAATGGTGCAACTTCTTTTTCCAAGAACTCCCTAACCGAGTTCCTTACAAGGCGCTCCTCTTCAGTTAGAAGCTCGTCTATGTTGTAGAAATCAATCCCTCTAAACATACTCTCCCCCAAACATTTTTGACAATACTTATAAATAAATTTTTCGGCAATTGATAGCCAAAAAATAAATTAATGCAATTTAAACTTCAAGACAACTGCGGTTAAGATTAACCCAAGAACGTTCGTAATCGTAAACGGAACGATTAAAAGCAATCCTGCAAAGAAAAGGATTGCTCTCCTTGTATAATTTAAATCTCCTCTAAAGTAGCCTACAGTAGCACTGTTTATTGCAATGGTTGCAACAATGACAAAGAGCGTTCGCAAAACTATTTCAAGCGGAGCATCGAGGTACGGAACTATGAGCAACGCCGCCCCTGCAGGGGCTATAACAAACGTAAAAGCAAGCAGATACTTTATGATTGCTATTTTTGCTGATAACACTGCAATTCTAAGCGGATTCTCTCCCGCAACCGCAGCTGCTGCATAGGCTGCAAGTGCAACTGGGGGTGTTACGTCTGCGAGAATTGCATAGTAAAAGGCAAAAACGTGCACACCATAGTGCGCAATCGTTTCGGGAAATCCGTTCAAAATTGCAAGCTTTATCGCTGCAGGAATCACAAGGGCTGAAACTATAACGTAAGATGCAGTGGGGGGCACACCCATTCCGAGGAGAAGCGTAAAGATTGCCAAAAGCACTAAAGTTACATAGTAATTACCTGCACTCAAAAATCGCACAATCTCTTCAATTTTCATTCCAAGCCCCGTGACGAGAAGTGCATGCAGTATTAGCCCAGCACAAGCAGTTGCGAGTGCAACAGGAATCACATCGAGTGCACCGTCGCTGAAGCCCTTCGCAATCTCTGAAATCTTTGCCCTTCTTAAAATTCCAATGGCAACTGCTAAAAAGGTTGCGCTAAGCACAGAAGTCGCAATTGTGTAGCCTTGGAAGATCATTGCAATCAAAAGTGCAATTGGCAAAAGAAAGTAGCTTTCCTTTAAAACTTCCTTTTTGCTTTTCTTATGAACATCAATCTGCGTTTTAAGCCCAATTTTCCGCGTGTAGAGCTCGAGATAAATCTGGAGCGAAATGTAGTAGAGAAGCGCAGGCAGAATTGTCATTACTATCAGTGTTTTGTAATCGATTCCCATCACTTCCATCATTATAAATGCAGCAGCGCCAAGAATTGGTGGAGTTATGAGTGCTGCAGTACCGGTTCCAGCCATGAATGCGGAGGCAAATTTATCATCGTAGCCAGCCTTTTTGAAAGATGAGAGCATCGTAGTTGCCACAGTTGTTGTCACCGCAACACCAGAACCCGAAACCATCCCCATTACCGCGGAATACACTGTAGTAGCTCTGCCGACGTCTTGCGGAGATCTCCCAAGAAAAGCAGATGCAAAGTCTGAGATGAACTTCGTTATGCCAATAGCTCTTAAAACGCCTGCCAAAATTGTAAAATAGACTATGTATTTCGCTGAAACTCCAAGCGGTAGCCCGAAAATCCCAGCCTCGGTTTCCATCCAGCTTTTTCCAATTGCCAACGGAATGTCGCGGAATGTGTGTCCAATTGGTGGAGGGATGTTGTACCCAAGGAGTGTGTAAAGCACAAATACAAGAACTATAGCTGGCAGAGGCCATCCAATTTTCACGTTTGTGGCATATAAGAGAAGCAGAATCATTGTCCAGCCTACGAGAATATCGAGATTCGTTGGAAATACAACTCTATAGATTATCTTCTCATAGTCCAATATCAGGTAAAACGTTGCTGGTAAATACAGCAAGAGTAACACGAATTTCCAATCTATTCTCTTATCGAAATGCCCAAGAATTGCATCCAGTGGAAAAGTTGAGAACCAAAGCAAGATCACAAGCGAAGAAATAAGGAGATCGTTTGCAGTGACAATTGCAAGGATTATTGCGCAAGGCAAAGACAATGCAGAGAGAATCAAGTTGCTCGCAATGCTTGTCCTCTTACCATACGCCATAAAGGCGAGAGCTCCTATGCAAAGCATCAAGTGAATACCTCTTATTAAATGGATCTGATCAAAGCAGTATCGAACCTCCGGAGGTAGCCAGAGTAGGTATGGGATGAAATATGGATAAAAGATGATAAAAATGCTGTAAAAAGCTAGGACACCTCCAAAAATCTTCGCAAAACTCATCAATCACCACCTACAAGGAAAAATTCTGCTCACGGATTTTGTTTCAAACTCATTACCTTGAATTTTTACCTTCCAACCCTCGTTCACAACAACTGCATCCATTTTTTCTTCAATCTCCGCAACAAACTTGCCTTCAACGGGCTTGTAGAGATCTGTGTAGTAAGAGATCGATGCCTCATCGTCGCTTTCGAGAGTTTTAACCACGATTTTACCTCCAACAACTTTGCATGTAAGCACAACATCACCCCCGTAAATCGAGTGCTTAAACTCGAGGAAAAAATGTGAAGTTAAAAATCCCAATGTCTCCTTAGTTTCAATTTCTTCCAAACAGATTGCAGACTCCTCGATTTCAGAGACAAAAAAAGTTAAAAGTATCAAAAAAATAAAGAATCTCATTTACTTCCAGACTCCTTTTTCCTTGAAGAACTTGATGGCTCCAGGATGGTATGGAACGTTACCTTTGTAGAGCACCGCATTCTCAAGTGTTGTCTGCTTCGCAGCTGGATGTACGGCGTAGAGTTCATCGAGATGTTCAAACGTAGTTTTAACGAGCTTGTAGACGAAATCTTCTGATAGATCCTTATGGCAAAACATCACGTTCAAAGTAGTAACAGTCTGCACGTCTGCGGGAGAGCCATAGTATTCTTTCTTCATAACGTCCGGAACATAAAGCCCTGGATATATGTTGTTGAGCTTCTTTACAACGTCGTCCGGAACTTCAACGAATGCTATTTGCTTCCCTCTCTGCTTTAGGTTTGTTGCAAGCTCTGAAACCGATGCTGTGGGAATGGTTCCACTCCAGAAGTACGCGTCAATCTTGCCATCAAGTAACGCATCCGCAGACTCCTTTGCTCCAAGCCTCTGCCAGACTGAGAAGTCTTTTGCTGGGTCGATTCCAGCAGCACTTAAAATCGCGAAAGCATCAACCTCAGTCCCGCTTCCCGGTGCACTTGTCGAGACTTTCTTTCCCTTCAGATCGTAAACAGTCTTTATCCCGCTGTCCGCTGTTGTTACGATATGTATTGGTGTTGTGTAGGGAACCCAAAGCACTCGAATCCAATCTTGGGACTTATTTTCGAATGCAGTCAATTTTCCATTCCATGCGTCGTCGACGCTTTTTATCAGTGCTATCCCAATTGTGTCAGAAGGAGACTTGTAAACATAGAGCAAATTGTCAACACTTGCTTTCGTTTGCACAGCATTTGCACTAATGTTTAGGTATTTCGAATAGATAGTTGCAAGTCCTGAACAGTAATAGATGTAAACTCCTCCAACGGTTCCAGAAGCAATCGTGAGCGAAGAAGGCCCAACTGGGGTAGTCGGGGTCGGGGTTGGTGTTGGCGTCGCAGTTGTTGGTGGTTGCTGACAGCCAGAGAAACAAACTGCTAATGCGAATAAAGCCAAAACCATTAGTGCTCTAACTTTCACCATAGTTCGTTTTTCATTTTCAAATATTTAAGCTTTTTGGAAGTGTTTTACCAAGCAATTTAATTATTTAACCTGACTAATAGGTTTAAACTTTGTGAACTCGAGAAGAATTTCGTTCACTCTCACATCCATTTCGATGCCCATCTCATGGATTGGTGCCAGATGATTGAGCCCAGCGCTCACAAAGAGTCTCGCCCTCTTACCGGTTGGGAGACTAAAGCGTTTGTCGGATGGATGAAGAATTGCAAGAACTCCGCCGAATCCCTTGGAGCTTGCGAGCTCAACATTGCGAACAACTATGTCTATTGCGTATCTGCTAAAGCTCCTAACTGCGGATATTATTATTCCGTCTCCCGTTCTCAAAATTGAGCTGACAGACGTTAGTCTCGAGCGAAGAAGAAGCCATCCAGGGCTCATAGTTGTGCCTGCGTAGCTTATCAACTCCAAAATTCTCTTGGGGATCATTTTTTCAACGCCAACCAGTGCGGAGAACTCGGGATAAGTGTTAACACCTGCAGATCTCAGCAGAACATCGTATATCGTGTTCGAAATTGTCACAATCGCAAACAATCCCTGTGGAACAGTTTTCCCGCCTAATTCCTCACCCTCGTCTGCAATGAAAACTCCACGATGAATCAAAAACGGAAAGTTCTCCATCTCCTCAAGGATTCGAATGCAATTTTCGAAGTTCTCCTTCCTTATGAAGGCAACATTTGTCGGAACTCTTCCCTTCATCCTAAATATGTCAAAATCGCAAGAGTAAACGTTGAGCTCGATTCTTTCCGTGAACTCTCCCAGTCTTTCAGACGTCTTGACCCCTCGAAGAAACTCTATGCCCTTTGTAGTTATCTGCGATTTTCCATAGTCGTTTTTACTCACAAGTCCTCTCAACTCTAACTTCTTCAGATGATACCTAACAGTTCTCGATCTTATCTCGAAACCTCGACTCTGGAGCTCTTTCTCGATCTCCTGAGAACTAAGAGGTCCAAACTCGCTGAGTATCTCGAGTATCTCTTCCTCAACCATCAAGCAAAAGTCTCGAAGTGAATGATAAGCCTTTTGTCCACTTTCAGCAAAGGATTTTAAAATCGAAGTGTCACGAACTTCATGAAACTCGAGCGATCCAAAGAGCTTTACAGCGAAGCCATCGGTTTAATGCCAGGTGGTGTCAGTAGCCCAGTCAGAGCTTTTAAACCGCATCCAATCTACGTTGCAAAGGCTAAGGGCTCAAAGCTCTACGATGTCGATGGCAACGAGTTCATCGACTACTGTATGGCATTCGGAGCCTTAATCCTTGGGCATGCGAACGAAGAGCTCAAAAAAGAGATCAAGAATAAGCTTGAAGAAGGTTGGATCTACGGAACTCCCATCGAACTCGAGGTTGAGTATGCGAAGCTTATAAGGAAGCATTTTCCATCCATAGAGATGCTTAGGTTCGTTAACACGGGAAGCGAGGCAACGATGTCGGCACTTCGAGTTGCAAGAGGTTTTACGGGGAAAGAAAAGATCGTGAAGATCGAAGGAAGCTTTCACGGATCGCACGAGGCGGTGCTCGTAAAGGCTGGAAGTGGGGCTACGACTTTCGGGGTTCCGAATTCTGCAGGGGTTCCAAGGGATTTTGTTAAGAACACGCTTCAAGTTCGATACAACGACGTAGAATCTCTTTCGCAACTTCTTGAAAAAGACAAAGACGTCGCAGCGGTGATAATGGAACCGGTGATGGCAAACGCTTCGCTGATAATCCCAGAAAAAGAATATCTAAAAGAGGTCAGGAAAATAACAAAGGAGAACGATGTGCTTTTGATCTTTGACGAGATCATCACTGGCTTTAGATTAGCGATGGGCGGTGCTCAGGAGTTCTATGGCGTCAAAGCAGATCTTACAACTCTGGGAAAGATCGCTGGGGGAGGATTTCCAATCGGAATCTATGGAGGTAGAAGAGAAATAATGGAGCTTGTTTCGCCTTCCGGAAACGTTTATCAAGCTGGAACCTTCAGCGGGAATCCAATTAGTTTGCTCGCTGGTTATACAACGGTTAAGATCTTAGAAAGAGAGAGAGTAGTAGAAAAAACTGCGAAGAAGGCTGAAGAGCTTTGTAAAGCGCTGAAAGACAATGTCAAGTGTGCACAGATAGCTTCGATGTTCTGCATATACTTTGGGGAGATCCCAAGGGACTACTCAGAAGCTGTGAAACTGAACAAAGAAGCGTTCATGCGCTTCTTCTGGAAACTGCTCGAAAGAGGTATCTACTTCCCGCCTTCGCAGTTCGAAGTCTGCTTTATGAGTTATGCGCACAGCAAAGAAGACGTTGAAAAAACAGCCAGTGCGATAATCGAGGCATATGATCAGAGTTGGAACGAGAGGTAGCAAGTTAGCGCTCGCTCAGGCTAAGCTCGTCATCGAAAAGCTTGAAAAAGAAGGATACGAGGTAGAGCTAAAGGTTATAAAGACAAAAGGAGACATAATGAAAGATAAGCCACTCCACGAGTTCAGGGGAATTGGAGCATTCGTTAGAGAGATCGACTTAGCCCTTGTGAGAAGAGAAATAGACGTCGCTGTGCACAGCTACAAAGACGTCCCGACTCAGCGTGTCGAGGGGACGAAGATTTCTGCCGTGTTGAAAAGAGACAGCCCCTGCGATGCGATGATCTTTAGGAAATGCAAAATGCTCGAAGAGCTTGAAAGCAACGCTTTAGTTGGGACCTCGAGTTTAAGGAGAAGAGCACAGTTCTCGAGACTTAGAAGTGATCTTAGATTTGAGAACTTGCGCGGAAATCTCGATACGAGGATAAGAAAGCTCAGAGATGGGCTTTACGATGCGATAATAGTTGCAGAAGCTGGGATACAGAGACTGAAGTTGAACATAGAGTATCAAAGCTTTTCTCCAGAAGTCATAGTTCCTCCGCCGAACCAAGGGATAATCGCAGTCGCAACGAGAACTGGCGAAGAAGAGCTTGTTTCATTCTTAAACGATGAAGACACTTGGATTGAAGCCCAGATTGAGAGAACAATTGCAAGAGAACTTGGCTTTGGTTGCGCTGTGCCCTTCGGAGTGTATGCAAAAGTATCGGGAGACAAGGCTAAGGTTATATGCGAAGTTCTCTCGGGAAAATACATCAGAGTCGAGGAGAAAATATCTAAACATTCGATCGAAGAAGCAAAAGAGGTTGCGAGGAGAGTGAAAAATGGGGGGTAAAGTCTTCATCGTCGGAGCTGGTCCGGGAAAGAAGGATTTGCTAACAATGAGAGCTTTGAGCGTGATAAAAGAAGCGGAAGTAATTCTCTACGACGATCTGATAGGAGAAGTTGTTGAAGTTCTCAAAGAAACGAAGGCAGAGCTTATAAGCGTGGGAAAGAGAAAAGGTTTCCACAAATTTGAGCAAGAAGAGATAAACAAGATGCTCGCAAATTTTGCAAAAGCTGGAAAGAAAGTCGTTCGGTTAAAAGGTGGAGATCCATTTGTTTTTGGAAGAGGAGGTGAAGAGATCGAATTCCTTGCGAAGGAAGGGATCGAATTCGAATACGTTCCCGGGGTAACTTCGGCGATCGCAGTTCCTGGCGTGGCAGGGATTCCGATTACACACCGTGACTGTGATCCGGCAGTGGTTTTCATCACAGGACACGAGGCAAAGGAAAGGCTGAACTGGTCCGCACTTGCGAAGTTAAATGCGACAATCGTTGTTCTCATGGGGCTTTCGAACATAGAAAAGATCTGTACAAACCTCATCGAGAACGGAAAAGACCCAAATACACCGGTTGCGGTCGTCGAAAAAGGATTTTCAAGTGAGCAGAGAGTGGTCGATGGAACTCTGAAGGATATAGCGGAGAAAGTCAGGAAGATGAATGTTTCCCCACCGGCTGTGATCGTGATAGGAAAAGTCGTAGAAGTTATGCGCACGATTGCACAAGCAAAGCGGAGTTAAGTTAATATTCAGAAGACTTCTTTCATGGTGCTGAACGAAAGAGATTTTGCAGATGAGGCGGTTAAGATTTGTGCATTTCTGATGGCAGAGAGCGCAAGAACTGCGCCAAAGTCAAAAGGAATTGACGACCTCGAGATAATCTACATCCCAAAGGAGAGGATAGAGGAGATTGCAAGGAAAATGGAGGAGTTTGCGAGCGAAGATAAGGACTTTATAAGAGATGCGAACAGCTTGAGAAAAGCAAAGGGGATCTTAGTCCTTGGGATAAAGGGTAGAAAGCCAATTGGTGTTAATTGCGGAGCTTGTGGGTTTAGCAGTTGTGCAGACTTCGAGAAGGCGGAGAGAAAAGAGAAAAAGTTCATGGGTCCGAATTGCGTTTTCAAGCTGATAGACCTCGGCATAGCGTTGGGAAGTGCAGTAAAGATGTCTGCAATCCTTGGAGTTGATACGAGAATAATGTACAGGGTTGCAATCGCAGTGAAGGCTCTTGGGATTATGAAAAGTGACGTAATGTTTGCGATTCCAGTCGCATCCGAGGGGAAGAACCCGTTCTTCGATCGATTGACTCAGCGCTGAATCCCAACAACCTTTGCTTCGTAACCAAGCTCTTTAATATCTTTGAGTATTTTCTCTATTTTCTCAGCGTCTCCATCGTCGATTTCGATCTCTGCTTCCCTCAAACTTATCCCTATGACTACAGCACCGTTTTCTTCCAGCGTAGACCTAACTGCGCTAATGCAAGCCTTGCATCTCAAGCCTTGGAGTGATAGTCTCACGAGCATAGATCTATTTCGTGTTTGGATTTTAAACTTGTTGCTCCGTTGCAAACTCAGCAAAATATAAAAGTTTTGTCATCCACAACTCGTAGGTGGTGCGTATCTTCTGGGAGATCCTGATCTCAACGTTTGGGATTGGATTGGGGTTTTTTATCGGTGAAAATCTTCTAAAAAAGCTTGGAATTGAAAACAAGAGTCAGAAAGTGATTTTGAAGATCGAAGAGATCCCCGAATACCTCAAAAACAAGTTTCTCGTCAACAGCGCAGTCATCGATAGAGAAAGAAAGAAGATGATCGGAATAGAAGAGGTCGAAGCGATGGAAATGCGGAAGTTGCTCGAGCAAACAAATGCCGAAGAGCTCGTGATATTCCAAGAGAACGACTGCAGATATGCGTTGAAACGCGGAAAGACATTTTTATACGTTCGTGGTAGAATTGCATCGATTAAAGATCTTTCCGAGATATGGGAAGTCGTGCATAGAAGCTTGAGAGGTGTTGGGAAGTGATTCTGCTCCTTCTTGCTCTTCTTAGCACAAACATAGCTTTTCAAGGGACTTCGTTTAACTTAACACTGTCAGAGCAAACGGAAGTTGTTCTCGACGATTGCATGTTCTTCGAGCACAGCCTAAAAAGCGTTGAAAACCTCTCAGCTGGGAATTACGTTGTCATCGTTGGTTATGGTTGCGAGGGGCTGAAGACGATAATACTGAAAAGCGTTTCAGGTGAGGAAAGAGCTGTGATAGAGATACGAAAAGCTGAGAATTTCAACAAAGAAGTTACAGAGCTACAAAAAGAGATGATCAAGTTCAGAAGAGAGAACGAAGCTCTGCGTTCACGAATCGAATACCTCCAATCACTCGTCGAAATCGTGAACAGCATAAATGTAGACCTCTATGACAAGATAAAGGCATACGGAGAGGAGAATTTAAGGTTAAAGAGCGAGCTCGAAAATGCCAGAACTGAGCTGGCGAATTACTCGAAGAATCTCAGCAAAACAACTGCGACTCTGATCGAATTGCAAAAAACTGTGGAAGAGCTAAAGGCTGAGAACTCCAAACTAAGCTCCGAGTTAAAAGATCTCGAAGCTCACATCAAAAGCGTAGCGTTTTACACCGATGTCTTTAAGTTCTCTACGATTCTGCTATTGGCGATACTCGTGGGCATATTCTTGGCTTTCCTGCGCAGATACTGATGAAGGTCTTCGTCGTAGGAACTGCAGGAAGTGGAAAGAGCACGTTGGTAAAGGAGTTTGGAGCCTTTCTGAGAAGCAAAGACTACGATGTAATGCTTGTAAACCTCGACCCAGCAAGCGACCCAATTTACCATGCAGACTTAGACATAAGGAAGTTCGTGAAAACCGAAGAGGTTATGGCGCGCTACAAACTCGGTATAAACGGAGCACTTCTAAAGTCCACCGAACTTATGCTCAATTTCGTCGACGATTTTAGAGTTTCCGCTGACTTCGTGCTCTACGACACACCAGGGCAAATGGAGCTGTTCGTTTACTCTGAAAGTGGCATTGAGTTTGTGCACAGAATTTCGGACCGCTTCACCGCAGGAATCTTCATGCTCGACTCCACAATGGTAAAAACCCCTGAGAACTTCGTCTCTGCGATTCTGCAAAACGTAGTAGTCTCCCTCAGGCTTTCAATCCCGACCATAGCGGTTTTTTCAAAAAACGATTTGTTCGAGATAGACATCGAAAAAGTTATTAAGGAGTTAAAGCTTAAAAGCGGAGTTTTGGCGGAGCTGATGGAAAAGCTCGTACCAGTCTTGGATTACAGCACGGTGAAGCATAGACCAATAAAAATTTCGAGCCTTAAAAAAACTGGATTTGAAGATCTACTCTCGGCTTTGAGGGAACTCTTCTGCGCTTGCGGAGACTTGAGCTAATCTTCGGGGATCTCTATCTTCCCTTCGTCGATCTCTCTGATCACTTCCTTCGGATTTTTACCATTGACTTTTATTCCCATCGAAACACAGACTCCCAACGCTTCTTTAACAACGCCCTTGAGCGAATACGAAAGCGATTTCTCTTTCTTCAGCTTTGCTATTTTTATCAATTGCTCGAGCTTTATGTCGCCAACGAAATCCTTCCCTGGATTCTGTGATCCTTTCTCGAGCTTCAGCTCTTTCTTTATCAGCGCCGAAACCGGTGGAACTCCAACTTTTATCTCGAAGGATCTGTCCTCTTTCACTATTATTTTCACTGGAACACTCAAACCAGCGTATTCCTTCGTCGCCTCGTTTATTTTGTCGACGACTTGCTTCACGTTCAAGCCCAGCGGTCCAATAACCGGACCAAGAGGCGGTCCAGGCGTGGCTTGTCCTCCAGTAACGAGAACTTCAACTTCTCTCATCTTCACACCTCCTTCTTCTCGACAACTCTAACGTTTTCAGCTTTTACTGTAACGGGAATCGGAACTACCGCCTCTAAAAGTTCTATTGTTATCTCGTTTCTCGTGCTATCAACTCTTTTAACGATTCCCCTCTCCCCCTTGAAGGGTCCGACAGTTACTTCGACTGTATAACCTTCTTTTATCTGCTCAACCGCCTTCTTAGGTGTTAAATAGTGCTGGATATCCGCAAAACTAACCTCTTTTTTAACAACGCCTTTCACATGCGGGATCCCCTTTATCGCCCTTATCGCATCCTCAAAGTTTTCTGACTCCACGATTATGTAACCTTTTAACTCCTTCGGAGCTAAGATCGAGTAAACTTTAAGTCCCTGTTTCTTCACAGCAAGCTCCACGAGATTTGCAACGGTTCTTTCCTGATTCGCAGTTGTTTTGATTGCAGTGTATCTCATCTAAAAGCACCTGGCAAAACTTCCATCAAAAGGTAGATCACAAAGCCGACAAAACCAACTACGAACATCACCGCTAAAGCGACTTTCGCCATCATCGAGAACTCTTCCCAACTCGGCTTTTTTGCCATCTTTAGCACGTTATAGTATTCTCTAAGCCTTTCCTCCAACTTTGGCATATCCTCAGCTTTGGGGGCGATTATTAAACTTTACCTGACGATGTCTATACCAAACTTCTGAGTTACGGGTGCACCTTTCCTTCCAAATATTTGGGGGCTTTTCACCCCGGTAATGATTACGAGTGTTCTTATCGTGTTCTCGAGCTCGGGATCGATCATCGCACCCCAAATTATCCTCGCATCAGAGTCGAGCTTGGTGTAGATTTCTTCCACCACACTTTCGGCCTCCTCAACCGTCATGTCCGGTCCGCCAGTAACGTTGACAAGCGCAGACTTTGCTCCTGTGATGTCCACGTCCAACAACGGGCTCTTCAACGCTTTTCTAATAGACTCGAGAGCTTTGTCCTCTCCGCTTGCTTCTCCTAAGCCAATCATCGCAACTCCTCCCTTCTCCATGATCGTCTTCACGTCCGCGAAGTCTAAGTTCACAAGCCCGGGTTTTGTGATTAGCTCCGTTATCCCCTTAACCGCTCTCATCAGAATCTCGTCCGCAACCTTGAACGCAAGGTTCAAAGGATAATTTGGAACGACTTCAAGCAACTTGTCGTTGGGGATTACGATTACAGTATCCGTAACTTCCTTTAACCTTTCAAGCCCCGCTTCGGCATTTGCTCTTCTAACACTACCCTCTGCTGTGAACGGGAAAGTGACTACACCAATCGTCAAAGCTCCCGCTTCCTGCGCAGCTTCCGCAACTACAGGTGCAGCTCCAGTTCCAGTTCCACCACCGAGACCACAAGTCACGAATATCATGTCACTTCCTTCTACAAGCTTCTTGATCTCCTCCTCGCTCTCCCTCGCAGCCTCTTCGCCGACTTGCGGTAAGCTTCCCGCACCAAGACCGCGAGTCCTTCTTTTTCCGAGAAGAATTCTTCTGTCTGCCTTCGTATAGTAAAGATGCTGAACATCCGTGTTCATCGCTATTAACTCTGCGCCCTCAATACCTTCTTCGTAAAGCCTCGTGATTGTGTTGCAACCTGCTCCACCCACGCCAATGACCTTGATCACCGTCTTTAGCTCGCGGAGCATCTGAATTATCTCATCCTCAACGTTTTCTGCGGGTTTTCCCTCCAACCTTTCCTTCTTTTCTCTTTCTGCTCGAAGAAGAGCCTCTTCTATGATCGATTTCAACACCATCCCCTCCATTTTAATTATGAATGCAATGCAAAAAGAATATAAATTCTTTTCTCAACTACCAAAACTCTCCCACCTTCCTTGAATCTCCCTAAACTTCTCCCTCGATTTAGCGTAGAATTTCTCCGCTTCCTCAAATCTCTTCGTTTCTCTGTATAAATCTCCCAGATGACGAAGATTTGTTGCGACGAATTGGGCAAACGAGAAGTCCAATTTTTCGAGTTCCTCGAAAATCTTTAGTGACTCGAGCAACATTTTCTCTGCGAGATCGAATTTTCCGACTTTTTTGCAGAAAATTGCATAGTTACTCAAGAGAACTCCCAAGTCCAGCTTATCTGACTCCTCCTTTTTCACAAGCTCTCTCAACAGGGTTTCAGCCCTCTTATAATTCTGTTCAGCTTTTTCAAACTCCCCGAGTTTTGTATAAACCTCTGCAGCAATTGAAAAGCTGTTTATCGCTTCGTAGTCGGTCCTATTTTCAGCGATTTTCATCGCAGACTCTATTTTTTCCTTCGCCTCCAAATACTTTCCTTCTTCGAAGTAAAGTGTAGAAAGATCGTTGTAAATCCCCAAAAGCTCGTCTTTTTTACCGATTTCGAGGCAAACTCTCTCAGCCTCGACAAGCATTCTTTCGGCACGGTCTTTCATATTCATAAGGCTCAAAGCCCTTCCCGCGTTCCGCATCATCTTCGGAGCTATCGATCTTACCCCGAGTTCGTTCGCCAATTTGACTGCGTTCACAGATGCGACGACGCAAGACACGAGGGACTGGTTGTCGATTTCTTTTGAAAGAGCGTTCGAGGAATAGGAAAGGTGAACAAGCAGTGTCACATCTTTCCAGAAACCGTCTATTTTCTTGATTTCGTCTGGTTGGGTAATTGATCTCTCTATCAGAGGTTTCAAATCGTTTGGAGCCTCGGAGAGAATCAGTTGAAATGCTTCATCGAACCTCCCCAAAGATATAAGTTCCTCTAATTTTTTCAACAGATCCATGCGGAAATTCGTCAAACGTTTAAAAAACTTTTGACTTGCTGAGTTAACAAAACCAAAGGTTAATAAATTGTGACACAAAGGGTTTCGAGGCAAATATTGCCCCCGTGGGGTAGCGGACATCCTGGAGGCCTTCGGAGCCTCAGACCCGGGTTCGATTCCCGGCGGGGGCGTCATTTTTTGAATCAATTCATTTTTGAGAAAAAAAGAGGTCGATAAAATGAGATCAGCACTCTCCGATTTTTTGCTATCTTAGACCGATCTTCGTGAAAAAGGTGGAGGCTTCCGGTTAGACGAACATGACTCCTTTGAGATCTGGTATTGGTTGAGATCTCTTCAAGACCTTGTCCACCGCTCTCACGAAGTCAAACATTCTGACCTCTATTCTCTCCTCTCTTATCGCAAACATCCCCGCCTCTGTGCAGATCGCCCTTATGTCTGCACCAGTTGCTCCCTCGGTGATCCTCGCCAGCTCGTTGAAGTCAACATCTTTCGCAAGCTTCATCTTTCTTGAGTGTATCTTGAAGATCTGTATTCTTCCCTCATAGCTTGGTAACGGAACTTCGATTATCCTGTCAAACCTGCCGGGACGAAGTATTGCGGGATCGAGTATGTCGATGCGGTTCGTTGCTCCAATTACTTTCACATCTCCTCTTGCATCGAAGCCGTCGAGCTCTGCGAGCAGCTGCATCATCGTTCTCTGCACTTCTCTATCACCACTCGTATCGCTGCTTATTCTCCTCGCCGCAATTGCATCAAGTTCATCGATGAATATTATCGACGGAGCTTTCTCCTTCGCAAGCTGGAACACTTCTCTCACAAGCCTCGCGCCTTCGCCGATGAACTTCTGAACGAACTCGCTACCCACAACCCTGATGAAGGTTGCCTTCGTCTGATTCGCAACAGCTTTTGCAAGCAAAGTCTTTCCAGTTCCAGGAGGACCATATAGAAGGACACCTTTAGGTGGTTCGATTCCAACTTCCTTAAAGAGATTTGGCTTAAGCATAGGCAGCTCTATAGCTTCCCTTATCTCTTCTATTTGCTGGCTTAGACCACCTATTTCTTCGTAAGTAACGTTTGGTCTCTCCTCGACTTCGAACGCATACACCATCGGATCTTTCGCCGATGGCAAGACGCTAACGACTGCGAGGGTTTGCTGGTTGAGGGCGACCCTCGTCCCGGGTTTGAGTTCTTCCGTATTTATATACTGCGAGGTGTAAACCACGAACTTGGGTCCAGTAGAGCTCCTAACCACAACTCTACCATCCTCAAGCACATCTGAAATCGTGCCAACGAGTAACGGAGGTGATCTTAATCTTTCTATCTCACTCTTTAGTCTTCTAACTTCTCTTTCATACCTTATCCTTTCACTTTCGATAAACCTTTTCTCATCTTCAAGCCTTCTATAGAGTTCTCTAAGCTTTTGATACTCCTCCTCAAGCTTTCTCAGCTTCTCCATTAGCAACTTCAGATCTTCAGACATCCAATCTACCTCTCTCCGGAAGCCTCCAAATTGTTATATATCACTTCAACTATATGAAGTTATTGCTGGTGAGACCATGAACTGCGAAATATGTGGAAAAGAGATCAAAGCCCCTGGCTACAGAATTGTCGTTGAGGGGACTGAATTAACTGTTTGCGCATCCTGTAAGAAGTATGGTAGTGAAAGCATCCAAACTGCAAAGCAAGGATCCGCCAGAAGGGTTGTGCTCAAGAAAAAGAAACCACAAACAAAAATAGAGTTCAAAGAGGAGCTTATCGAAAACTTCAACCAAATCATCAGAATCGAAAGGGAAAAGCGTGGTTGGAGCCAAGAACAATTGGCAAAAAAGATTCAGGAAAAGGAATCGGTTATAAAGAAGATCGAGAATGCTGAAATAACTCCGGAACCAGAAGTTGTGGAGAAGCTGGAGAAGCTGTTTGGGATAAAGCTCAGAGAATCTGTTCCAGATGTCAAAGCACCAAAGGCTCAGCGGTTAACTACTACGCTTGGAGATGTCGCAATGGTTAAGAAAAAGGTGTGAAAATGTATGCCTTCGTATACATAACCGCAAGCTCGCGAGAAGAAGCGGAGAAAATCGCGAAGGCTTTGCTTGAGAAAAGGCTGGCAGCATGTGTGAATATTTTCCCAATAAAATCATTTTTCTGGTGGCAAAACGAGATACAGAGCGCAGAAGAGTTTGGAATGATAGTGAAGACGAAATTTGAGAAGTTTTCTGAGCTTAGGGATTTCGTAAAAAGCATTCATAGCTACACAGTGCCATGCATATGTGCGTTCTCGGTGGAGAGGGGCCTTAGGGAATTCTTGGACTGGATCGACAAAACAGTGGAATGAGCGACGTTGAGGTTGTTTACGAGAAGGAAAGATGGAACACCTTAAGGGCAAAGAGGAAGAAAGCCAAGTGTCTAATGAAGATGCTCGCCGAACAAGGGATTCCGAGCATAATCTATGGCAGTATCGCCCGTGGAGATGTGAAGGAAAAGAGCGACGTTGACATATTCATTCCCCAGCTTTTGCCGTCTTTTCGTGTTGAACTTGCACTCGATGGAGTAGAGATCGTTGAAAGGAGAATAGTTCAAGCTACTCCAAGCTATGCGATCAAAGGAGAGATTGTAATCGACGAAGAGACTACTGTCAGCTTCCCACTCGTAAAAATGAGGGATAGAGAAATGGATTTCTATCGATTCGGTGGTTGCATCGATTACGAAGAAGTTCTCGAGAACAAAAGAGTCCCTGGAGTTGACAAAAGGCTTATGCTCATATTTCCGACTGAAAACGGGCATAGAGAGATTTCGATTCGTGAAATGCATCCAAGTGTTGTCGCAAAAATTCTCGACGTCTCAATAGATATCGTTCTTGAAAGAATTAGGGTTCTCGAGAGGAGAAGAGAAATCGGGAGGACTGGGATATACCTTTGCGAAAAGATACACAGCGGAGAAAGCTTTGAGTCGGTGCTTAGAGAGATAGCGCTTAGAGATCCAGCAGTGAGAAGAAGACTTGATTAGAAGAGCTGAGTCTGAACTCTTCTGTCTATCCCAAGGTAATCTATGGCGCACTTTTTCACGTCCTCCACAAACTCCTTTTTCGTGTAAACTCCCAGTCTCCAAGTTTCGATCCAGGAGTTTTTAAGCGCTCTAACAATTGAAGAGACTTCCTCAATTCTTTTCAGCACTCCATTTACCTCGACTCGGATAGAGAATTCCCTCAGCTCCTCGATCTCAGGAATGTCGACGATAACGTATTTCTCATCCACGCCCGCCATCTCTGCGATTTTTCTCTCCGCTCTCCTCTCGTTCATTTTCATGACTTCTCTGAGATCAACACTCTCTCTGCCAACGTAGATCGCTCGCTTGAAGAGTCTTCTATTTCTTATCATCGAATAAAAGTCTGGTTCGTATTCCTTCAGCAAGGACATGGCTTCACAGTCGTTCATATCAAGAATCTCCTCGATTCTCATACCTCTTTCTATAATCCTCTCCATCGCCCTTTCAAACATCTTGGTTGCGATTCTACAAACGTGGTGACGATAAACAGCGGGATACATGAGAAAACGTGAGATGAGCAAAGACTCAACCGCTCTAATTCCACCTTCTTCAACAACCACCCCGTCGGAGAACTTTATCTTCTCTATCAACCTCGGCAAGTCCACGATCCCGTAGGCAACGCCGGTGTAATGCGAATCTCTGACAAGATAGTCCATTCTGTCGACGTCCACGTCTCCGCAAACAATCGAGTTGACTTCACCACTCACCATTTTTTTGATCTCTCTAACGCTAAATCCAAGCTCACCAATGGTTTCCCTTAGCTCCCCTCTTATCGCTAACTCGACGTCTTCATGTCTCATCGCATGATTTTTCAGCAAGCCCTCACCGCTGTGAGAAAATGGAAAGTGCGCTATATCGTGCAAAAGAGCAGAGATAACTACTTCTTCACCAAGTTTGAGCTTCTCAGCCAAAACCTTAGCCAAGTGCATTGCTCCAATGCTGTGCTCGAACCTCGTGTGATTCGCCCCGGGATAAACAAGATTTGCAAAGCCGAGCTGTTTAACCCCACGGAGTCTTTGGAACTGCGGAGTATCGATGATGCGGAGAATTTCGTCGCTAACTCTTATTGCACCGTGAATCGGATCGTGAATGATCTTTTCCACATCGATACGAGGAGAAAAGATATTAAAAAGGTTTCCAAATCTCTGCAGTGGACATCGGTATCAGATGTTTCCTAACAAGAACTCAGGGAATGGGCGGGGAGATAAAACGAGATCCAGAGGATTTTTACGTAGAAGAGATCATCGACCTCAAGCTTGGAGATGGAGATTACTGCGTTGTAAAAGTGACAAAAAAGAACTGGGACACTTTGAGGCTTGTCAAACAAATGGCGAAAGTGCTCAGGATTAGCCAAAAGAGAATTTCCTTTGCCGGGACAAAAGATAAAAAGGCTGTGACTGTGCAGTATTTCTCGATAAAAGGGGCAAAGGGTGAAGACCTGCAGAGAGTGGGCATAAAAGATGTCGAGATCGAGTTTCTCGGATATTCGAGACGAGAAATAAGGCTCGGAGACCTCCTCGGAAATTTTTTCAGGATAAGAGTTCACGACTGTAAAAACGGGGAAAAATTCAACGAAATTAGAATGGAGCTCGAAGAAAAAGGTGTTCCGAACTTTTTTGGGGAGCAAAGATTTGGAACTCGATTTATAACCCACGAAGTTGGAAAGCTGATTCTGCAAGGGAATTTCAAGGAGGCATTCTGGACTTACGTCGCAAAACCAAGCGAAGTTGAGAAAAAAGAGATAACGAAGATAAGAAGAGAACTTTGGGATTGTAGAGATCCGGCATTTGGATTGCGAGAGTTTCCAAAGCATCTCGTTTACGAGAGAACTCTTCTCCAAAAGCTAAGAGAGGGACTCGACGAGAAAAGGGCACTCTTGTCACTACCAAAAACACTGAAGATGATGTTCGTTCATGCTTATCAGTCTTATCTCTTTAACAGGCTCCTTTCGAAAAGGATAGAAGATTTTAGAACTTTAAAAGCGATTTTTGAAGACGACTGGGCTTCTTACATCACTTACAAAACAAAAAAACCGAGCTTCACGGATTTCAGTAGGGTTGGGGTTAACAAGAAACGAGTTGAGTTTCTAATCAACGAGGGTTACGCAACCCTAGCTCTCCCGCTGGTAGGATACGAAACACAGCTCGAGGGCTGGTGCAAAGTTGCAAAAGAGTTTTTGGCAGAGAACAACCTCGATGTCTCGAGCTTCAAAACAGAACACAAAGAGTTTTCTTCAAGCGGTTCTTACAGAAGCGCAGAGATTCCGCTGAAAATAACAGATCTCAGATTCGAAAATTGTGTTTTCGAATTCTACCTTCCCGCAGGTTGCTATGGGACGGTGTTTCTCAGAGAGTTTCTAAAAAAAGATTTTATAGAGGAGGAATCGTGATGCGCAGTCTCGTTGGACTCGTATTTCTTATTTCGCTTTTTTTGCTTTGCGCTCAAAGTCATCAAAGAGCTTTTGTCGTCGAAGTCGTGGATGGGGATACGATAAGACTCGAAAACGGTGAACTTGTTCGTCTTCTTGGAATAAACGCTCCCGAAAAAGGCCAGAGATTCTACGAAGAGGCGAAAAATAGATTGGAAGAGCTTGTAAAAGGCAAAGAAGTTTTAATGGAGAGAGACGCAAGAGATCGTGACAATTATGGGAGACTTTTGAGATACGTTTACGTAAACGGAACATTTGTGAACCTCGTAATGGTAAAAGAGGGACTTGCATACGCTTACATAGTAGAGAAGCTGAAATACGAGAACGATTTTAGAAAAGCGGAAGATGTAGCGAGATCGCTGAAGCTCGGAGTGTGGAGCGAAGCTTGGGATTGCAATAAGTGCATCCAAGTTGCGTATTTACATTGGAATGCTGAAGGCGACGACTGCAAAAATCCAAACGGCGAATTCGTCGTGCTCAAAAACTTCTGTCGATTTGCGTGCAATCTAACTTTTTGGAGCATAAGCGACGAATCTAAGAACGTCTTCGTATTTCCAGAGTTCATCCTCGAAGGCGAAAGAAGCGTAACTATTTACTCTGGATGTGGTGAAAACAGCGAAAGGGAGCTCTACTGGTGCAGAAATGCAACTTGTATGGCTGTTTGGAACAACGACGGCGATACTCTTTTCCTTATGAATGCAAAAGGAGAACTCGTGCTCAGGTATTCCTATGGAAAGTAATTTCTTTATGTCCGAAGCTATTGTACCATGCTTGAAAGACAGACAAAGGATTTCATTAACATCGACCCACTTCAGACTGGTGGAAAACTGACCGAAGAAGCGAAAAGAGCGTTGATGGAATGGGGTGACGGTTACAGCGTTTGTGATTTCTGTACAGCTGGAAGACTCGAGTTAATAAAAACGCCACCGATCTACGACTTTGTTCACAGAACTTTGCCAGAGTTCATCGGTTGCGACGTCGCAAGAGTTACGACTGGCGCAAGGGAGGCGAAGTTCATTGTTATGCACTCTTTAGCCAAGGATGATGCATGGATTGTGATGGATGCAAACGCACACTACTCAAGTTACGTCGCTGCTGAAAGGGCTAAGCTAAACATCGCAGAAGTTCCGAACACGGGATATCCAGAGTTCAAAATACTCCCGGAGAAGTTTGCGGAAACAATAGAAGAGACAAAAAAGAGTGGAGAAATTGCGCTTGCCTTGATAACGTATCCTGATGGTAACTACGGAAATTTACCGGATGTAAAGAAGATTGCGAAGATCTGCAAAGATTACGATGTTCCTTTGCTCGTTAATGCAGCGTATGCGATTGGAAGAATGCCAATAAAGCTCAAAGAAATTGGCGCTGACTTCATCGTCGGTAGCGGGCATAAGTCGATGGCCTCGTCTGGGCCGATCGGCGTTCTTGGTATGACTTCTGAATGGGAGGACGTTGTTCTAAGAAAGTCCTCGAAGTATAAGAACAAAGAGATCGAGCTTCTGGGTTGCACTGCAAGAGGCGCGAGCATCATAACCATGATCGCCTCGTTTCCAGCTGTTAGGGAAAGAGTGAAGAGATGGAATGAAGAAGTCGAGAAGGCTCGATACTTCTCCGCCAAAATGGAGGAAATCGGAATAATCCAGCTCGGCGAGAAACCGCACAACCACGACCTCATGTTTTTCCATGCAGAAAATCTCTACGAGTTGTCGAAGAAGTCCAAGGAGGGCAGATTTTTCCTATACAAGGAGCTTAAGAAACGAAGAATTCACGGAATAAAGCCCGGACTTACGAGGAATTTCAAACTTTCGACTTATGGGTTAAGCAAAGAAGAGATCGAAACAGTTCTAAGAGCTTTCAGGGAAATTCTCGGAGTTGCAGAGTAAGAATTTGCTATGAAGTTACCACCCTCGATGATGAGTAGAAAAAGATATATTGCCTTCAGGATTATAGCTGAAGGTAGCGTAAGTGAAAAGATACTCTGGGATGCGATGATGAAAAATCTGATCTCGCTGTTCGGAGAAGTCGAAGCGTTGGACGCTGGAGTGAAGCTTGAGGAATTTGATGGAAATAAGGGAATAATTTCGTGCAAACTCGAAGCCCTCAAAAAAGTTATGATTGCTATGACGCTCATAGACAAGCTCGGAGAAATGGACGTAGCTTTAATAACGCTCGGAATTAGCGGAACGATCAAAAAGTGCAGAAAGAGGTTGGAGGTGGTATCGTGAATCTCCCTCAAATGGGTTACGACAGGGCTATTACGGTTTTCAGCCCTGATGGAAGGTTGTTCCAAGTAGAATATGCGAGAGAAGCAGTCAAAAGAGGGGCAACTGCGATAGGGATAAAGGTCAAAGAAGGAGTAATCCTAGTTGCGGACAAAAGAGTTGGCTCCAGACTGCTCGAAGCGGATACCATAGAAAAGATCTACAAGATCGACGAGCACATATGCGCTGCAACATCTGGATTAGTTGCGGACGCGAGAGTTCTCATTGAGCGTGCAAGGATTGAAGCGCAGATAAACAGGCTAACGTTCGAGGAGCCAATAACGGTCAAGGAGCTCGCAAAAAGGATTTGTGATTTCAAACAGCAGTTCACACAATTTGGCGGAGTTCGTCCATTTGGCGTTTCGTTGCTCATCGCTGGTGTGGATGCGGTTCCGAAACTCTACGAGACAGACCCAAGTGGTGCATTACTTGAATACAAAGCGACAGCCATAGGTATGGGAAGAAGTGCTGTGATGGAGTTCTTCGAAAAAGAGTATCGCGACAACATGAGCTTCGAGGAAGCTTTGATCTTGGCACTGGTTGCAATGGGAAAGAGCATCGAGAGCGAAATTCAGGCTGAGAACGTCGAAGTAGGATACGTCAAAACCGCTGAGAAAGTCTACAAGGAAATGAGCGTTGAGGAGCTAAGGAGTTTTGTCGAGAAGGCGAACGAAAGGATACGGGCAGAGCTAAAGAAGTAGTATGGTATCCCTCGA
>Ga0105162_1000235_pt1 | contig 37801 bp, 31 predicted proteins | sample JNZ201metaG_FD_81532 | JGI IMG/M metagenome (GOLD analysis project Ga0105162, IMG submission 81532) | Hot spring microbial communities from Jinze hot spring, China to study Microbial Dark Matter (Phase II) - JNZ 20120812A | ecosystem: Environmental > Aquatic > Thermal springs > Hot (42-90C) >...
ACCGCCTCAACTATAATAGTTACTTCAACAGTAATTATTAGTGGACTTACTGGATTAGCTCTGGGAAGAATAGCTTTAGGATTAGTATCAGGAATTATAAGCTCAATCATAGCATCATCCCCAATAATTATAAAAGCATTAAGACTTAAAACAAGAGGATCTGAAGAAATCGGTAGAGAGGAAAAATATAGCTATAAGAATCTAGCAGATCTTGTGGGGAAGATTTTAAGAGTTTAAGTTTACATGACCTCGCCAAGTCAAGCATCCCGCCTTAATGTTAATACCTTAGATATCCTACTTAATAGGATGCTATTATTATGTGGAAATATTTAAATTAATCTACATGTTTCAATATTATGCCTACTCCACCGTTTCTCGTTTCATACTCTATTACTAGGAAATGTAATCTTAAATGTAAACATTGTTATAGTGATGCTACAGAGGAATTTGCATCAGATGAGCTATCCACAATGGAGGCAAAGAAGCTTCTAGACGATATTGTAAGTTTGGGTGTAAGGCTCCTAATCTTAGATGGAGGTGAGCCTCTCTGTAGGGATGACTTCTACGAGGTTGCTGGATATGCTTCAAGTAGAGGTATTAGAGTTGTTGTTGGAAGTAATGGAACACTTATAGATGAGAATACTGCTAGAAGAATGGTAAGTGTAGGTGTGGGGTGTGTAGCAATATCCCTAGATGGAGCTAATCCTGAAACCCATGACTCCTTTAGAGGTGAAAAAGGCGCATTCAGTAAAGCTATTGAGGGGGTTAAGGCATGTAGGAAGGCTGGATTACCATTCCAGTTCAATGTTGTAGCTAGGAAGCCTGTAATTAATGAGTTGCCCGATATTTTAAAGCTAGCTCTAAAATATGAGGCTGAAGCTATTGAAATCTTCGATTTAATCCAGGTTTCAAGAGTTAAAAATAGATGTTACGATGAAGTTTTAAGCATAAATGAAAGGAGAAGAATAATGGAATGGCTTGCTGAAACACAGAGGAATTATCCAATCATAATTAGGACGCCTGCATGTCCAATGTATCCATTAATGCTTAAGGAGAGAAACATTCTTCCTAAATATTTCCCCCATCAAGCCCTAAGAAGAATACCATACTATGATCGTGGATGTGCTGCAGGAATGCCTAATGGCTACATAACCATACTTTCAAACGGAGATGTTATACCATGCATGCTACTACAGGTTAAAATAGGTAATGTAAGGATGGAGAATATCGTTAAGATATGGAATGAATCACCTATACTTTCCACTCTTAGGGCAAGAGAAAATCTACTTAAAGGTAGATGTGGTGAATGTAGATATAAGGGAATATGTGCTGGATGTCGTGGAAGAGCATTTGAAGAAACAGGAGACATTATGGCTGAAGATCCTGGATGCTGGCTATAGAATGTTTAAATAGCTATATGTTCTTGTATTCTAGTGAATGATAGCCTACTTATAGTAACTTAATCTACGTGGTGCTATTATAAGTCTGATGAGAAACCAGTCAATTAATTTATAATAGTAGGTAAAGACTGAAATACATCATTCATAGGAGACAAACATAGCTATATTTTTACTTTAGCTAGAATTTTAATCCATATTGTTGCTGCTAAGTATCCGCCAATTATCCCCTGAATTAAACCTACTATAAATATTAAAGCTATAACTATTGTAGGTATTGGTAATCCTATCATTATCGTAATTAAAATACCTAAAAGCCCAACTACTATGCTAGCAATCCCGGCAGTAATAGCTAATCTACCCTTATTAACATTAAAATCAGCTTTTACCCTAAAAACCTTAGACAATATACTTATCAGAAGTCCGTAGAGTAAAGCTAGAGTAATCGTAAATGGTGCAAGTCCACTTCTCATAGAGGCCAGGAGCCCAGAAACCAAACCTATAGCTATAGGTCCTGAAAACCCTACAATTATAAAGCCTAAGCATAGAAGAAGACTTTCAATAAGTATTGTGAAAAACTTATCGTAAGGAGGAGGTATAAAGGCCTTCTCAATAAATATTATTAAGCTAAATAATGCAATAATAGCTACATCCCTAGCTCGACGATTAGTAAGCATAACTAACAAAATAACTTAAATATTTAAGTTTTACATCTTATAGAAAACATTCCATAAATTTAGCTATATTAATTCTGGATAATCATTGATTATGGAAAGAATTGGAAATTTGACTGTTAAGATAGATAAATGTAAGAAGGATATTAGTGTAGATCATCTTGTAAATAATCCTCTAAGCTTTTAAGTCTAGTAACTGATTATTTGGAATATGTGCTAAAGTTAAGCTGAGAACTTACATAGCTGTAAGAGAATACATATTAAACTTATTTAATATCGGTTAGTACTCAAGAGAAAGTTTTCTATAAGCCTCCTCATATTCCAGTTTTACAGGCTTAAACATGTCTAATCCCTTATTTTGTACTATGTATCTACGATTCTTAACATTACCTTAAGATAGCATTAACAACTATGTAGTTCTAGCGTATTTAGATGAGGAGATTCATAGATAAGCTAAACTAGAAGCTATCATTGAAGCATATTATGTAGTTGAACTCCATATTAACTTATGGCTATCAACGTTTCAGAATAGCTAAATTTAATAGAGTCAAGCTAATAGATATGTTCCGCTGAATATATGTTCATGTTAGAGATTTTGATCTATACTAGTTTTGGACTACATTTAGGATTGTTAAAATACGTTCTAAAAGGTAATAGGAGGAAGAGCAGTAATAGAAATAGTCTACATCCGCCAGCCAACTATTAAGCATTCTTCAATCATATCTGAATTGCTAAGGGGAGAATTCTCCTAAGCCCTTAGGATAATTGAAGATTTTACAAAATAGATATCCCTAACTTTAGTTGTGGGATGCTGGATCATATGGAGGAGGATCTAAATAGATGTTAATAGTAATGCTTAAATATGTTACTTATATTAGGTATTCATGTCGTTGCTTGTTGTTAATGATCTTCATGTAAATGTTAATGGTAGGAATGTATTGAAAGGTGTAAATATAAGTATTGGTCCTGGTGAAGTTCATGTACTTCTAGGCCCCAATGGCTCCGGTAAAACTACTCTTGTTAATGCTATCATAGGGAATCCTAAAGTTAAAGTCATTAGGGGGAAAATATACTTTAAGGGTAGGGATATAACAGATACGTCGATGTATGAAAGAGTAAGAATGGGAATTGGAGTTTCCTTCCAGCATCCACCGAGAATTAAGGGTGTAAAGCTTAGAGATCTACTTTTAAATATGGCTTCTAAGCTTGGCAGGGAGGTTAATATTGAGAGAGTTTCCTCTCTTGTTAAGATGAGAGATCTTATTGACCGTGATGTTAATGTTGGTTTTTCAGGTGGTGAACTTAAAAGATCCGAAATTCTACAGTTACTAATTCAATCCCCTGAGCTTGTACTACTTGATGAGCCTGACTCCGGTGTTGATGTTGAGAACCTCATAGTTATAGCAAATGCAATTAATGAAATGTGTGGGTTAAACATTAAGCCAAGTATGAGAAGTAAATCAGCTCTACTTATAACTCATCTAGGATACATATTAAATTATGTTAAGGCTGACCGTGCACATGTATTAGTGAATGGTAGAATAGCATGTTCAGGTAAGCCTAATGAAATATTGGAGCAAATAGCTAAACATGGCTTTGAGAAATGTGCTGAATGCTTAGTGAAATAAATCATGTGAACACTAATAAAGTATATCTATCAATATTTCAATAAATCCATTTTGGAAATGACTAAGGTAATTGTAGATTATAACACTTATTACATAACAAGCATCTTATGAACTTTAGCTTTATTTAAGTTTTTCACTTTATTCATGGTGAAGCTATAGCTAAAGCTATTAGGTTTACTAGGAAGAGTTTCATTCATATTGGTTGTTTATAATGCTTATATATTTGTTATCTAGAAATGACTTATTATAGAGTTATACATCCATATCGTCCTAGTTCATCTTAAGTTTTCTATTTGAGCTTGATAAGAGGAATATTAGAATTAATAGTTAATGATACTACTACTAGATTCTAGAGTGAAGTTGTATGCTATCTTAGTCTCTATCAAGAAAGGTGTTCACACAAGTTTGTGAGTTTAACTGATGGAGCACTATAGAGAAACATACAGAATACTAAACTTAAAGCATGAAGTATATAGTTTAGAGATTAGAAACCTAATGAGGCAAGTCATACAGTATGTTAAAGATAGAACTAGGCTATTTGGTAATTATTGAAGAGAAATGTGATGGTGAGCATAAATATGTATCCATGAAGTTAATAGTGTGACTAAACGAAACATTGATTAATGAGAAGATAAAATGGGAATTCATGGAAACAATATCAAAAATGATTAAATATGTTTAGATTCATAACCTGTAACGTTATATTTTTATGTAAGCTATTCTTTAAGGGTTTATGAGTTTAAACAAGTCTAGAAGAATTGAGGAGGTAAAAGGAAAAGCTAAGGAGGCATTAACAAAACCTCCAAGTATTGGTCCTGATATTGATGTTTCAAAGTTTAAGTTTGAATCTAAACCCCTAGAGCATGTTACAGATGATTTGGCTCAGCGTGCTTCAATAGTTGGTGTAGATTTGAACGGTAGGGGTAGAGCTGGAACATATATTCAGATAGATCATTCCCCATTATTGGAGAAGTCTATGTTAAGCGATGTTGAAGTTATGAGTATAGGTAAAGCATTAGAGGAGTATGATTGGCTTTTGGAATACTACTGGAATGCTCTAAATGTGGATACTGATAAGTTTACTGCTCTTGCAGAGCTTAAGAGGAATGAGGGCTTCTTCGTAAGGGTTAGAAGAGGAGTTAAAGTTGAGCTTCCTGTTCAGACATGTTTATACTTGAGAACAAGTAAGCTATCTCAAAATCTTCACAACATAATTCTAGTTGAGGAGGATAGTGAGCTTCATGTAGTTACTGGATGTGCATCACCTAGAGTTGCTGAAGGGCTTCATGTAGGTGTATCTGAATTCTACGTTAAGAATGGGGGGAAGTTAACGTATACTATGGTGCATGCCTGGGCTGAAGATGTTGATGTTAGACCTAGAACTGGAGTTATACTTGAGGATAATGCCTCCTTTATAAGCATATATGTTAACCTACATCCCGTCAGAACACTACAGATGATGCCTAAGATACGTATAAATGGTGTTAATTCGAGAGTAAGTCTAATATCTGTTATAACTGCTTCCGGTAAAAGCTACTTTGATGTTGGAGGGGAAGTATATATTAAAGGTGATTTTGGAAGAGCGGAAATAGTTTCAAAAACAATAGCTAAAGACAATGGGAAAGCCATATCTAGAGGAGTAATAATCGGTGAGGGGAGAGGGGTTAAGGGACATTTAGAATGTAGGGGAATTATGCTTACACCATCAGCATCAATAATAGCAATACCTCAGCTTGAAGCTAGATCAAGAGATGTCGAGTTAACACATGAAGCAGCCATAGGTAAAATTGCTGAAGATGAAATCTACTATCTAGTAGCTAGAGGATTCAGTGAGGAGGAAGCAACATCAATAATATTGAGGGGATTTATGGATATAGATATTAAGGATTTACCGCCAATACTAGTAACACAAATTAAAAAGACACTGGACATAGTAGCAAAAACCCTTTAACTATCTATATCTTGCTTAGAGCTCTTCTTAATGTTTCCCTGTATAGTGGTGTTTTGCCAAGCATGCTTTCTTCCTAAACGATCTCTAGGTCCAGCTTCGCCTTACCATAATCTAAAGGTACTCCACCCTTATAAGCATATTATTTTCCACTAAGATATCCTCAATCTTAGCCATATTTCTTGTTATTTTTCCCATTATGTTATCTAAATCCTCAATAAGCTTCCACATAAGATCACATAGCCACTTAACATAATGCTTCACTCTATCTAACCCTATAGCTCTAACAATATCGTCTATAGCAATAAGAATGTATCTATCTCTAAGATTCTTTCTAAAAGCTTTCTCAGCAATTCTATCGATAATTAGCGAAATAGGTCTTAATAATGCATGACCAAGCAGAGTATTTTGCTGGAGGAGATCCATGATGCTTCTAAACCAATTTTGGAAATATCAATTAGCATAGATGATGTTAAAGACTTCCTAACATCTTTATCCTCAAGAGCATCAATATATACTACTACACCATCCATAAAGAAATCATTAAACCTCCTAACAAACTCTCTTAAAAGCCTAGTTTTACCACATCTCTCAGGACCATATATGTGGAAAGATATAGTTCTAAATCGACTACAATACTCATTTAAAGCTTTAAGCTCTCCAATTCTGGCTTTGTTAACTTTAGCTTTATTTGGGTCTTCCTTATTTATGGTGATGGTATGTCTAAAGTTGTTAGGTTTTGTTAGGAAGAGAACTCTATTTACTCTAGTTGTTTACCAATTATATATTCGTTCATCTAGGATGGCTTTAGATATCCTACTTTATTGTTGTTAGGAGTTATGTATCTATATTATAATGGTTTAGATCTTTAAGCTTCCTATTCAAATTTGGTAGGAGGGTTAGAATTTTATAGTTGATGATACTATTATAAGTTAGGCTCTATGAGGAAGATTGTTTATGTTGCTTTTAAGCCATTATTAAGAAAAATTCTATATGTATGGGTTTGTGATGTTACAAGTATGCTTACATCACTAACATTAAAAGATTAGAGCTATCTATGGTTCTAATATAATTGTATTAAGTGATGGTGTTCATTATTATAAGGCATCATGTAGAATATTGAATTTAAAGCATAATAAAGTATTTAAAAGTTAGAATTAGTGGAGGGAATTATACAATACATTAGGATAGATAAACTATCAATAATTAATACCGTGTATGAAGGATAAGTGTGATGGTGAACATGTATTAATTCTTATGAAGTCAATAGTATAGCTAAACGAACATGGATTAATAAGAAGATAAAAGCTAAGAATTCTAGAAACACAATACCAAAATAGAGGTAATAAAATGTTTAAGTTAACAAAGCCCTAATTCTATCAATAAATCTTATATTCTCCATTACCCATCCTAATTAAAGCATGATATAGTATTGATAAACTAAATATTTTCCTCAATGAAGACATTAACCCCAATATGAAGTATGGGAACATCATATATTTAAATATCTTCTAAATCATAAACCCTCATTTTTTAAATATAGACTTTGCAACTCTAAGTTAAAATAGAACTCATCTGAAAACTCTTTAGATGTTGTTAAGACTTAATTAAGTTAATAATTTAACTATAAATTAATTATGGAGTTTTCAGGCAGACTCATAAAGTATACTAAAACCTATTTAAGCTCTCTAGAAACCCTATTGAAAAGGCTTTAAATAGCCTCTAAAACTGCTCATATCAGAAATATGATTCTAATACAAAACGTACTAATTATGGAAGATTAAAATACATAGGGTAGACATAATCTCTCTTTTAATATTTGAATAGTTTATACATCTTATAATCTACAACCATCTATCCCTATGATTACTATAGCGATTAGTAGATACTGTAAGAAGTATACGGCTAGCTCACTAATCTATTTACATGAACTCTTAAATATTGAGGAGACTGCTAATAACTTTCCATCTGTATTATGAGGAGCTTCTTCTCTACTACATTACTATTACGTGTACTCTAGACCTAGCAGCTTAGGAAGGAAGCTATAGTAAATAAGTTACATGCCGAACTTCTACAATACATTTATAGTTCTTCAATATAGTGTAGCTGTCTACATATCCCATAGATTGATTTGTAAGCTGGAGTTTTAATAGTTTCATTATTCATGTTATCATATCAGGTATATTTTCCATGTTTGTAATACAAATATTTATAGGGAGTAAGCTACTTATACTATTTGGGTGTGAGCAAGCTTAAGCCAGATAACTGGCTAAGCTTAACAGTTTACCTTAAGATTATGGGTTTGAAGGATCTATGGGAAACCATAGATTCTAGAACTCAGTCTTAAGGTAGATTGTTAAGATTTAGTTAAGTATTTGGCTTAGGCTTAGAACACCCACTAATTCTATAATTTATGATGGATTGAATGTGTAAATGTTATGGTTGTATTAGTGAATGGGCAGAGTGGATCAGCTTCGAAAATGTTTCCTGTAAGTAGATATGCTCTTGATCTACATCCTCCACAGTTTTCTCTATGAATACATGATTTACATGGTTTCTCCAGATTTTCCCTATTACGTAGCTTAGCTAGTATCCTATTTCCCCTCCATATTTTTATAGCAGGCTCCTTAATTATGTTTCCAATACCTATCTGTAGGAAGACACAGGGCCATACTTCACCATACCATTTAACGTAGAACATTCCTCTTCCAGCTATACATCCATGAAATAGCTTGCTATCTATTTTCCTAGATAGATATGCAAAGTATTCAGGTAAACCTATAGGAACTACTAAGGCGTTAAGGTTTCTCTGTATGCTTACTGTTGTTTGGATTACTTTTAGGATTTCATTTTTACTTAGCATTTCACTATTTATGTTTAAACCTCTACCGAATGGTTGGAATTGGTAGAGAAGTATTACATGTGCTCCAAGTCTATCTGCTAGGTATAGTAGGCTTGGAAGCTCGTGAAGATTTAGTTTTGAAACGGTAATGTTAACCTGTAGGTAAAGTTTCTCTTTCAAGCTGTTTTTAATACCCTCCATCGTCTTAATCCATGTTCCAGGTACTCCTCTAAAGTAGTCGTGGAGTTGTGGCTCAATAAAATCTAAACTTACAGCAACACCAGCAACCCCCTTCTTGGAGAGTTCTTTAGCTATGTTCTCGGATATTAGGGTTCCATTAGTTGCTATTACTGTTTCGAAACCGTAGCTTCTAGTATAGTCTATTATTTCAATTATGTTATTATTCATTAATGGATCCCCCCCAGTTAAAACAAGCATTTTAAACTCAGGTACTGTAGCTATTGAATCTATCATTTTAAATATGTTTTCTAGAGGTGGATCCATTTTTACTTCTCCTCCCCTCACCTCGCAATGTATACATTTCATATTGCACCTATTTGTAATCTCCAATACTGGATGCGGGGGATAGCCGAAGCATCCAGCTCCATATGCTCCAGCAGCAACTTTAAACAGTTTGTTTAGAGAGAGTATCCATCTACTCATCCTCCATCCAGTAGCTCTTCTAAAAGTTAGAGCAGTAGATATCTGTTTAAAGCTGAGAGCTAGCTCAGATAGATTGTGGAGACGCATTTCAGCACCCTACAATATATCCTAGAGATAGGAGAAGAGATGCTGAAATGAATAGTATAAGTGTTCCACTCATAGCCGGTATAAGTCTTCTAGAATTTACATACTCCCTACTTAAAATCATACAGTTCCTAATAGCTAACGGTATTGTAGCTAGTACGATTAGACTTGCTGAAGGCATAACTCTACAGGTAACACCTACCATTACGATTAAATATGTTAAGCCTACTAGGAGGTAATAGATGTATTTTGCTCTCTCCCTTCCAATCCTAACAACTAGGTTTAGCTTCCCAGCTTTTCTATCAGCTTCATAGTCTGGGAACTCATTAATCCATATAACTAGGGTTATGAGAATACCTGGTATAAGTGAGGAAATTATTACCTCCCTTAATAGTAGGCTTAACGTCTGTACATAGAAGCTTCCTAATACTATTAATGGACCGTAAGATAACCCTATGAGAAACTCTCCAATCCCTCTATAAGCCCACATAAACGGAGGAGTACAATATAAAGCTCCAGTAAATATGCCTAGAAGCATCAAGACCAATACTGGGAAGCCACAAATCAAGGTTAAATATAAGCCTATAGCTATAGCAGCCATATAGAAAATAAAGCCAGCCTTAAATACTGTTTTAGGATTTAAAAGCCCTAATGGAAGCATACGGCTACCAGCATTAAATGGAGTAATGTCTTTTTCATCAACAATAATATCCACTCCACTTCTCCAGTCAAAGTACTCGTTAAATGTATAGCATCCAGCCATAGCTAAAGAAACCCCGAGAAAAGTTAGGAGGAAAACATGTATGTTAAGGACTTTATAGTAGTAGTATGCTAAGCAGGTCCCTAAAATTATTGATGGAATACCTGCAAGGAAAAACTTAACCCTAACTACATTAATCCATGGCTTAACATAACCAGACATAAAGCTAACTAATAATTAAGCTTAAAAATTTTTCCAAACTAGCTAAGCTTTGTAAATATTCATCATTTCTAACAGTATTCTCATCAAGCTTCAATTTAAGATTTAGAATTAACTCTACAAATATTAAATCCATTTAACCATCAAGCTCACGAACTTAACAGTTAAATATATTTCATTTAATAAAGCCATAGCTTATAAAGCCTCTAATTAAACCTATTACTCCTAGTATAGGTTCTCCTAATGATAATATGTTCTAGCATAATTAAGTAATATGGGAAGCTAGGTTTTAAATCTACTAGGCTTAATACCTTTTTATCTGATTAAGGAATAATTATTAGTCGCTATGTGGGTTTATAGATGTGAATTTCAGAATTAAGTTGTAAGCCTTAGATTTTGATGAGAATAAATCGTACAAGCATCTTTTTCCCATAGATATATCAAAGTAAACATCTTACTTAAACTCTAATTTAACCCATAAAGTTAGCATTTAATGCTATCTCTTACAGTATGGTGTTGGAAGAATTTATTAGCTTCAATATATGATTCTTTAGTCCCTATATCCCACCAATAACCATCCAAAACATATCCATAAACAGATTCTCTTCTATGAAGCCACTCTATAAATCTCCCAGGCTGATCCTTCTCTAAGCCTTCCTCAACATATTCTTTAATTCTTGAAAGTATCCTCTTTGGAAATATGTAGATACATGTTCCTATAAGAGTTGTTCTTGGTTGCTGTGGTTTCTCCTCAAAATCTATTATTCTACCCTCCTCATCAAGTAGGACTGTTGCATAATGCTTAGCTAAATCTCTATTCTTCACATCGTATAGAGCAACTATCGATGATGATTTCTCCCTATAGAAGTCAATAATCCCTTTAAGGCTAGTAGTAAACAAGTTATCTCCAGCTATAATTAAACAGTCACTATGAATATTTGATGTAATTTCAGCTAATGCCTTTACAGCTCCAGGTTTCTCCTCCTCACATCGCGACTTATCAACAACAATCTCTACATATTGATAATTTTTAGTATTAAGCCACCTCCTAAAACATTCTTCAAATCTAAGATTTGTAGAAATAACAATACGCTCTACATCACCTACCAAATTCAACCTATCCAATATATATTCAATAATAGGCTTCCCAGCTATCGGTAGGAGGGGCTTAGGCTTATCCATAGTTAAAGGCCAAAGCCTCTTAGCATATCCTCCAGCTAAAATAATAGCTATCATCCTCCACCCCACAATAAGCACCCAATTCCCTACTCCACTAAGTATTAAAAATCATACTTATAAATTCTTAAATATCTATTACATTGGCAATATGGAAAAGTATATACTACTTAGCCTAAAATCATAGGTTGAAACTATTACCTCCCATATAAACTTCTCCAGTAAAATACTAAATTAAAATTAGGAGGATTTGCCTACGAGACCTCTCATGCTATTAATCTAGCAAGCATCTGAATCTGTAGCCATCATATCTCCAGTTATATTCCCTACTAAGCACATTAAAGCCAATCTCCATATTCCCCCTAAGTCTAACCAACTCAGCCTATGTTCCTTAGAATCCCATCATGTCTCTTAAATTCAGCTATAATATCCTTCCTTAACCTAGCGATTTCACTCCATATCTTAGCAAATTCTCCATCACGCCACTCATCTTTTATGGATTTCGCTGTTACTGTTTGAGTAAAGTTTAGTTTTTAGATGTTTCAGTTACTCCATGCTCTATTTGATCGTTAGCTTGTCTCTACTGCTTCTTCAATGTTAAGCTCCTCAGTTAGTTTTAATGTTCCTCTACATTATTATGATTATTACTTGCATCCTATATTTATTTCTCATATTTTAGGTACTTCAACTATTCCACCTAGCAATGCAATCTATCCAGGCAATTTGTATTTCAACGTCGAATTCTCTGGATGTGAGTTCAAGCCTTCTAGTCATGCTCGCCTTGAGGAGGTGCATTCCGCTACGGGGATTGCAGATTTTCTTACTCATTAGTAGGCTGAATGCTATGCTTATGATGTGGTTTCCAATCCTGTGGAGGATGAGTATGTTTCACGATCTTTCTTAAGCCTACGGCCTCATCATGGTCTTCAGCATGCTTTAGGAGTTTTCAAACATCTTTGAAGTTGTAGGTGTAGGCAGCATCCATAACTAGCATGTAGTGGGTGGAAACCTTCTCTATGGCGGGTCTGATAGCTCAAGTTCTCTATGAAGCATGTTACTACTCCTGCTTATTGGCTACTCTGTCCAGGTTCATAGACATTAAACAATCTCAGTATAACGTATTTTAAGTCTTGCTTAGCATAGAATTTAATAAACTTCTCATACATTAGTTTTGTAAGGCCATGGATAAAATTGAATTTAATTGATGATTTTCACTTATAGGTAGGATTTTAGGTTCACCATATACAGCTGTACTACTTAAATAGACCCTGTAAATCCTAATTTAAAAATGGTTAAAATTGTAAGCTTAACACCACTATCTAGACATGCCTTAGCTACATTAGCTGTTCCAGCTACATTATTCCTGAAGTAGAGTATGGTCTTCCTCATTGATTCTTCTACATTTATTAGGTAGCTGTATGCACCACTACATTAACATCCTCTAGGGCTTTCTTCATAACATTGACATTTAATACATTACCTTTAAGGAAAGATACCTTATACATGCAGTCTTTTCCAAGCAAACCCCGCTGCTCTTTCAAGATTATCAAAGACTAAAACATCATAACCATAATTCTTCAGAAAATTGCTGTATTATACCCTATAAAACCCATACCACCAGTAACCAGAATATACATAGTCAATACAGTATTTCTAAATTTATATTTATTTACTTGCTAGTTACCCAAGTCTTTCAAAGCTTCTTTAATGATTAGTATTGCTTTAAACTTACTGATATTGGTTTTACTGAAATCACGTAGTTAAAGCTTTAATTTCTACAATCACCTTACCATAATACTTGCTTATTATTCTATTTTCTGTTTTCTAGATGTTTCTTCTTGTTATTGTTAGTGTTATTATTACATACATATGTAACCTCCATGTTTCAGGTTTTCACCATATTCCAATACGAATTTCCTAGCAAGATCTCTAAATTCTTCGGCTTCCTCAAGTATAATAGTATTACCCTCACTCTTCTCAATATATTCCTCTATCTTCTTTAACTCAACTCTAGATGATGGATTCAGCACGCTTAACTTAATGGTTCTTGTTACTAGCTTCCCCTATTAGGACCTCCTTAGATTCATCCCTACTAACCCCTATGAACTAGAACTTGAAATTAACTTGCTTGAAGAAATCAATCATAGACATGACTCTTTTAAAGAATGTGTTCTGATTAAAATCGATCTGTTTGACTTCTTTATCAACATGCTTCATAGAATTTTCCTCAGAACTCAGGAACTCTACATCCAGAAAGGATAGAGTTTCTAGTTCAAATTGTAGAGGTGAACTAGGAGCCTAAGCTCAGTAAGGTAAAACGGGATATAACAGTTTTTAAGTCGGTTCTAAACATTTCCACTTACCTAAACAGTTCCTCACAAAACTTAACACCAGCAATAAATGAAAAGAATTAATGCAAAGAATCTTTTAATGTCTCTTAACAGATCTTGGGGATTTATGTAAAGTCGTGGAAAAATGTAGTGAAGATATTTAGATATGTTGTTGGACTTTACTCTACCTTCTTATAGCATAACCACCAATCTAGACACTTTATCTCCCCAGTTTTCTCTTGTTCTCTTCTTTTCCGGATCATATCTACCGTGTTTGCTGGTGGAACGATTACATTGTCGCCAATTATCTCATTGTTGGGCCAGTTGGCTGGTATAGCGTAGCCTTTATCAGCTATTTGAAGCGCTCTCACCATTCGGAGTATTTCATCCATGTTTCTGCCGAGCTCCATTGGATAATAAAGTATTGCCCTGACAATGCCTTTAGGGTCAACTATGAAGACAGCTCTTACGGTCTGTGTTCCTGCAGCCTGCTTGTGACGCATACCTAATCTTGCAGATATTTCACCAGTATTGTCTGCAATTATTGGGAACTTTATCTCTACGTTAAGCTTTTCCTTAATCCATTCTTCCCATTTTAAATGTGCGAAAACTTGGTCTATGCTTAATCCTATTAGCTCACATTGTAGCTTCTGGAATTCCTCATATCTTTTCTGGAATGCAACAAATTCTGTAGTGCATACTGGTGTAAAATCGGCTGGATGGCTGAAGAGAATAAACCACTTACCGCTATAATCATCTGGAAGTTTAATCACACCCCTAGTGGTTCTAACCTCCATTTGAGGAAATCTATCACCTATTAACGGCATTTTATACTCTTCCATAAAAATCACGTAGATTATATTATAATAAGCTATCTTATAAAGCTTGTGATCTAGCTAAACATCTTATACTTTTCACAAAATCGCTAAACACTTTTCATGATAATAATGACGTATAAAGTTTGCTTGTGAGATTCTCTCTAAACTGTAAATTTATTCCAGTACTGTTATTACCATTAACTTAGTAAACGTGAAGTTAAGGAGTTGGGAAAACTATAGATTTTCTACTTTCTCCTTTGCTAGCGGGTTTTCGATTATCTTGAGGATTTGTTCATGTCTAGATCGCTACATTTAACTTCTCCTATTAAAGTCTTATAAAAGATGTGGGGTGATAAAATTTTAGTAAGTGATTATTAACTGAAAAGTCGGGGTGTTTAAATGCGGTTGTGGTTGATTCACCCTAAATATCTTGATTGTAGGGGTTTGATTGCTGTTTGGAGAGAAGGCCTTTTAGCAAAGAAGGTTCTAGAGGGAAAAACTAGAGGCTATAGGAATCATCCGCAGCTTACAATTTTTAAATCATATGAGAAACCTATTGATTTGATTAATGCTTATTTGTTTCAAATTTATCTTGAAGCAAGGAGAAGAGGTTATTCCTTTGATTCTTCAAAAATAGAGTTCCTGAATTTAAAAGAAGCTATAACCATTACAAAAGAACAATTGAAAATCGAGTTTCAGTTATTGCTGGAAAAGTTAAAGGTAAGGGATAAAAAGAAGTTTGAAGAAATAAAGAGCCTACAACTTGATAGTGTAGAGTCAAATCCTATCTTTAGAGTAGTTGAGAAATAAAGACTTTTAAATTATAGTTCAGATAGTAAGGACAGAGTATTTATGGTTTAATTCTTAAATACTAATAGTTTACTTAAACAGTTGATGTGGGGGAGCAAATTAAATAAGGAAAGCTGAAGAAATTGCTTTAAACAGTGGATATGAGCCTATAGAGCTTTACTGAATGACTAGCTTATATAACCTAAGGAAAATGATGAAAATGGAGAAATATTCAAGCATACTTTCAAAGATTTAGTTTATAACTTAAGAATGGAGAGTTCAAAGTTTGGATAGCTGTTCTGTTACATGCTCTTAATTTCTTCATTGAATTCTATTGAAATGAATGTCCCTCTATGAGTGTAAGAATCTCCTATCTCTAACCATCGGCAACACTACTTCTCCAAACCTCTCTCTAAATACATGGGTATTTAGAGAGTTTCCAAGCTTCCTCAGATAAACGTTAACTGTACCATCAGAACCACGTGCCCATATATTAATGCTTCACGTTTGGGTTAGTTAAGAGGTAACAGTACTTCTTGATGTGTACAAGTACAACTATTAGATAAAGTCCTCAATAAAATTTCGGTTCTAAACCCAATTGGATGCGGGCCCGGTGGGACTTGAACCCACGACCATCGGCTCCGAAGGCCGACGCGCTTCCATACTACGCCACGGGCCCAATTTCTACATTATTTATTAGGTTTATATCTTTTCCTGATAAGTAACTCCTAGATATTGATTGTTTATTACGTGCTGTTTTTCTGAGTTTACCTATTTGATTTTGCTTTTGACTTAATCTTTTAGTTTTTCCTGTTTGTTATGAATTGATGTATTGTCGATGATGGGTCTATTAAGCATGATGTATCTCTTCTTAATCTTAGTTTATAGTTATGATGAGAAGATAAGCTTTACGAACTACCTAGATTAGTGGTTTCTAAGTTTATGGATGTATATGTTAGGTTCTAGCTATTGTATGCTACCTGTTCATAGCCTTGCAGTCCTGAAGGCTTTACTGGAATGCTTAATTCTACTCATAAGCTTCCATTAATAGATGTTGATTAGAGGCTTAGACTTGATTTATTGCTTACTATATTTATCTCTAGTAACTGTTGTAGTAGTGTAGGTATTGTATATGTATGTTAAAAGATATATGATGTAGACAATACATAAAATATGCTTTATAGTAAACATTAAGGCTGGAGAGGTTGTAGCCATCATGTTGGCTCTATGAATTCTAGATTTGGAAACAGTATGTGTTAATGGTCCAAGTTCATAAGGCATCATGTTAATAGATTAAATTTATTAGTTAGTAATTTAATTCTGGCTGGTATCTGTATGAGTTATGAAGATGTTGTTAAAAAGGTAGGGGATTTAGCTTACTACTACGAGCTTGTATATCATGGATGTTCTCAATGTGTGTTGAAGGCTATACAGGATAGCTTGAATGTTGGGGATAACTTAACATTTAAAGCTGCAACAGCATTTGCTGGCGGAATTGCGAGAGCTGGGGAGGAATGTGGAGCATTAATGGGTGGAATTATGGCTATTAGTGTAGTTTATGGGAGGGATAGACTTGAGGAATCTATAGTATCTAGTGGATATCTTAAAGCTATGGAGTTATCAGTAAAGCTATATGAGGAATTTAAAAAAGAGTTTGGAAGTGTGAAGTGTAGTGATATTCAGAAAAAACTGTTTGGAAGAAGCTTTAATCTTAGAAGTGAGGAGGATAGGAAAAAGTTTGCAGAGGCAGGAGCATACGGTCCCTCAGGATGTGCTCAAGTAGTAAAGAAGGGAGCAATGCTAGCCGCCAAGATAATTTTAGAAAACCTAAAATAATACCTCAAATTTTTATTCATAATATAGTATAGGTAGGTGGTGTTGCTGGTTGTTTTAAGGAGGCCACGGGGTACAAGGGATTTTCTTCCATGGGATATGATTAGGAGGAGATATGTTATTGAAACTATAAAGTCTGTTTTTGAGTCTTATGGCTATGATGAGATTGAAACTCCTGCTTTTGAGTTCCTTGATGTTTTAACCGCTAAGTGCGGACCTGAAATTAGAAGTCAAATCTATGCTTTCAAAGATAAGGCAGGTAGGAGTTTAGGGCTTAGATATGATTTAACAACTCCTCTAGCTAGAATTGTAGCTAGCTATCTAGATTTACCTAAACCCTTTAAGAGGTACTGTATATCGAGGGTTTGGAGGTATGAGGAGCCCCAAAGCGGGAGGTATAGAGAATTCTGGCAGGCTGACGTAGATATTATTGGATGCTCTGAAATGGCTGCTGATGCTGAGGTAATAGCGGTTGCTATATCATGCCTTGAAAAGCTCGGAATGAAAAACTTTAAAGTTAGACTTAACAATAGGAAAATACTTGAATCAATATCTTCAGCTATAGGTGTAGATAGAGGAAATAGCTTAAATGTTTTCCGAGCAATAGATAAGCTTGATAAAATAGGTATTGATGGAGTTAAGCTTGAACTGGAGAAAATAGGTTTAAGTAAGGATCAAATATCAGAAATAGCTAACTACATATCAATATCAGGAAGTATAGATACTATTGAGAGAAGTATAGGGTGTATGCTTGATAATATTGGGAAGCAGGGCTTTAAAGAATTGATTGAGATTGTGGAGGATCTTGAAAAGTATGGATTCTCAAACTATGTATTGGATTTAAGCTTAGCAAGAGGATTAGACTACTATACAGGCCCAATATTTGAGGTTCATGCTGAAACAACAGTTAAGATTGGTAGTGTAGCTGGAGGGGGAAGATATGATAGTCTAGTAGAGCTTTTAGGTGGACCACCTACGCCTGCAACAGGAATATCTTTAGGTATAGATAGGATTGTTGAGGTTCTCGGTGAAGCTAAAATGCTTCCAACAAGTAAAACAGTAACTCAGCTATTCATAGCCTACGTTAATCCATCAATTAGAACTGAAGCAATAAAGCTAGCTAGTAAATTAAGAAGTGAGGGATTAAGAGTTGAAGTAGATATTATGGGGAGAAAGCTTGAAAGACAGCTTAAATATGCTGATACTAAAGGAATACCATATACTCTGATAATTGGACCGAAAGAACTAGAACTTGGAGTCTACAGATTAAGAGATATGATAAACAGAGTGGAGAAAGAAGTTAGACTGGAAGACATATCGAAAATATGCCAATCCACTAAGTATATTGTCTAGAAGCCTAACTTAGCAAATACCTATTCATACTACTTAATACTAATAGTTTCCTATTTCATCACAAATATTGAAGGGAGAAATAATAGAGTTAAGTAGAATCTATACAAGTAATCCATGGACATATCGTGTAATCATAATAGAGAATAAACACTCATACTTAACTATTTCAGTATCTTAGGATTACTAATTCTACAATTACATGAACTTAGCCTAACTCTCTAAAGCTAACAGAATACTTTTCTATGATGTAGCATCTCATAGTGGCTATAGATGATATAAGTAGTCTGATGAATATATTCCATTCAATTACCTATTTAGTAGTTTGTTGATTTCGGTTAAGAACATCATTTTCTTAATATAATGATAATTATACTCCTACTATACTTCTCCTACTAGGGAGGTAATGTATGGTAATCAAACTATTCGAGAACCTAATGTATTATCAATAAGAATGTTTGCTTATCATAATAGTTTAACCCGTCAATGAACTGTCTAGATATCATTATGTTTACGGTTCTTGTAGTTATTACCTTAAATATTTTATAGCTTCACAACCAAATACTGCTATTGGACATGGCAACTTAGAGGTTATATAAGTTCTATTTTATTGTTTTATGTTGGTATTAGGGGTTGATAGTATCTTATCCTATATCCTCTAGAATCATTTAATGCTATGCTTAAACTATCTCAATACTGCTAGTGGATTAGTGTTCCATATAGTAATTGCTTAAATACTTTATTTTCGGGAGCTTAAACAATTCATTATCTTCAACTACTATTGGAGTAAGCTCCTCAATATCTATGCTCTGTAAAATTGGGGATAAGAACTCCTCTCTTCTAGCTTCATTTACTGAGGTTCCTGTTGCAAGCGGTGAGAAGGCAGGAATAACTATTAGTTCTCTACCCTTATATGTACCTTTAAGAAAACATTTAAACTTAAATTTAGCTCCTAGCTTATCTCTTAATGTTACTGCTGGATGTTCATGAGCCATAATTATCATTTCAGTATCCCCTATATCTTGAGGTAATTGTTCATGTCCATGAATAAATATAGTATCCTCCAGTTTAAAGCATGGATAGTGGAAGTCTATGGAGAATTTACTTAGAATGTTTAATATGTAGTTATCATGATTCCCCCTTACAACATGTATTCTCAACATATTCTTTAAGGTATTAAGCAAATCTTTAACTTCAATCCATTCCTGTATTGACGGTCTACCAAACTCTGTTTTAATATCACCCAGTATAATAAGCTCAGCTATATTTCTCTCATCAATCATATTTAGAAGCTTCCTCTTCATTCTAGGATAGGTACTTAAAGGTAGGAGTACTCCATGCTTTTCCAGAGCTGCCTCATGTCCAATATGTAGGTCAGCAATAACTAGAATCCCTAAATCACTTATATACAGTCCCAAATCAACTATTTCTATCTTCACTAAAATATTAGGAATCAATAAATATATAAATTTCACTATTACCTTAAATATTGGTTTGTGCTGTTATGAATTATTATTGGTTATTGAAGCCTCCAATATGCTACTTGTTAGACTGGTAATACTCTAAAAGATCTTCCATATTGCTGTATATTTAGCTATAGTGAGATGAAGATTTCCGTTATCTCTGAATAATAATAAACTCTTACTTCTCTCTGGAAGGGTATAAATATAGCTATTAATTCTAGATAATTTTGAAGCTGATATAGCTTACTGTTATGTAGGTGTAGAATGTTGACAGGTGAGATTATTATTAAAGCAGTGAATCTTACGAAGAGATTTGGGGAGTTAGTAGCTGTAGATAATGTAAGCTTCCATATTTTTAAAGGGGAATGTTTCGGCTTTCTAGGTCCTAATGGCGCGGGGAAAACAACAACTATGAAAATGATTTACTGTGTACTACCTTTAACCTCTGGTACATTAACAGTAGCAGGTATGAATGTAAACGATAATGCAAGAGAGATAAAGAGAATAGTAGGAGTAGCTCCACAGGAAAATAATCTTGACTCAGATCTTACTGTTTTTCAAAATCTTATAGTTTATGCTCGTTACTTCGATATACCTAAGATGGAAGCCTATAAGAGAGCTAAAGAACTCTTAAAGTTTATGCAGTTAGATGGAAGAATGAATGCTAAAATTGATCAGTTATCAGCCGGTATGAAGCGGAGACTTATTCTTGCAAGAGCTTTAATAAATAAGCCGCAAATACTAGTACTTGATGAGCCGACGATAGGTCTTGATCCTCAAGCACGTCATTTAATATGGGATAAAATAAGAAGTCTAAGAAGACAGGGTGTAACTATAATTTTAACTACTCACTACATGGAGGAAGCAGCACAGCTTTGTGATAGGATAGCTATTATGGATCATGGAAGAATTATTGAGGAGGGTAATCCAGTAGAGCTTATTGAGGAGCATGTTGGTAAGTGGGTTTTAGAAGCAGCTTATGATGAGGAGGCTTTTAAATCTCTTGTAAACATCTTTCCAAACGTCCAGATAGTAGGTAGTAGAATACATGTTTCCATCAATAAATCGAGAAGTGTTTTTAGAGATGTTTTAAGTAGGTTAAGCTTTAAGGAGGTTGTAGTAAGGGATGCAAATCTTGAGGATGTATTTCTAAAATTAACAGGGAGGAGGCTGCAGGAATGAGTATTACTACTTCAATTTCTCTTCTCAAGTTACCTAGGCTTTCATACCGTGTATGGAAGGTATGGAGGAGGAATTTAGATGTATTTATGAAGACATATAGAGTAAACTTTATTCCCCCATTACTAGAACCTATACTTTACCTGGTGGGTTTAGGATTTGGTCTTGGAGGCTATGTTCAACCTCAAGATGGTTTACCCTACATAAACTTTATTGCTCCAGCTCTAGTAGCTATATCAATGATGTTTTCATCTTTCTATGAATGTACCTATGCTTCATTTGTTAGAATGTATTATGAGAAGGTTTTTGATGCAATAATCGCTACACCTGTAAGTCTTGAGGAGGTTATAGCCGGTGAACTACTATGGGGAGCTACGAAAAGCCTCATAAACTCCTCTATAGTTTTAGTTGTTACTATTGTTTTCGGCTTGGTTTCCAGTCCGTTTTCTCTATTAATTATACCTCTCTCCATTCTTGTAGGGTTGCTGTTTTCATCAATAGCTATGTGTTTTACAGCTATAGTACCTAATATAGATTCGTTTAACTATCCATCCTTCCTCTTCATAACTCCAATGCTTATTCTAAGCGGTACATTCTTCTCCATAGTAAGCCTTCCACTTGGGATACAGATATTCATTAATATTTTCTTCCCCTTAACTCATGTAGTAGCTCTTACAAGAGCATTAGCAATAGGTAAGCTTACCGTAGACCTTATACTTCACTTCTTCTGGCTTCTAATAGTTACTTCTATCCTATTTATTCTATCCATAGGTTTGATGAGGAGGAGGTTAATTAAGTAAGCTTAATAACTCTAAAAGCTTAATATGAAGCTCATTGATGAGCCTATACTGTCTAACATAGTAAGATGAAGTTAAAGCTTAGCTATAATCTTACTTTTAATAAACTGTATATAGCTTTCCGAAATGTATTTATAAGGTATTTTATAGTAGGTTGCATATTGTTGAGATTGGTATTACATGGATTTAAGTAGTGTTTAAAATTAGTAAAATAGTTAAAGTCTTAAATCTATGTTAGCTATATAGCTTTAGTATCTTAGTAGCTTATCATGTATATTCCGTGAAGTATATATGTTTGTTCTATGGATTTGTATGGTGGCTGTATGGGGTTATTAAGGTTTAGGAGGAGAGTTAAGCTTAATGTTGTTGATAGGGGTTCTCTTGAGAAAATTCATTTAGCTTCTCTTCAGATACTTGAAGAAGTAGGGGTTTATGTTTATAGTTTAAGAGCTTTAAAGATATTGGAGGATCATGGATGTAAGGTTGATAAGAGGAGGATGAAGGCTAAAATAAATTCAGATATTGTTGAGGAAGCATTAAGGAAATGTCCTAGGGAATTTACATTGCATGGAAGGAATCCTAACTATAATCTTCATCTAGATGGTTCTCAAACATATCTATTTACTAATGGAACCTGTACTCTAATTATGGATTTAAATACTGGGGAGAGGAGGAAAGCAATCTATAATGATATTGTTGAAACAGCTATTCTAGCTGATGCCTTAGAGGGGATTCATGGATACTATCCTACAGTTATTCCCTCGGACTGCCCTGAGTATCTACATGGACTCTACGAGTTGGAAGCATCATTAAACAATACTGAGAAGCATATTATGCTTGGCTCAACATCAACGTTTAGAGAGGCGGAGCTACAGGTAAAGATGGCTGAAGCTGTTATTGGTGAGTTACGTAGGAAGCCAATAATTTCTAGTGTATTCTGTACTTCATCACCTTTAAGACTTGATGGAGAGGCTATAAATGCAGTATTAGAATTTGCTAGGGTAGGTGTTCCTATTAGAGTGATGAGTATGCCTATACAGGCTGTAAGCTCACCAGTAACTATTGCTGGATCTATAAGTATAGCTAATGCTGAGATTCTAAGTGTAGTATCAATAGTTCAGCTAGCATATCCTGGAGTACCCTTAATATATGCTTTAGACCCTATAGGTATAGAGCCGAGAATGGGGAGGTTTACAGCATGTACACCAAGTACATTACTAATTAATTGTACAGCTGTTCAGCTTGCAAGAGAATATTATGGTATACCCTGCGGTAATGGCTTTACATCAGCATCTAAAATACCTGATTCCCAAGCAGCTTATGAAGTAACTTTAACAGCACTATCAATGATGGCTTCAGGCGCTGATATTGTATCCGGACCTGGTGGATTAGAGAATTATAATGTATTCTCATATGAGCAATTCTTAATAGATTATGAGGTATGTATGTTGATCTTCAATATGTTGAAGGGGTTTGATATAGATGAGGATAGTTTAGCTCTAGATACTATATCTAGGAAAGTAGATAGTGGAATATTTCTAGGTGATAAGCATACTCTTAAACATATACGTAGCCTATGGACACCATTAATCTCAGATTTAAATCCCTATGAAACATGGATAAGAAGAAATATTGGAAACATTACTCAGAGAGCAGGAAGTAAAGCTAGAGAAATTCTTAAAGTACATAAGCCAACACCATTAGATCCAGATATACAGGAAAAACTGAGAAGTATAGTTAAAGAGGGATGGGTCTTAATGAAGCCTAGCCCCTAAACATTTATTCAATCAATAACCAATTTATTAGTTGTAGTAAGTGAATAAACTATTATGGTTTAAGTTAATTGTTGTCCACAGTTTGGACAGAATTTTGCTCCGGGAGTTATCTGTACACCGCATTTAGGGCATTTCCCGGATTGTAGCGGTATACCACAGCCTGCACAGAATCTTGCATTTAGTGGATTTATGAAGTTGCATTTAGGGCACTGTAATCCTCCAGCTACTATTTGGGAGCCACAGTTCATACAGAACTTTGCACCTGAAGGATTCATGAAGCCGCATTTAGGGCATGGTTGCTGTGTTAATGGTTGCTGTGTGGATGGCTGCATCATCATTGGAAGTATCATTCCAACCCCTATCCCCGCTCCTGCACCTGCCCCTGGTGCTTGCGAGACTGCCTTAGCGCTTTCCTTAACAGTCTCCATTCTAAGCATGTCAGCTGCACTTACTCCTGTTCTTAGGTAGAATATTCTATCTCTCCATTCAGGCTCAGTATCTATGCCTTCAAACTTAACATCAATAAGTTCAAGTCCAATTCTTCTGAAATCCTCTTGGAGAGTGTTTTTTGCTAGAAAGCTTGTTTCATCAAGCTTTCCATATACTTGTGCTAGGTTATACTGGCTTAAGGCATCAATAATTTTCTCATTAAAGTATCCTCTTAGAAATTCCTGAAGCTGAGATGTTGTATAGATGTTTTGCCCTCCAACAACTTCTTGAACAAATAGATTTGGCTCCTCAACTCTAAACCAGAAGGAGCCGAAGAACTTTATCGGTGCAAGCTCTATTGTCTGTCCTTTCGCTCCGAATTTTCCTTGAAGCTGTTTAAGTGAGATAAATATTACTGATGCTTTAAATGGAATCTTATCGAAGCCGGAAATCCTTGAAAGTATGCCTGTTATTAATGGTAGGTTTGCTGTTGTTAATACATGTCTACCAGCTCTGAAAACATCATATACTTTCCCATCCCTAAAAAATACTGCTGCCTGATGCTCCTCAACTATTAATACATCACCCCAAGATATTTCATCGCTTGGATACCTCCATACAACATCATCTCCTCTATATCCTATCCACTGTATGACTTTAGGCATTTCTACACCTCTATAGATTTCAATATTTCAACTCTACAATCTATAAGTTGATCAATTTCCTCGGTAAGCTCTGTAAGCTCTGTTAAACATTTTCTCCAATCTTCAGATCCAGGAGTTTTACTGCTAGCATCCCTAACCTTTCTTAGAATTTCCTCTGTTTTCTCTATTAGACTTAGATCATGCTCAATAACTTTATCAAGCCTCCACTCATCAACCTTTACAATATCGAAAAATCCAGAGTAGCCTGCAATAGCTTTATCAATTCTCTGGGTAATTCTATCCATTCTGTTTAGAAGCTGATCGAAAACCCATTTATCTTCATCGTTAAGCTTAGATATAACTATAGGGTTTGAAAGCTGTATTCTCAATTCTTTTTTAGCTCTTCTCAGCTTACTCGTAGCCTCCATTCTTACAAGTCTATCAGTTTCCCTTCTAACCTCCTTCTCTTTATATCCTCTATATCCTGGAATATAGCTTAAAATCTTTTCTAAAATTCTTAACTGGGGCTTAACCTTACCACTCATATTCTCACCTTCTACTAGGAACTAGTATTAGTAGCGCAAGGATAGTTATAAGTATTCCTATCCAGAAAATAGGGTTAATGAACTCTATGGAAATAGTTGCTAAGCCAGTAATGGTAAGTATAAAACACCATGCAAGATAAAACCTAATATCTCTTGTAAAGAAGCAGTAACCGCCAATACCAAGCCCAACTATAATTAGTATACATCCAATAGCGAAGTTAAGAATCCAAGGAATAATACCAATAGATAATGCAACTATAAAGATACCAATTACAATAAGTAGAGAAGCTAAGTAAACATCATTAATCCTCATATTGAAAATTAAACATAGATAAATATAAATCTTTCAGTTTTATGATAACTATTTAAACTATATGTGTATTCCTAAACTCTTTATAAAGTTATTTTCTAGGTGCACCGCAATGTGGACATGTTGTTGCTGTTTGGGGTATTAGTGTCCCACAGTATTGGCATTGTATCATTACAACCTCACGGATAACAACCTCTTTCTCCTTAACAATAGGTGCTACGCTTGGCTGAACTACATCAACTTCAATAGTTTCACTTACCCTATCAAGTCTCCCCTTAACAGCAATAACACCCTTAATTGTCCATTTAACCCTTCTATCTATGCTTTTATAGCTTGGTCTTCCAGTAGCTGGAATACCTATACTGAATGGGAAAGATTTATTGAAGCCTACATTTATATGTATCGGACCGCTAAGTATAGGATTTGCGGAGTATAGCGTCGCAGACTCCCATACCTCCCTTTCAACTTCATGTTTAAGCCTCTCATCATAAATCCTCCTTAAAACCTTCCTCTCTTCAACACATCGAACTTCACATCTAATTTGCTCAGCATCGAAATCCTCACTTGAAGATACCGTTAAATCCCCATCAATACTCTCACCTAAAGCAAAACTATTCCTACTAACTCTTAATGAAAGGGTAGCTTTTGGTGGAGTAAGCTTCTTCATAAATTTGTCAAGAAGAGGCATTTACTCACCCAAATTTAACATAAAGCATTCACCAAATCCAGTATAACCTATCTCCTCTAAGCTGTATTTAAACTTTTACTAGATCTATTAGGCTTTGTTAACTTTAGATTTATTTGGGAGTTTCCTCCCCTATTTATGGTGTGTTTATGGTTAAAGTTGTTAGGTTTTTAGGGAGAGAACTCCATTTACTCTAGTTGTTTATTACTTATATATTTTCGTTCTTCTAGAATGGCTTCGGATATTTTAAGCTTTATTGTTGTTAGGAGTTATGTATCTATATTATCGTGGTTTATCTTAAGCTATTTGATAGGAGGGATGTTAGATTTTATGGTTGATGATACTATTATTAGTGTAGGTTCTAAGAGTAAGGTTGTTTATGTTGCATTCGAGCCATTATTAAGAAGAATTCTATATGTATGGGTTTGTGATGCTGCAAACATACTTACATCTCTAGCATTCCTTAGAAAATTAGAGCTATTTACGGTTCTAATATAGTTTATTAAGTGATGGAGCTCAATACTATAAGCATCATGTAGAATATTAAAATTAAAACATGAATTGTATAGTTTAGAGGTTAGAATAATGGAGGGAATAATACAATACATTAAGGATAGAACTAGATTATTCGATAACTACATACCATGCATGAAGGATAAATGCGATAATGAGCATTAATGCTTATGAAGTCAATAGCATACATACTAAACAAACATGGATAAGGAAAATAAAAGCTAAGAATTCATAGAAAACATAATACCAAAAATAGAGGTGATAAAACATGCTTAAGTTAACAAAGCCATCTATTAGTATAAAATTTTGAAAAGCCCCATCTTTGGGTTATTGGATATGGATGATATGAGAAAACTTTAATTGAGCTATATACAAGAGCCTTGCAGAATCTTGTATAAGGAGTAAATAGAGGAGCAGAGTGGAAAATCTTGAAAGACTTAAATCGTAAGGAGGAGACATAGATGCTACTGAAGTATATCAGTTCAAGCGGATCACGCATGGTACTCAGCTAGCCTACATAGTATAGGAATATACTGAGATCGCAGCTTATTCAGCCCTGAAACGGAATCGTTGAGGCTTTCAAGCAACACGGAAACCAAATAAAATGTAAACATCTATCATATCTCCGTATGATGTTGAATGTTTGTATGATCTGAGATACCCTTTCCGCAAATATGAGCTAATCGCTGAGGAGAAGTTAAACCATACATAAACCAAGGAATCTAAATGAAGGATAGGGCTATGAATATGGAAAACATGGTATTTCATAGGGTGAATTCACATATATTCGATTGCTTTTACAAGCTACATTGGAAGTTTAAAGCAGAATGATATTTGCTTAAAAGCTTGTGGGAGAGTGATTGAAGTAGGATGAACAAGCCGTAAAGCAGATATCTTATCAAAATCATTTACTATAACTTATATGGACAACTAGGAGGCTAAATTATATTTATTAGAGCATGTTTAATTATATTGGGTTAAATCTTGCTTATTCTTATTTTAGCTGAATCCGCTCTTGAAACTGTTCCAGACGAAATAGCTAATCATCCAGTTATTAGAAGGTACTCTAAAAAAAGAGGTAAGGATCCTAATTTGGTAATTCTCGATCGTTCATATCATCATCGTGCAATGCTTAATCTTCCTAATGGATTTAAGAGGGGGAGACCTGATATAGTCCATTTTTCCCTACTTTCAGCTTTAGGAACGCCATTAGTAAGGGAGAAATTAATGGAAGTATATGTACATACCATAGCTAACTATGTAATCTATATTAATCCTGAAGTTAGAATTCCTAGAAATTATCTACGCTTTATAGGGTTAATGGAGCAGCTATTCCAGTATGGAATGGTCCCGCCAAACAGTAAGAATCCCCTCATGAGAGCTGCAAGGAAAAATCTTAGAGACTTACTATATGAACTAAATCCCAACTATACCGTAGCATTTACAAGAAGAGGTATTGCTCAAACTTTAGAGGACGCTATGTCCAGAATTATGAGTAGAGGAAAGATTGCCGTTCTAGTAGGCGGTTTCCCTCATGGTGGATTCTCCGAGGAAACATTAAGACTTGTAGATGAGACTATATGTATCGATCCTGAAACTCTTGATGCTTGGACGGTTGTATCTAGAATAATTTATGAGTATGAAAGAATCAGTAATATTACTAAAAGAAGAATTAAATTATAGAAACATAGGTTAAATTGTATTTTAAGAACGGTTTTAATCCATTTCAAGTTGTTTATCATTATAATTATTTCAGCTCTAACAAAAGTAGATATTTCAGCTAAATGAGAGCTACTATAGTTTAGTAGAAATAGATGAGTATTATATCGTCTTTTATATTAGTTTATGATAATATGCTTTCCATTATTTTCCCGGCTACTTCCTCAATTAGTGGTATGCCCGTAGCTTTAGAAGCTCTTTCAGATAATGCTACTAAATCGTTTCTATCAAGTAGATTAAGCTTCCACTTTCTTGCTCCAGCCATTAATTGCTGTAAGCCAATCCTGATCCTATCCATATATGTATATAGGCCAACTGCTCCCCAAGGTATTTCTTTAAATCTCTCCTTGAATATGGCTTTTAAATCTGGAGCACTTATGAAGAATTTTTCAGGAGAATTACCGTAAAGCTCTTCAAAGCTTCTTGGTAGTTTGCCCTTTTCAGCTAGCTCAGCGAAGTATGATGCCTTCATTACGGCAGTTAATGGTGCTCTACCCATCAATATAGCTTTCACGTAAGGCCCATTACCGAAGTTGCTTAATGCGATTGATTTGAATATTTGTGTTTCATCAATGAATCCTCCAGCCATGACTATGTCAGGTATGTATTTACCTTTTCTTTTAAGGATTTCAGCACACTTTAAGACTTGTGCTTCAAGATAAACTGTTGGTGTACCCATTTCATTCATTTGCGGTACAGGACTCATTCCAGTACCGCCACCAGCTCCATCGAAAACAACATAGTCAATCTTGGCTTCAGAGGCAACCTTCATAGTGAAGGCTACAGCCTCCGGACTATAAGCTCCTGTTTTTAGGCTTATCTTCTTTGCTCCATGCTCTCTTAGCCACTCGATATCCTCAATAAATCCTCCCTCCGTAGGTATTCCAACACGGCTATGTCTCTCAAATGTTTTGAAGACTCCTTGCTTAAATGCCTCCTGAACTCCAGGATCTTCAGGATCAGGTATTACTATGTATCCTCTCTTCTTTAATAGAATAGCTTTCTGTAAATCATTTATTCTAACTTCTCCACCTATTGCTTTTGCTCCTTGTCCCCATTTTCTTTCAATAACGTTTACTTCAAGTTTTGATATTGCATAGATATCTACTCCAAGTCTTTGATCCTCAACATTTGTTTGAACAGCTATATCTCCATATTTTCCATCCCAGAATTTCCGGAAGGCCTCAACTCTTCTCTTAAGTTCTGATGAATGAACAACTTTACCGTTTTCAATTCTTGATTCGGGATCCATTCCACATACATTCTCCCCTATAGTAACTATTATTCCGGATAGTGCTCCACCAATTGCTAATCCATCCCAATTCAGTCTTGCTACCTCAGTAGAGCCGTAAGCACCTATTATTATCGGTATTTTAAGAGGAATACCTCCAACCTCAGTTTCTACATTAACATTTGGGAAAATAGCTACATCAGGATTCTCATCTATACCTATTACACCTAAAAGTCTAGATTGAATATTGAAGTGGGACCAATCCAAACCATAATCTTTCAGGGATCCTGCTGTACTATTCCCGAACATGCTTGGATCTGGATAGAGGGCTTCTCTTCCCCTAAATGCTGAGAGCGAAACCATACATATAACTGGGCATCCCTTAATACATATCGGGCATAAACCGCTAATTGGGCAAACATCTTCAACTCTTGTTCTTGTTCCGGTTGTAGACATAGCATTTAAATATGAGGAATTTCTATGAATAGGGCCAGGCATTTCATCACCAAATCTATATTAGGTGTATGAGTAGCTTATTGCCTAAATATAAATTTTTCGGTAAGATGAATCTGGAGCCCATATTTACCACTAACAATTAGGTGCCGGTTACCGGTTGCCGTATATAAGTTTTTCTACAAAACAATATTCCGTTTTTCAAACTAACTGCCTCAAATTATAGAAGTTTCATGCATTTATAATTTACTATATTAAGAGTTCTTCGAATAATCTCACATAGAATTAGGACGAAAAAGAAACCAATTCAATAGAATTAATTCTTTAACAGCTTTATAGCTTAATTTAGTGTTATAATTTGTAAGTTTTGATTACAGCTTAACTATAAGGCCTCCAAGCTATACTACCATTACTAAATCATGTAGATTAAACCATAATGTTAGAACCCTCTATTATAAGTTAACTAAATAAGTGATGAAGTGAAAACTTAAATCAACTATTAGCAACATATACTACCAGATTTACCATCTATTCTATAGATGCTAAATAACTTATATAATACTTAACCTAACCAAAACTTTAATACTATAATTCTTCTACGACTTCTTCATGTACTCTTCAGAATCCTCATTCGGTATAGAGATGTTCCGTGAGAACATGCTCCAACCCAACATGTCCAGGCGCTTCCCATCCTTTCAAGATCTGCTATGTAAGCTCTTTCAGCTTACCATTAATCTCCTGCTAGATTGTAGTCACAGCCAAGATTCTAGCATTGTAAGGCTTGCATTCAATTTCTATTCCACCCATAGTCCCAAGGCGGATCAGCAAATACGCAACTCATCTCAACAAACAAAAGTTTCATCCCACTCAGTTCTACAAAGATCCTCGTATAAAGCCTAATTAAAACGTTTTCCCATACTTAAATCAACCATAACTCACAAAAATAACTCTTTACAAAATTTTACGCCAAAACCGGTAAGATTTCTTTAATAAGTTCTATGCAGCAATCATTTGCTAACGTTAAATTAATGAATATCTATAAAAATTTTATTAAGAGCGATGGATTTTCAGATAAGTTTAAACATAAAAAGCAAGACAATACGTAGAGCATTCCCTACAAGATGAAGTAATAGCATACTAAGTTGTTTAGATACTCTAAAGTTAGCATATAGTAATCTCATAAAATTTAAGGCTTAACTTGAGAGTATCAGTTATTTACTTTTGTCCGGATAAGATATAGGTTGAGGATAAGTTTTAATCTTTTCTTGTTTTGTTTCTTTTCCTAAAGTATTGTTGCTATTCTTATCTTAAAATCGTGTTGCTAGCTTAATATTTTAGTCATCTCTTGCTTTTTGTTTTTGTCTTATCTTAGAAAATCGTAGTAGAACTTAAAAGCTCTTAAGAAGCTGTTAGAGCTTAAAGCTAAGCTTTGTTCTCTCTTAGTTTTCTAAGGGTATTCTTTAAGTTAACGTTGATGTTATGGAGGAATATGCTTATACAATGCATTAGGTGGGTAAAAGCCTTTCTATCAAGCTTCTTTTCCATGAGTTATATTTTCTTGCTAAGTTAACCTCCTTAATTCCTTCCCCAAGCCAAGGAGCTCTATCCCTTACTATCCTTGGTTTGTTTAAGTATTTATTAAGTACCTTTTAAAGAAATCTGAAAGAACTCTTAGCAGGATAAGCTCTTATTTTTACAAGCTCCTTCAACATCTATGGTAGCATAAACCCAAATTTTCTTTAAGCTTAAGACAGACTTCATCTATGGCTATGGTTACATGGTGCTTCGGTTTTCCCCATTCCTTAGCTTCTAAAATAGCTCTGAACTTCAGATACCATTCGTTTATGCTAGACTTACTGTCAAATCCCTCCCAAAGCTCAAGAAGTTTTTACAGAAGCTTGTTATAAGCCAGAGCAGAAAAGCCTTAACCTTAAGCTCTATCAGCTTTTTATTGCGCTTAAAGATATTTAAGCTCCCAGCCCAATCCATTAATTGAGCTGATATTCCATATTATTAATTACTTAGCCCAACTTTTATCCGGATAGAACCAGTTGTTTTTAAAGCAAAATTTATAAGTAACTGTTTATCACTATGCTATGCCTTGCTTTGATCCTAAAGCGTTTATTGATGATGCCTTTAAATATATTAGGAGTATTTTAGTTCCTGATAGTAGAATTCTAGCTGCTTGTTCTGGAGGAATTGATAGTACTGTTTCGGCAGTTCTTGTTTCTAAGGCTTTAGGAAAGCCTATTGAAGCGGTCTATATAGATGATGGATTGAGAAGAATAGGGGAGGCTGAGGATACAGTTAAGCTATTGAGAAGTATTGGATTAAAACCCTTCATATATGATGCTAGGAATGAGGTTGTTAGTGGTTTAAGGGGAATTGTTGATCCTGAGGAGAAGAGAAAGACTTTTCGCGAGCTCTTCTACAATATTCTTGGAAGAATTGCTAAGGAGAATAATGTTAGATATGTAGTTCAGGGTACGATAGCTGCTGATATAGTTGAAACCGTTAAAGGTGTTAAAACACAGCATAACGTATTGGAACAGCTTGGTATTGACGTCTCGGTGAAATATGGATTTAATGTTATTGAACCTCTTAGGAGCCTATATAAGTGGCAGGTTAGAATGGTTGCTCAAGAACTTGAACTTCCCATTGAAATTATCGAGAGAAAACCTTTTCCAGGTCCGGGTTTAGCTGTAAGAGTTATCGGTGAGGTAACTTGGGATAAACTTGAAATACTGAGGAAAGCAACTAAAATAGTTGAGGAGGAAACAGTTGATGTGAATGCTTTTCAAAGCTTTGCTGTACTCTTAGACTCTAAAGCAACAGGAATTAAAAATGAATCTAGAATTTACGGCTATATTATTGCTGTTAGAATCGTTTCCTCCAGTGATGCTTTAACAGCTAGATTCGTTGAAGTACCCTACAATAAACTTAGAAGAATATCTGAGAGAATAACTAGCGAGATACCGGAAGTAACTAGAGTACTTTACGATATTACTGATAAGCCTCCAGCCACAATAGAGTTTGAGTAACATTAAATTGAAGACTTAATTCTATAAGCTAATCAAGATTCTAAACGTCGATTTCCAACTGGGTAATATATGAACTATAAATAGAGATGAAATAGCTTTACGTTATGGATTGCTGATACTCCTTGGGAACTTCTCTTCTCTTTTTTCTGCTAGCTATTGTTTTCTTAATAATGTTTGTCAGATCATCATATATTGCTGGTAAATTCCATCCTCCTAGTGAAAAGTTATAGTTTTTTCCAGGCGATTTTATGGTAACGTCAACCTCATATCTTCTTCTTAATCCATCTACATTTACGGTTTTAATTATACTTCTTGCCTCAGTTAATGGTAGTATTCTATTTAGCTTATCAATTATTCTCATAAACTTTATCTTAGTGGCTTCAGCTTCAAATGGATCATCTGGTAGGCCAAGTATATATACTGGAATATTGGTCTCTATTTTTTCCGAAATTAAATTCATAAAGTCTCTATAGGTTACTATTCCATGCAGTTCTTCCCCTAGAATAACTAGGCAATATGATGAGTTCAGGCTAAGCATACTACTTATAACCTCCCTAATGGTGTCTTGCGGGGAGCATTTTAACGGATTAATATCCATAATTGTATTTACTGGTGAATCTATAGATCTAATAGTATCTGGAGATCCTATAGTGTATTTTTCACCTCCTAATACTGGTATTAAATTAAACACTATACTGGCGGATGTTACTACTCCCTCTACCCTCTTATCCTTAACTACTGGTATTTGATCAAACTTCTTCCTTAACATTATTTCTCTTGCCTTTGCAATCTTCTCTCCTGAAGCTATGGTTAAAGGATGTGTACTCATAGTTTTTGATATTTTTACACTATTAAGACTACTATTCCTAATCTTATCTATAATTGTTTTAGCATCAAGCTTACCGATAATTCCTCTATCTCCAGCAACAGGTAGTGCTCTAAGCCTGTAATCCGCCATAATCCTTGCTGCATACATTAAATCCATGTCTAACGATAGTTTAGGTGTAAAACTCATAAATGATTCAATCCTCACATTAGTAAAGCTTTTCGCTCTTAACATATTTCTTATAGTTACTACTCCAATTCTATCTTTTAAATCTATGAAAACCTCATAAGCATTATTCTCTCTCATTAAGCCAATAACTTTCGATATAGGAGTTAAGGGATCAACAATTATAGCTTCAGAAATAAAATCTCTTACTAATAACTTCTTGAAGCTCACAATTCAATATAGTATCGTCCCTTTTAAATTTAGTTATACCCTTAAGGGCCTAGCAACTTAAGCTCACCTTCTAGATGGTTATAGTATAATGAATAGCTTTACAAGTAGGTTTCAGTATTCATTTTTCTCTTATTATCTAGTATTTTGTATTGGGTTTGATGTATTGTCGGGAATACTCTTGCTCTCTACTGAATGATGATTATCAATAAAGAATATTAGTTTCCATCACAATACTTTAACAATTCATTAATGATTGTTAAATATAATAATATTCCTGCATGCTCTCATAGCTATTATCTCATTCTATAATATCTACAGAGGCATAAACCTAATAGCTCCATTAGCCTTAGCCCCCAACCCATCTATAGCTCTCCTAGAATTTTATGATTATATTTATCCTCCCCTAAGTTTATTTACTCACTTACCAACAGCTATCTATAAACCATATAAATCTCAGGCTCTAGAAATCATTTTTAAACTAGACACCTAATGAAATCTTACTCAAAACTCCAAGATCCTATAAACTCTTAATAAACATAAACAATAACAATAAACCTATATAACTTCTTAATTTGCCAGGTTTCCTTCTAAAATATGAGTATACTCTACCAACCATAAATAAAGAAGTTTAAATACATCATTAATCGTAAAGTTTAAAACTTATTACCTATCAAGTTTAGTGTAGATGATGTAGGTCTGGAGCTTAGATTAAATGATATGAATCATTACTGATACTATGTTGTCAGTCTCTGTAGAGAGTTAATATTGTTATTAACTAGTATCTCTTAATGTATGCTGGAAATGGTGAAGTATTGTAGATGATTATAGTTGCTACTAGTATTTACTATTGGCTTAGTAGCTTGCTCTCTATGGTTCTATATATCTTCTCTAGATTCTCAGTAATTCTTGATAGCTGCTCGTAAAGTCTTTCCTCTACGATAAGGCGTCTTCTCGGATATGGTATTTCTATACCATTCCTATCGAATTCAAGCTTAATCTGATAAAGTAGATCACGCGCCATTCTGAATGCTGTAAGCTGATCTTTAGCTCTACTTAAGAGTCTAAGGAGTATACCTGAATCCTGAAACTCCATTACAACTACATTTGGAATATTTTCTGCTGGTAAGCAGTCAGGATGCTTCCTAGCTACATTAATCATTATATCCATAGCTTTCTTCAAATCCGATTCATAGCTAATCTGTACGAATACTGGTACAAGCATTGTAGGATCCTCTATCGTGTAATTAGTTATAACCTCTGACTGTAACATAGAGTTTGGAACTATTAGACGTCTATTATCCCATGTACGGAGAACAGTATGTATAAGTCTTATATCCTCAACAAAGCAGAACTCACCCTTAAACATTACAGCATCCCCTATCCTGAATGGCTGTGTAAATGATATTAGGAAGCCTGAAATTAGGTTTGATAGACTTGACTGAGCTGCAAGACCTATAACTATAGATATAAATCCTGCAGTTACTAGAATGGATGAAGCAAGTCCACTTAACTGTGGAAATACTGTAAATGTTACTGTAGATACTCCTAGTAGAGCAATAATTAACAGTATTATTCTTGTTAGGAATATATATGTTGTTTTAAGTTTTGGTTGTTCAATTAATCTAGTCTGTAAAGTCTTCCCCATCATATATTTCAATAGGTAAACTATAATGAATGTAACTCCATAACCTAATGTAAGATATATTATTGATGATGGCTCCAGCATAACAATTCATTACTTTACAGCTTCCTATATAAAAGTATTCTTGAGGCTATTAATCCATTTAAATCATGACTATGTTGATTAGCTAATGTATTACAGTTAAGCTTAACATGCTTCATGCCTTGATAGTTTAAAACGTAGAATTGCAGCTATACCTCCTAACTGTTTTAGCTGATTATAGGTTTCATGAGTTGATGTAAATATCTTTATTTTCGCACCCATACTCTCAGCCTTCCTCAACACTTCCTCTACTCTTCTTCTTTCTTCCTCATTGTATGATCTTACAAGCTCGCTTACTACCATTACCTTTTCAATAACTCCATACTCTACAACTTTCTCTACATCACTTAATCCATATCTTACTATATCCACGTTTTCCGATAGTTTCTCTAGGAATTCCCCTATTAACTTTTCCTCTTCAACTATACTGTAGTCTTCAAGTATTTTCATTACAGCTTCTCTTCTAAGCGCCTCATATATTGCTGAAATACCACCTGTAGATGTATCTTCAAGATAAATCTTAATTTTCTTATCCATATCTTCCAGTCTGTTTTTCAATATGTTCTTTAGACTTCCAAGTCCAGCAATAACAACAATATTTACTTCTCTCTTTCTACATTCATTAATAACCATATTTGCAATCTCATATGCTCTACTATAAACTACTTCCTCCCTATTTTCAGGACTATCTTTACCCGGTAAATTTAGTGGGAAGCTGGATATCTCCTCTATACCGTAGTCTCTTATAATAGCTATGGCTACCTCATCATAATCTATACCAATAGCTAAAGCATTAACATATCCCTTCTTTGAATATTTATCTATATATTCAATATCAGAGCTACTCCATCTTTTCTCCCTATAGATTAATACTTCATCTCCTACATCAACCTTTAATGTATGTCTCTGCCCTACAAGATCAAGCTCTCTCGGCCCCTCAACAATAATACCGTGAACTCTAAGTCTAGTTGTAAATGGCTGAAACTCAGTCCACTCTACTTTAACTCCAAGAACCATTGATTTACGCTTACTACCTGAACTTGTCTTCAACTCTCTTGTTGTTTTAGCATATACGATATCTCCTACACTAAGTATATTGTAGAGTACCCATAAATCATCCTCATATTCAACCTTCAGCTTTAACACACGGTAAGCATCATTTATCTCTACAATTCTCATTATCCCAACTATCAATTCAATAGTATAATGTACTATTTATACTTAATGATCACCAAGCAATGTAGAATACATTAACTTACTAGAAGTATTCATTTAATTCCACTTCATTAAGCTTTCAGCACCTATTAATATGGTAAAGCTTCAAGTCTACTTTAAATTTTAAGCTTAATAGGAGTGATTTAAATCTATCTAATGGTAGAGGTTAATTATGAAGTTTAAGTCTATACCTATTCAACTCCATAAACTTAATGTATTAGCCTTATAAGGTTAAATACGGTAGCCTAGCATGGAATATCAACTCTTGCATCTATTCATTTAGTGGAAATTCTTAAATACTACGGTTATAAATTTATTATGGTTCTTATGGTGTTTAGTAGGGTTGTTGATAGTGTTCTTGAACTTATCGGTAATACTCCAATGATAAGACTAAATAGGATAGGTA
>Ga0105162_1000236_pt1 | contig 37626 bp, 41 predicted proteins | sample JNZ201metaG_FD_81532 | JGI IMG/M metagenome (GOLD analysis project Ga0105162, IMG submission 81532) | Hot spring microbial communities from Jinze hot spring, China to study Microbial Dark Matter (Phase II) - JNZ 20120812A | ecosystem: Environmental > Aquatic > Thermal springs > Hot (42-90C) >...
CCACCGATTGCGATTATCAGCTGTGGATCGAGTTCTTTAGCGATTTTTGCGCACTTAAAAGCAGTGTCAAGACTTGGCTCAGGCTCGACTTCGTTGAAAATAGCGATCTTCGAAGCCCTCAATCTTGATTTTACCATTTCCACGTAGTTAAGCATCGCTATCGAGCTGTCAGTTACTATCAGAACGCGATCTGCTGTCTCTGAAGACAAAGATTCAAGGGCATCATCGCCGTATATCACAGCCCTTGGACAAGCAAAGGTCCACATCTCACCACCCCAAATACCATGATTAACTCAGTCAAGGTCGATATTTTAATCTATCGATTTTAAATGCGAAATTGCTCATCTGTGATGCGAACTACTGCTTGGTCATCTCTTCTCTCTTGGCATGCAGATTATCTCCTTGATTTGCGCATCGAAGAAATTGTTCATGTGCGCTGGTCGAAGTACAACAGCTGTGTCAGCGCCACGTGATCTTCCACCAATCGCTACGACTTCGGTTATAGGAATTGCTCCACTGTCCGCAGCCATTATCGCAATTTCGACACAAACTTTCAAACCGTGCCCAAATAGAGAGCGGAGCGCTTCTGCGATTGCCTCAACCCTGCTAACCCCACCAAGTTTTCTGCTTATGCTTCTCTCGATCCCAGAAAGAATATGTGACTGACGAACTATCGTGACTCCTTTGCTCCTCAAAAACTCCTCCACGTGCAAGGGCATCGTGTTCTTTCCTTCCTCGAAGAAACCTGTGTGATAAGTTACAACGACGAGCCTTATTTTGTTGTCAAGATATTTCAACGCCTTTTTTGCAGTCTCGCCGTAAGAGGAGGCTAAAACAACGTGAGTAATTCCGAGTTCCTTAGCTCTCTCAAACGCAAGTGAGAGCGTCGCTTCGGTATTCTGCTCCCCGGGCTTTTCGAAGTATACGATCTTCTTTTCAATCATAAAAACCACCCTGCCATTAGAAATATTGCAAGCAACATGAGCACGAGTGCAATCAAGCTCGCAAAGATCGCAATCTTTGCGTCGCCGAATATTATTGGCAAAGGTCCGATGAGAACGATTCCACCAAACTTCTTCTCTGGCTTTCGAGCTTCAAATTCAATTTGCGGAACTTTTTCAAATTCAGGGATTTCACGAGTACTGAGATAGCTGAGAAGGACGAAAACAGCAACCAAGGCAATGGCAAAGATTAACATTGGCAAGACCATCGCAAACTCAGATGCAAAAACTATGGGTATTGGACCGATTAATACGACCGCGCCGTATTTAGCGTTGGGTAGCGTTGAAACTACGAGCATTGCGATTAGCATTATCGCAAGCGCAAATATGAGCCATCTCACATCCAATCTTTTATCAAATGAGTTATAAAGGTATCCATCAAGCGAAAACTTTATATAGTATAACACTAACCTTTAGTTAGGGAGGTGAAGTTTATGTGGAGGAGAGGATGGATCGATCCGTTCGAGGATCTCAGAAGGACAGTTGAGAGGTTGAACAGAATGCTTTTCGAAGGTTTTGAACCCTTTAGAGAGTTCAGAGAAACAACTGCGGTTGATGTGATCGACGAGGGAGACAAGATAAAAGTCTTAGCAGATCTTCCGGGGTTCAAGAAGGAGGAGATAGAGGTGTTCTTCGAGGGCAACGATCTCGTGATCAGAGCAGAGAGCAAAGAGGAAGAGGAGGAAAAGGGCAAGGACTTCATAAGAAGGGAGAGAAGATACGGCAGAGTTTACAGAAAAGTAGCGTTGCCAGAGGGGCTCAAAATTGAGTCTGCCAAAGCAAGCTACAGAAACGGCGTCTTAGAAGTCGAGATTCCAAAGGAGAAAGTTGAGAAGAAAATAATTCCGCTCGAGTAAGATATTTAAGATTCCAACTTTTTTGTTCTACTTACATTTCTTCTAACCCCCAAAAACAAGTCAATAGAGTCTCCGAGATTTTCTCCAATGAAACGCTTAGCTCACTCCCATTCTAGGTTAGGCATTCAAGATCTCCTCTGCAGCTTTCTCAGCGCACGCCAAAGCTATGCTCATCCCTTTCCTGCCAAAGCCGTTGAGCTGGTAGAAACCTTGTACATTCGAGAATCCAACCACCGGCTTTCCGTCGATCCCTTCATCGTACACTCCCACCCACTGCCTAAGGACCGCCAAACTTTTTAGCTTCGGCACGAGATTTGTCGCGAGCTTCGCATAGCGAATGAGAAAGTCAAGACTGCTGTTTATCCCGCCGTTCTGTTTCCCCACTATACCCCCCACGATTTCTCCACGCATCGACTGGCTAAGAAAAAGCCCGCTGGAAACGTGAAGAATGTAAGGATCGAGATACGGCTTTATGCTCTCCGTGACGCAGATCTCTTCTCTTATAATTGTTCTGTCGTCCTTTATCCCCAGCTTCTCGTTAATCTCCTTGCTCCATGCTCCAGCAGAGTTCACAACTACATCCGCTTCATGGAATTCTCCAGTGTTCACACCCCTGACTTTCCCGTTCTCAACTACTACTTCAGCCTTTTTGAAATCGTAAATTTCCACGCCTAAATCCCTGCAACCCTTCGCAAGTCCCCAAATGACGGCCCACGGAAATACAACACCCCCTTTTGGATAATAGCTTGCAAATCTAAACACTTTCACGTTTATATCCGGAAAGATCTCCTTAACTTCTTCCGCCTGAAGAACTTCTACTTTAAGCCCAAATTTCCTCTGCAAATTCACCTCTCTTAGCTCTTCTTCGCTGTTAAAAAGCTTCAAATAGCCGTTTCGGCGAAGCAAGAAGTTAAAACCAATCTCTGATTGAAGCTTTTCGTAAAGCTTTTCGCTTCGCAATGCAAGTTTTATCAGCTCCTCATCGTTGAACTGAGCAGTCAAACCGCCGGAATTTCTACCGCTCGCACCATGGAGCAAGAATTTCTGCTCAAAAACTTTCACCTTTGCTCCTTCTTTTGCGAGGAAGTAAGCAGTTGCAAGTCCTGCGATTCCTGCACCAATAATGGCGACGTTCATTTCTCCTCACCACTTGCAAGAATATAAAGCGGAACCGGGTTTACAGGGGGTCTTTGCGTTGTTATACCGATCTCGTCTATGCTTTTTCCAGTCTTTTGGCTTAAAATTCTGAGAATGTGCATTAAACAGCCTTTTCCTTGGCAGGGTCCAGTTGTTGCGCCTGTGTAGCGCTTTAGGCTTTCTATGTCATCGTAGCCAAGCTCTATCGCATGCACAATCTCCTCTTCGCTCAGATCCTCACATCTACAAACGACTTTCCTCATTCTCTCACCTTTCTAACAGCACGAACCTCGTAAATCAGCTTTGCATCCATTTCAACTCGAACAAGTGAGGTTTGATCGTTTCTCTCTGCAGGAAGAACCCAGTTCACAACACCAATTCCAACGACTTCCCCTTTCCTGTTCAGAAGCTCTACTTTATCTCCTTTTTTCAGCCAAGGTAGGAATTCGTATTGCAAAGTTACTTCTCCCTTCCCGTCTTCACGAAGTCGAAGCATAAAGATCGCAAGCCCCGGACAAACGCGGATACAGTTCATACAGCCGGTGCACTTCTCGTAATCCACAACTGGTGGATCGTTGATATTGTCCATCTTTATCGCATCTACTGGGCAAGACTCGTAACAAGGACTGCACGGAATTGGTTGAGGGCATTCGATGTACGCAACGGACTTCTTTTTCATTCTCTCCTCACTTGGAAACGGTGGAAGTTCGTTAAGTTCAGCATACCCCTTTTCAAGATAGCTCATAGTTCCACCTCAGAAGCGAGAATGCATTTCTCAATCCCACAGACTATTCTCTCTCCAAAAGGTCCTGCTCGGAACTCCTCAAGATCTTTCAGCGCCTCTTCAAGCTCTTTCTTTGCTTCTTCACCACCAAGCCCAAGTTTCACAACCGCGTGAATTGCTGCGATTCTGCCGTTCATTATAGCAGCAGTTGCCTCTTCAACGCCAGCAACGTCACCAGCGACGTAAACACCTTCGACGCTCGTTTCATTGTATTTACTTCTCAGCGGAACGAGTCCTCCGAGTTCGGGAACAAACTTCATCCTACAACCAGCCTGATAAAGTAGCTCATGCGTCGGCGACAAACCAACTGCAACGCAGATGAAATCGCAGTCCAATTTCTTCTCAGTTCCTGGTATTGGTTTCCATTTCTCGTCAAGCTGCGCAATTATCGCACCTTCTACTCGATCCTTGCCCAAGGCTCTCAATATCGTGTGGCGAACGTAAATCGGAACTCCAAGTCTTCGAACCTTTGCAGCGTGAACGAAGTAACCGCCAATCCTCGGCATAGCTTCAACGATTGCAGAAACATCAACACCCGCTTGAAGGAGCTGATAGCTAAGGATGAGCCCAACGTTTCCCGAGCCTACGATAAGCCCACGATTTCCAGGCTTTATGCCATAGACGTTCATCAAAGTTTGCACACCACCAGCACCGTAAACTCCGGGAAGATCGTTGTTCTCGAAAATCAGTGTTCTTTCGTATGCGCCTGTTGCGACAACTATTTTCTTTGGGATTATTCGAAGCAGTTTTTCCTTCTCAACCGCTCCAACTTCTCTGCCATAAACACCGAATGCCTTAGTTTCAAGCCTAACATCAACGCTGGGAATCTTTCTAAGCTCTTCTTCGAGTATCTTTGCAATTCTAATGCCACGAGTTCCTGCTCTGTGCTTCGCGCTTCCAAAGAATCGGTGAGTCTGCTTCACCAACTGTCCTCCGAGGAATGGATTTTCATCGATTAGCAAGACTTTAGCCCCATACTTACCAGCGTTTATCGCAGCACTCATTCCAGCTGGTCCGCCACCAATTACAAGTATGTCACAGCGAACTTCTTCATAACTCGCGTTTCCCTGAAACTCCTTCTTCGGCGCGTTTCCAAAACCGGTCATTTTCCTGAGCTGAGAAAGCACAAAATTGCGAATTAGCTTGTTGTTGAACTTCGTATACTGGCTTCCATGCGGAAAGATTCGGTCGATTACTTTGTCAGAAATTGCAAAAAAGTCTCTCTCAGCATTCGGAAATCCCGTTTGAGTTTTTATCTGCATTCCATCTCTTACGTAGACTTTGCAAGTCCTTACATTTGGCACACCGTCTACTTCCATCATGCACGCCGAGCACTTCCCAATTGCGCAAAAGAATCCCCTTGGTCGATGCCATCTGAAGGATCTGCTGAAAACTCTGATTCCAGCTGCGTATAAAGCAGAGGCAACGGTTTCGCCTTCGTAGGCTTTTATTGGTTTCCCATTAAAGTATATCGTTACCTCCCTCCCACGGTTGAACTTCAGTATCGGATGCTCGACCAATCTGCCATCTTTAACTTCGACCATGCTAATCCCGAAGGGCATTGCGAACGTTTGATATTAGCCTTTCGCTGTTTGGAACCCAGAAGCGAATTTCTAAAGTTTTATAAACTCCTCGGTTTCTGCTGAGCTATGCCAGAAGATCAAAAGAATAATATAATAATCGATTATAATAAATGCGTAAGCTGCGGAGTTTGCGTATCGATTTGTCCCCATAAAGCACTCGAGATCGTCAACGGCTACCCAGAAATCACCGGAACTTGCAAGGTCTGTGGACTCTGTGCCGGAACCTGTATAACCAATGCGATTTCGATGTTCGCAACAAAGTTTAGAAACGAGTCAATTATCGCGGAAATTGCAAACAGCAACCTTATCGCTTGTAGAAGGAAAAGCAAAGAAGGGGTAACTTTACTCTGCATTTCAAGACTCGACATGATCCATATTGCTGAAGCGATTGCAAAAAACGGTAGTGTTGCGATTATGAGTTGTGGTTCAGATTGCAGAAACTTTCCGGGAGCAATTGAAGCCGAGAGCAAAGTTAAGGCAATGAGGATAGCTCTTGAGAAACTTGGGCTTGAGAAGGAGAGAATTTCGATGAACGAGTCAGCAAAAGCGTTTCCTGCAATTGGTAAGGAATTGTCCGATATTCTAATGGCAGTCGCAACGGATAGAAACGTTCGCGCGCTTGTTGCGAAGATGAGGAGCATCGTTGAGGAAGGAAACCTCTATCGTGAGAAGATCGATGCCCAGAAATACGAACAAATACTCGCAAATGCGATCGAAACTGCGATCAAAGTTGCAAAAATCTTGAAGGCTGTGAAAGATGAGGCAAAAATTTCCGAGATCGCTGAAAGAACTGGGATTAGGAAGGAGGATATTCTCACGACTGTAATCGAAATGAGAAGGCGAGGTTTGGTTGAAGTTAGAGGAGAAGACGAACTCGCTATTAAGGTGGTGAAATGAGCGTACTTGTAGTTGGGGGAGGTATAGCAGGAATTCAGGCAAGCTTAGACTTAGCTGAGTCAGGGTTAAAGGTTTACCTTGTTGAAAAACTGCCTGCAATCGGCGGAAGAATGAGCCAGCTCGACAAAACTTTCCCAACGAACGACTGCTCGATGTGCATACTATCGCCAAAGCTAAACGAAGTTGCGAGGCACGAGAACATCGAGATAATAAACAACGCCGAAGTCGTTGCGGTAGAGGGTTCTGTGGGAAACTTTAGGGTCAAGATAAGAAAGAAGCCACTTTACGTCGATAGAAACAAGTGCACGGGCTGTGGGGTTTGTGCAAGTCTTTGTCCGGTTAGTGCAATCGATGAGTATAACGAGGGGATGAGCTTTCGCTCCGCAATCTTCTTGCGCTATCCGCAAGCGGTTCCAAAGGTCTATGCAATCGACAAGAGCAAGTGCATAGGTTGCGGGATTTGCTACAACGCTTGCGTTGCAAAGGCCGTGGACTACAATCAAAAAGAAGAGATAGTGGAGTTGAACGTCTCTTCAATCATTCTTGCTCCAGGTGGAAGGCTTTTCGACGCAAAAAAGCGTGGAGAATACGGCTACGGGATTTACAAGAACGTTATAACGAGCATTCAGTTCGAGCGTCTACTTTCGGCAACAGGTCCATTTGAAGGGCACGTTTACAGGAGCGATGGAAAAGTTCCGAAGAAGATCGCAATTCTGCAGTGTGTCGGCTCAAGAGATGAGAAGACGAATCCATACTGCTCATCCGTATGTTGCACCTACGCAACAAAGCACGCAATCCTTGCCAAAGAACACATTCCGGATGCAGAAGTTCACATATTCGCAATGGACGTTCGAACCTTTGGGAAAGGCTTTGAGGAGTATGCAAACAGAGCTAAGAGTGAGTACGGCGTTATTTACCACAAAGCAAGAGTTGCAAACATAATGGAGAAGAAAGACGGAAACTTGATCATCAAATACGAGAAAGACGGGCGAAGTTGCGAGGAGGAGTTTGATCTTGTTGTCCTCTCGGTCGGGTTTGAGCCTACTGAAGATATTCAAAAATACTCTGAAATCTTCGGCATAGACTTGAACGAGTTCGGCTTCGTACTCACAGACTCATTTGCACCAATTGAAACCTCGAAGCCAGGGATATTCGTTGCTGGTGTCGCTTCGGAGCCAAGAGATATTCCAGAGAGCGTAGCAATGGCGAGTGCATCTGCAGCGAAAGCTTCTGAGTTTGTAAAGGAAAGAGTTGTCACGAAGAAGGAATTTCCGCCTGAGAGAAACGTTCTCGGAGAAGCTCCGAGAGTAGGCGTATTCGTGTGCCACTGCGGGATAAACATAGCGTCAACTGTTGATGTCGAAGAGCTTGCAGAATTCGCAAAAACACTCGAAAACGTTGTCTTCGCAGACCATGTCCTCTTCGCTTGTTCTGCGGATACTCAAGAGAAGATAAAGAAGGCGATAGAGGATTACGGGCTGAACAGGATTGTCGTTGCGGCATGCACACCGAGAACCCATGAACCACTGTTCAGGAGAACTCTGATGGAAGCTGGACTGAATCCATATCTCTTTGAGTTCGTGAACATTCGAGAGCAGTGTTCTTGGGTCCATACGGATAAAAGAAGAGCCACTGAAAAGGCTAAAGCCCTATTAAGCGCAGGAGTTGCAAAAGCAAGATTGCTTGAGCCGTTACAGTTCGTCGAGGTAGACGTGGTTAAGAAGGCTCTGATCATAGGTGGTGGACTTGCGGGAATGACCGCAGCCATCGAGCTTGCGAAGCAGGGAATCGAATGTTATCTTGTGGAAAAAGAACCCGAGCTCGGAGGAAATCTGAGACATATACATTACACGATCGACGGCAAGAATCCACAAGAACTTCTCAAAAAGCTTATCGCAGAAGTGGAATCGAACCCAAAGATTAAGGTTTTCAAGAGTTCGATCGTCGAGAGCGTTGAAGGCTTCGTTGGGAATTACAGGAGCAGAATCAAGACTCCAAACGGAATCGAAGAGATTAGCCACGGCGTTGTAATCGTCGCAACTGGGGCAAAGGAATACAAACCAAAAGAGTTCAACTACGGGCATCCAAGAGTTATAACGCAGGTTGAACTCGAAGAAAGACTTGCAAGAGGAGAAGTTCCGAAGAGTGTTTTGATGATCCAGTGCGTCGGTAGCAGAAATGAAGAGCGCCCATACTGCAGTAGGATTTGCTGTCAGACTGCAATAAAGAATGCGTTGAAGATCAAGGAATTGAACCCAGACGCAGACGTTCTCGTGCTCTTCAGAGATATAAGGACTTATGGGTTCCTTGAAAGGTTCTACGAAAACGCTGCAAAGCGAGGAGTCGTTTTCGTGCACTATACACCCGAAAATCCGCCAAAAGTCAAGGTAGATGGCGAAGAAGTTGAAGTTGAATTCTACGACGAGATTCTTGGTGAGAACCTGATTGCAAAGCCAGAACTCGTAGTTCTGAGCGCTGCTACCGTGCCAAACGAAGATAACGAGGAGATTTCGAAGCTATTAAAAGTCCCACTCGATGCAAATGGATTTTTCCTTGAAGCACATCCAAAGCTTCGCCCAGTGGACTTCGCAACAGAGGGTGTGTTCTTGGCAGGAATTGCACACAGCCCAAGGCTGATCCCAGAAACGATTTCCCTGGCGTTGGCAACTGTTTCGAGAGCTATGACGTTGCTTTCGAAAGATAAACTCGTGATGGATGCGAGCAAAGCTGAAGTAACTCGAGAACGTTGCGATGCTTGCGGAATCTGCGTAAAAGCTTGCCCAGTTAGTGCTATAGAGATCGTGGAGTTCAAGACAAGGACTGGTGTCGAGCTGAAGGCGTCGGTGAAGAAGGCTCTTTGCTTAGGTTGTGGAATATGCAGTGCTTCTTGTCCAAAGGGTGCGATAGTCGTGAAAGGCTTCACTTTCGATCAGATCAAATCTGCGGTCGATGGCATTTTTGGGGTGGTAGCGTGAAGATCGTAACTTTTGCATGCAACTGGTGTAGCTACGCTGGAGCTGATTTAGCTGGAGTTAGTAGGCTGAAGTATCCCGAAGACGTCAAAATAGTTCGCGTCATGTGCTCAGGAATGGTAAATCCGGCGTGGATCCTGAGGGCATTTAGACAAGGTGCGGATGGTGTCGTAATCGCAGGATGCCATCCAGGAGATTGCCACTACATGGTGGGCAATTACTATGCAAAGAAGAGATACTTGCTTCTCAAGGAGCTCATGAAGTTCATCGGTTTTGAAGATGAGCGCCTAAAACTGCTCTGGGCTTCCGCTTCTGAGGGAAAGAAGTTCGCAGAAGAGATGAGCGCATTTACAAAGCTTGTTGAGCAATTGGGCGAACAAAAGCAGTTGAGGTGGGAGCGATGAACGAGCTAGAGAAGATAAAGGAGGCATTGAGGAGCTCGAGCGCTGAGAAGATCGTCGCATTCGTTAGAAAGGAAAACGAACCAAGAGAAGTTCTTGCAATACTCAGCCCAAATGAGATCGATAGAATTTCCTTCTCTCCACTTTCCTTCAACAATCCTGCAAAGCTCCTGATGCAACTCAACGGTAAGGTTGCAGTAGTTGCGAAGGGTTGCGATGCAATGGCAATAAAGCAGCTGATAAAGGAGGGAAAGCTTAAGAGAGAAAATCTTTTCATCGTTGGTATCTCTTGCAAAGGAGTTGCCGATTACAGAAAGCTTTCAAAGCTTGTAAAACTAAACGAGGTCACATCTGTTGAGCTCGAAGGCGATGAACTTGTTATAAAGCTCAAAAATGGCGAGAAAAGGGTTGCATTCGCAGAAGTCGTTGACGAGAACTGTGTTTACTGCGAACACCCGACTCCAGTGATATACGATGTTCTGATCGGAGAACCACGGGAAGGAAAGCGAGACTTCAGCGACGTTGAGGAGTTCGAGAAGCTGAGCAGGGAAGAACGCTGGGACTACTGGATCTCCCAGTTTGAGAGATGCATTAGATGCCACGCTTGCAGAAGCGTTTGTCCGCTTTGCTACTGTGAAGAGTGCATGGTCGATCCTTCAAACCTTGCAATTTCGCCGATGAGCACAGCAGAGGATAAGGCGAGCTACCCGAGGCTTCTTGGAAAAACGGTGAACGCAAAAGACAATGCGATTTACCACATTCTTCGAGTTCTTCACCACGCCGGAAGGTGTGCCGGTTGTGGAGAATGCGAAAGAGCCTGTCCAATGGAGTTGCCGTTGAGAAAGCTCGAAAGAAAGCTTGAGAAGGTTGTTGTCGAAACCTTTGGTTACGATCTTAACGAGGACATTCCTTTCCTCTCGAAATTGGACATAGTGGGTGATTAAAATGATCTACGAGGGCGACTTTCTCAGGGATGCGATTTCAAACCTCTTGGCAGCTGGGTATAGAGTTTTCGCTCCAGTAAAGGTTGGAGACTTCCACATTTTCCGAGAAATAAGCTCCGCAAACGAAGCAGATTTCAACTACATTCTGCCGAGAAATTCTGCAAAAGTTGCTTTGTTCCCACAAAACGAAGTTCTAATCGAGTATGGTGAGTGGATTGAAAAGATACCGATCGATAAAAAGAAAATCGCAGTTGTGGGAATTCGTGCTTGCGATGCAAAAGCAATTAAATTGCTCGACAAGCACTTCTTAGAAGGTTTTGTTGACCCATACTACAAAGCGAGAAGAGAAGAGTTGTTGACGATTGCAATCGCTTGCGACAACGCATCGATAAACTGCTTCTGCCAGAGCTTTGGAATAAATCCAAGAAAACCTGAGGCAGACGTTGTGGTTTCAAATATAGACGGGAAAGTTTTCGTCTCTGCGAACAGCGAAGCCGGAAAAGCCTTCGTTAGGGAATTCAAGTTGCGGGGGGAGAGTGAAGAAGAGTCCATGATTCGAGAGAGGTTCGAAAACGAGAAAATCGAGATGAGAAAAATCGATGTTGACGTTGAAAAGCTTAAGAAGAGCTTCGATAGCCCATACTGGAAAGAAGTTGCGACCAACTGCAAATCTTGCGGACTTTGCACGTATCTATGTCCCACTTGCTTCTGCTTCGACATATACGACGAGGGAGAGAGGCGTGGAGTTAGAATTAGGGCTTGGGACAGCTGTCAGTTCCCACTGCACACCTTAGAGAGCTCAAGCCACAATCCGAGATCAGAGAAGTGGCAGAGATTGCGAAATAGATTCTACGACAAGTTCTACTACACCCTGCGCAAAGGTGACTACTACTGCGTTGGTTGCGGTCGTTGCATCGATTATTGCCCAGCAGGAATCGATATAGTCAACGTTATCTCGGGGGTGAGATGATGGAAAATCCCTACGTTCCCTACAAAGCACAGATAGTCGAAGTTAAGGACGAAGTTAAGGGAGTGAGACCCATAAAGACTTTTCGGATAAAGCTCGTCGATAGAGAGCGTTTCGACTATAAATCTGGACAAGGCTGTTTGGTTTCGGTATTTGGACGTGGAGAAAGCTGGTTCACGATTGCAAATTCACCAACTCGACCAGATCTCGAGTTCAGCGTTCTTAAAACTGGAAAAGTAACTGCAAAACTCCATGAAATGAAGGCCGGGGACATCGTTGGGATCCGTGGACCCCTTGGCAGAGCTTTTCCACTCGATGAATGGAAAGGAATGAACATCGTAACAATCGGTGGTGGGATTGGGCAAACACCCTTAAGGGCGATTTACCAATACGTCATCGACAACGAAAAGGACTACGGAGACTTAACGATTATCTACGGTGCAAGAACTTCTAGGGATCTGGTTTACAAAGACGAGTTATTCAAGTTAATTGAAGAAGGTTACAACGTCCAGCTTTCCATCGATAACCCAGAGAAGGACTGGAAGTACTTTGTAGGCTTCGTTCCGGACAACGTGAAAAGAATCAAACCAGATCCAAAGAATACGATCGCAATAACCTGCGGGCCGCCGATAATGATCAAGATTACGCTCAACGTTCTTAAAGAGCTTGGTTTTAAAGAAGAGCAGATCTACACGACGCTTGAGCGAAGAATGAAATGTGGACTCGGAAAGTGCGGGAAGTGCAGAATAGAGAGCTACTACGTTTGCAAAGACGGTCCAGTGTTCAACTATGCGGAACTTTCCGCTATGCTTGAAAAGGTTTGAGGTGGTAAGATGATAGAAGGTAGGGATCCCAAACTTATGGAGGAGCTGATCGAACTCGGCGGGGCTGATCTCGTTAAGTGTTACCAGTGCGGGACTTGCATCGCAGACTGTCCAACTGGTTTTGCTGAAACTCCGCTGAGCGCAAAGAGGTTGATACACCTCGTAAAGCTTGGACTACGGGAGAAGCTCTTAGAAGAAGAGACGCCGTGGATGTGCGTAACCTGCGGAGGTTGTGAGGAGAGATGCCCAAGAGAGGCAGAGCCCTTCGAAATCGTGCTCGCGATAAGGAGATGGCAATGCAAGGAAGACGACACATACGTTCCCTTGGCTTTGAGCGAGATATTTGCTCGAGGACACACGCAGAACGTTCTAAACCCAATGAGAAAAGAGCTTGGATTGCCAGAGATCGTTACAGTTGCGAACAATCGCGAGGCGTTGCAAAAATTTAGGGAAATGTTGAAGGAGACGAACGTTTACAAGAGATACAGCTACATATTTAGGGAGGAGTGATTATGAAGTTCTGCCTCTTTTTAGGCTGTAACATGCCCGCAATTCGTCCAGACGTGGAACTCAGCATAAGGCTTTCCTTGCAAACGCTTGGCGTTGAAGTCCTTGATATCGAAGGCGCAAGTTGCTGTCCTGCTTTCGGAACTTTTCCGAGTGTCGATGAAGAAGCAACGCTTGCAATAAACGCATGGAACCTTGCAAACGCAGAAAGGAAAGGCGCAGACATAATTGTGCAGTGCGGAAGCTGTTACTCATCGCTGAAGCTCGGAAGGTATAAACTCATGCACGGAAAACTGGAAGAAATCAACCAGAAGTTTCTCTCAAAGGTCGGACTGCGCTACGAGGGAAAAACTGATGTCCGCCACCTTATCGATGTCATGCACAACGTGATCGGAGTTGAGAGGATCAGAAACTCGTTAAAGTTTTCGATGAAGGGGATGAAAGTAGTTGTGCAGAATCCTTGCCACGTATTGAGACCAAGCAAAAAAGTCGGATTCGACGATCCTGAAAATCCGGTGGCGTTTAGGAATATCGTCAAAGCGCTTGGAGCAGAGGTTCCAAGATACTCGAGAGAGAGGCAGTGTTGTGGCGGCGCGGGAGGATTTGCGAAACACGACAAAACTTCGAACCTCGAGTTCTTGAAGAAAAAGCTTGATGCGATGAAAGACGAGGTTGATCCTGACTGCATAGCGGTTTCGTGCATAACTTGTTTAATGCACATGGACAACGCGCAGGCTGAGCTTAGGAAGCTTGGAATGATAGACTACCAGATCCCAGTCTTCGACTATTGCCAACTTTTAGCAATCTGCCAAGGACACGAGCCTTCAAAAGTTGCGAGAATTGCGACGACACCAAGGGATGTGGTTATAGGCAAGATCTTGAAGAACCGGATTTAATTTTTAATTTTGAACTTCTCGTAAGCTTCAACTGCGAGTTTCCATTCCTCGTCGCTCAGCAAGGGGTCTTTTGTGTTGTTCAACAAGAACGCTTCCGTTCTCTCTATGCAAGTCCCACACTTCAAGCAAGGACGCTCGCCACCAACGTAACAGCTCCAGGTTAGCTCGTAGGGGACTCCAAGCTTCAAGCCAAGGCTAACGATCTCAGCCTTCGTCATCTCGACAAAAGGTGCCTTCAGCTCTACTGGCTCCCATATGTTCGCAAGGTATATCGCGGTGTCTAAGGCTTTCACAAACTCCTTTCTGCAATCCGGATATACGCTGTAATCACTTTTGTGCGCAGCGTAGTGAACTTCTCTTGCCCCGAGTTTTACAGCATATCCGACCGCGATCGAAAGCAGTATCATGTTTCTATTCGGAACTATCGTCGACCTCTGCGTTTCCTCGCTGTAATGACCATCTGGAACGTCTTCGCTGCCCGTTATTGCGCCCTTGCTTATCAACTCGCGGATCGCTGAAATATCGACGATCTTGTGATCCACAAAGCCAACTTTTTTCGCCTCGTTGGCTATTTTCTTTGCAAACTCGACTTCTTTCGCATGCCTTTGCCCATAGACGAATGTGAGCGCGTACACTTTGTAGCGTTGGTGAAGCAAGTAATACAGCAGCGTAGAGCTGTCAATCCCTCCACTTAGTATCAGCACAGCTTTCATAGATCTAATAAGGCGTTGCAAGACTTTCCTCGTCTTTGTAAACTCGCTCGTCTATGATCATCTCTCCCTCAACCAAGGGTCTTGGCTCTTTCACTGCTTCGATTCTGAAAAGACTCGACGTATACCAGTCGTAGTCCGTCTTAAAGCCGAGTATCTTGAAAATCGGAAGCTTTTCCTCGAATTGGCGATAGCTTTTCTCATCCGCTGGATATACGTTGAACCTTCTCTTGATGTCAGTTATAACGAATCCCATCTCCAGGATCATCCTTTCGATTTCAAACCACTTTCTCCGCGAAGCCTCGAGTGTTGTCAATCCGAAGTAACCAGAGCTACCGATTCCCCTAAGCGCAGAAATTCCACGAGAAAGAAAGAGCTTTATTCCGTCAACGGTTTCTACTGGATCGGTCACAAAAACGTCAAAGCTTTTCCTAAACTCCTCCGGAAGCTCTTTTTGGACATCGTAAACAAAAGCGGAGACATTCAGCTTTTCCTCCTTTGCAACTCTGTTTATGAAGTTCACGAGTCTTTCGTCGATGTCAACGACCACAACTTCTTTCGGTAGCTCTGTCAGCGACAAAGCTAAGCTGAACAAATCGTCGTCGCCTACGATGAAAAATTTCTCGTAAATGTCACCCTTTTCGTGAATGAACTCCAATCTCCTTATAACACCATCCTCGCTTATGAAGCCTTGGTCGAACTTCTCAACTGCAGGGGGACGATTTTTGCATATTTCCTTGTATTTGGAAAGGATAAGTGCGTAAAATCTGTTTATCTTGTAGCCAGTACCTGCGCAACACTCGCACCTCGCATCAATGCTCCGAAATTTCTCTGCGAAGTTTTTTTCCACAATATAAATTTTCCCTGAATCAAATTTTACAATTCCCTCACGCTGCAATTCTTCGAGTGCTTCAAGAAACTCTGGCAGAGATCCGTCTTGATTATCGATCACTTGGTAAACACTCTTTTCCCCTTCTAAAAGGGTTTGAAGTATTTGAATCTGGATTCTGTTCATGTTTTAACCTCTGTCCAACATGTAGTGGCGATAGGACTTTGGTTTAAACTTCTGAAGAAACAGTTTAAAAGCCTTTTCCGCCTTTGTTCTATCACCACACGTGAAAATGTCGAGATTTATCAGCTCGTATTCAGGCCACGTGTGTATCGAAACGTGGCTTTCTGAAATCAAAACAATTCCCGTAACGCCGTGTGGGTTGAACTGCTTGTAGATGCTCCCTACTTTGTTCAACCCTGCCTCATCTACCACCTCCTCCACGATACTGCGAACTACCTCCTCGCGAGCTATCAGCTCCGGATCCACCCCATAGAGCTCTGCAATGATATGCCTTCCGACTATCATATTCATCACCTTCCATCGGGCTTCACCTCCTTTTTTTGACCAAACTCTACTTTCCTCAGCCTAACTATCGCAGGCCATCAAACAACGTTAGGATTTACCAGACCTTGTTGATGGAATTCTAATTCCGCTTGATTTTTAAATTTTTCGCTGAGTTTAAACAGAGAATTGTGTTCCGATTTGGAACTAAAAACTCCAAAAAATGTCGAACTCGCAGAGTTCAGAATTTATTTTGCAATTTCTGGCAAAATCTGATTTTTAGCCTCCTTTCTAGTTCGCTCGAGTAAATAAATATTATTTTTAGTTAAAATAAATCTAATAGCTTCTCGCTGTCAATGCAAGTTTTCCGCTCTTTTCACAAACAATGCAACTGCCTTCGTTGTTCTGTTCAATGAACCACGGCTTCTCCTCAATCCATCCGAGGAGTTTACCTCCCTTGGCTTCGATCTTTTCTCCGCAAGATTTTTCTTTGCACAAATAGACCAACGCAACCGAGCCCTTAACGATCTCTGAAACCTCTTCGAGGTCCTTGCAGAACTTAATTTTTTGGAGCATAGAGCTGACCGCCTTCTCTCTCAGCCTTTTCCTCATTTCCTCGGCCCACTGCCTTATCTTCTCTTCGTTTATCTCATTAATCGCAACGGAGAACTTCTTCCTCTCGTCTCTAAAGGACACGATCACTTCTCTTTTCTCTGCTTCCTTGGGACCGATCTCGAATCTCAGGGGAACACCTTTCAGCTCCCACTTGTAATACTTTGCACCCGGTCTATCCTCGCTGTTGTCGAACACAACTCTAAAGTTTTTGAGCTTGCCAAGAAGCTCGTTGCAGAGTTCCAGCACGTATTTCTCTTTACCCTTGTAGAGTATCGGGATAATAACGATTTGTACCGGAGCTACTTCGAAGGGCAGAACTAAGCCGAGATCGTCGCCATGGATGCTTATAAGCGATGCAATGCATCTTTCCGAAATCCCATAGCAAGTTTGATGCACGTAGTAATGGTTTCCGTCAATGGCTTCGTATTTTATGTCGAATGTTTTCGCGAAATTGTCGCCCAAGTGGTGTACGGTTCCGATCTGCAAAGTTCGCCCATCGGGCATTATTGTATCGAAGGCAATCGTGTAAACCGCTCCTGGGAACTTGTCCCAATCAGGGCGACGGACAACAAAGTATGGAATCGCCAAGAAGTCGTAGAACTCCTTGTAATAACCTATGGCCCTTCTCACTTGTTCTTCGGCTTCCTCAAAATTTTTGTGTGCAGTGTGCGCTTCTTTAAATGAAGTTATCTCCCTCAACCTTATAAGCGGGCGAGTATGCTTCGTTTCATATCTGAACGTGTTGACGATCTGGTAAACCTTCAAAGGCAAATCAGCGTGATTTCTTATCCAAAGCTTGAACATCGGATACATTGCAGTTTCGCTCGTCGGTCTCAAAGCTAACTTCACGTCCAATGGGCTCGAACCGCCATGCGTTATCCAATAGACCTCATCCTCAAATCCCTTTATGTGCTCACCCTCTTTTCTCAGCTCGTGCTCTGGAATCAAAGCTGGGAAGTATACTTCGCTGTGATCTCTGTCCATTATCTCCCTAAGCTTACCATACACAAGCTGTCTCAGCTTGAACCCAAACGGGAACCAAACGTATAGCCCTTTTACTGGGTAGCGAATGTCCATTATTTCTGCGGACTGAATTAGCTCGTGAAACCATTCTGAGAACTCTTTCTTACTCGGCAAACTCATCGCACTAAGTCTTGGGGCAATATTTATCTTTTACCCAAAAAGTCGTGCTTAGAGTTTGATCTTACCCGAGAGAACCCTTGCGATTATCAGCCTTTGAATCTCGCTCGTCCCTTCATAGATCGTCCCCGCCCTTGCATCCCTAAAAAACCGCTCTACATCGCTCTCTTTGCTATATCCGTAACCGCCAAAGATCTGAACAGCGTCGTAGCAAACCTTTACAGCAACTTCGCTCGCATAAAGCTTCGCCGCCGAGCTTATCGCTGGATTCGGAGCTCCTTGATCGATTAGCCACGCAGCCTTGTAAACGAGCAGCCTCGCGGTCTCTATAGCTGTGAACATGTCCGCAAGTTTAAAGGCGATTGCCTGATGCTCGATCAAAGGTTTTCCGAACGCTTTTCTCTGCTTCGCGTATTCCAAGGCTCGTTCGTAGGCTCCTTCAGCGATTCCGAGTTGCGCAGCTGCAACACCAACTCTGCTTTCGTTGAAAAAGCGCATCAGCTGATAGAAACCCATGTTCTCTGCGCCAACAAGATTTTCCTCAGGAACGAAGACGTTTTTCAGAAAGATTTCCGCAGTATCATGGCAGTGCAATCCCATTTTCTTAATCTGCCTCGCCTCAAATCCTTCAAAACCTTTTTCCACGATAAAGGCGCTTATTCCTCGATACCCTGCTTCAGGATTTGTTTTTGCCAAAACTACGAGCCACTCAGAAATGCTCCCGTTGGTAATGAACGTCTTGCTCCCGTTCAAAACCCATCCGCCCGAGACTTTTTCCGCTTTCGTTTTCATTGCAGAAACATCGCTCCCAGCGTCTGGTTCGGTTATTGCGATTGCGGAAGGAGTCTTTCCTTTTGTAACCATTGGCAAATACTTTTCCTTTTGTTCCTCTCTGCCAAAATATTTCACCATAGGACATCCAAGTCCTGCCGTTGCGACCGCTGAACCAACGCTACTGTCCGCTCGACAAAACTCTTCCGCAATTATAACGCAGCTCAGGATGTCAAGATTCGATCCACCGTACTCCTCAGGAATGTCGGGAGCGACGTATCCAAGCTTTGCAGCCTTTCTAAAAATTTCCCATGGATACTCTCCCCTCTCTTCGTATATTTTTGCATTCGGGATTATTTCATTTTCCGCAAACTCTCTAACAGCACTCTGTAAAAGCTTCCGATCTTCGTCGAGTTCGAAGTTCATGTAGCAACTCTTCAAATAAATAAAAGATTTTGCTTTTCGAACTCCTTTTCAAACGCAAGCAAACCGATAATTTGATTCAAGATTTGTTTCTTCAATATCCTCGCAAACTTTTGCAAAGGTTTAAAAACAGATGTGAAAATCTGTTTTTGAGCTCCGGTGGTGTAGCCCGGTCAAACATAGGGGACTCTCGATTCCCTGCCCCGGGTTCAAATCCCGGCCGGAGCACTTTTTCAGTTTCACTTTAAGGCTTTAATGATCACAAAGCACTAAGATTTATCATCCAACTTAGGAATGGTTAGTATGGCCTTGGGTAAGCGGTATGCGGCTTTACCTGAGGTCTGCCTAGTCACTTCAATTCTGATTTTTGTTGCATGGCTCCACGAAGCTTATTTAAGTGGCATATTCGTTAGTATTAGCTTCAAAACATTCATGATGCTCATAGCCCTACTCGCCATCATCTTGCCTAGGAGGAGTTTTAGGATTTACGGCTTCATACCAAAGAATTTGCGCTTCACATTGAAGTGGAGCTCAGCATTTATAGCGATCTTTATCTTACCAGCTGCGTTTTCAATTGCGATGTCGACAGCTTTAAGCGTGGCTAAGCCCGTTGAACTTTCGCTGCTTAGCATAGTTCTAAACGTGATCTTCTTCATGTTCTTCGTTGGATTTGTTGAAGAGGCTTACTTTAGGGGCTATGTGCAGTCTAGGCTCAACGAAGTCTTCAAGAGACGATGGCGGAGGCTCTTCTTTACTTTGAAAGTCGATTATGGAACGAGCTTACTTCTAACCTCTGTAATCTTTGCGCTGGTGCACGTAGTCAATTACTGGAACCCGGCTATATCAAGGTGGGAACCAACCTGGTGGATGCCCCTACACATTTTAGGGTGCTTCGCCTTTGGATGCGTGGCCGGGGCTCTAAGAGAAGCTTCAGACATTTATGTTTCAGCTTCATTGCATGGAAGCATAATGACTGCCTATACGTTCCTATCCCTTTATACAAGCGAATTAATTCTGAACGTCAGCCTATTCATCAGCTGGTTCGCCTTCTTTTCCCTTCTGGCCTACTTCTTTCATGAATCCGAGAACCTAAATCCCAGAGCCTAAAGAAAAGCGTTAGGGCAAAACAAATAAGGAGAGACAGTTATCACCACTTTAATCGGTCTTTGGTCGGAAAGACTCGCCAAAAGTCACAAAGTCCTTTCCCCCGAGATGGAGAAGTATCTTTGTTTTCCACGTCTTCTCAAATCCCTCAGCATAGGCATCGACGACTTCCGCGATATAAACTGCGTGCTCCCCAGCGAAAACCTTCTCCCTTACAACGCACTCCAGATTTGCGATGCAGTTCTCGATCACGTAAGCATCGACCTTGTTCGCCTTCCTTACTCTCAGATTGCATGTCCTTATCTTGTCCACCTTTCTACCGCTCTTCGTCCCAGCAATCCACACAGCGTCGAGAAGCTCTGGTTGCGGAACATTCACAGTGAACTCCTTCTTTTCTTCGATCAATTCGAACGTGTAGTTTTCCTTCCAAATTGCAACCGCAACCATGAACGGCTCGTCACTAACTGGAGTTATCCAGCTACAAGCCATCACGTTCGGCTTTTCTCCAGCACAAATCAAAACAACTGGTCTCGGATGCAGAAGGCGATACGCTTCCTGGACCTTTTGCTTCATGAAGAAAGCTCGAATTCGAAAATAAAATTTTTTCGTGGCAACAGCTGGGTACGCGAATCTTAAAGAAAAAAGTGAATCCCTTAACCCTTCTCCCCCTTTTCTTCTTTCTTCTTCGGCGGATAAGGGTGGATCTTTATTTTGTAGTCGCAGAGCTTCTGCACAGCTCCCAGATCTGGTTCTTTTATCTCCGCGGTTCCTTTTTCCTTTATCTTGTCTACAATCGCTTTTGCGATCTCAGTTCTAACGAGCACAGTCGAGAAACCGCTCTCGCTTCCAACGCTACCAACGCTCACATCGCTTTCGATCGCAGAGAAGTCTTGGCAAACTTTGCAACCAGAGGGAATTATTTCCTCGAGCTCTTTAACGGGGAAGCTTATCCTTGAACCATCGATAAAGCGGACTATGAACTTGCCCTTCTTTATGTCCGTCTTCGTTGCTTTCATAAGATCGACACCTTTGTGCTTCAGGAGAAACTCAGAGAGCTGGTGATGGTAGAAGTTCTCGGTGCAAAAGAGACCGATGACGAGCTTAACTCTTTCGAATTTCTTGAAGCTCTTTTGCATTTTTCTGACCGCTGAGACCATGCAAGGAGTTCCAACGAACGCAACCGCTTTCGAGCTTAGAATTGCTTCTTTAAGCGCTGGAATTGAGTCTGCGTAGCAATACTTCGTTCCAGTGACTTTTCTGTCGTAGAGTTGCGATGGCTCACGAATCGTTATCACCTTAGTCCTCCAATCTTCATCTCTCGAAACAAATATCGCCTTCTCAACCAAGCCCATTTCCAATGCAGTTGCTGTTATCTCCGAGACCATTGCCCCATCTTGCCCCCTAAACCTCCTAGATTTTGCAGAAATAGCCTCAACGTAGTTTCCAATTCCGTTTAAAGGCTTGTATTCCCATCTTGGGCAAACCTTAATACACGCTCCACAGTCCACGCAGTCCTTTACCCAGTTCGGGAAGTCTATGGGCTTATCCCCAGCGGTGATTCCATAAACAGGACAAATCGCAGCACAAGCAGCGCAGTGACAACAGAGTTTCGCATCGATCACTTCAGTTTTCAGATTGCCAAAGAACTTCTTTTTGTGCTTCTTCTCTGGTACAACGAATTGCCACTCCTGCATTTCACTCCACCTCCTTTAAGGTCAAGATCTTCATTGGACACTGGCGAACACAAAGCCCGCAACCAACGCATTTCTCAGTCACTTTTAGAATGCAACCCTTGCCAACAACTTCGCCCTCCAGCGTTACCTCGCACCGCTCCATGACAATCGCATCGTGTGGGCAGACTTCCATGCATTGTCTACAACCAAGACAGCTCTCTGGCTCTTCGCAAAACGCTCTTTTTGGCTTTATCTTCGGAATTATTCGTAGAACACTTAAATCTTCGAGCTCTTTTCTGCGCACAAGCCTCCATTCCCTCTTTGTGACAAAGTATTCGACTGTTTGCTTGTCCTCCCTTATGATCGTGGGTAATCTCATCATCTGCGTTGTCTTCACCTTCATATCTTCAAGACTTTTGAAGGCCATGTCGTGCAAGTTGCTCCCTGAAAGAGCTCCCGTAGGACAGCTTTCAACGCAGAAGTGACAGAAGATGCATTTCGTGTAATCAACGCTGGGGTAGAAGTTGTCGTAGAAGCCCATCTGGATTGCGTTCGCAGGGCAGATTTGAGCACAACGGAAACAGCTTATGCACTTCGATTTATCCAAAACTATGAACCCTCGAAGATTATCGGGGTATTTTCTCCTCTCTCTCGGGTATTCGATTGTGATGCGATCTGGGATCAGAGCCTGCTTGAACGCCTCCTGAATCACGTCCACATGCCTTTTCAGCTCAGCAATCGGCGATCTTGAGATCTTTTCAACTTTCATACGATCCACCCCGCAACTACGCCAACCACAAGTGCTACGATCGAGAACGCGATGAGCCAAGAGAAGCTGTACCGGAGCGTTTGATCTATCCTATACCTTGCATACATCGAACGAACTATTGCAAGGATTGAAATTACAACGATTGTTTTTATGAAAAGCCAAAGCGGGGCGTTGAGGTCGCCGAGGAGATCACAGTAGATGCCATTCCAACCACCGAGGAAGAGGATTACGAAGAGTAACGCCATTATGTAAAGCTTCTCGTAAGCCAAAACCATGACTAAACCGAAGAGCATCCCCGAATACTCGACAAAAGGTCCAAAAGCTATTTCTTGATCCGCTTCTGGAATCTCGAACGGCAGTCGAGAAGTCGCCATTAGCATCGTGATCAGGAATACTAAGAACGCTATTGGATTTAGAATTGCTCCGGGAAGGAGAGATTGTTTTTCGACCGCAACATAGGGATCTCCGCTACCGTAGAGGTAGATCATCGAGATCACTGCAATTATGAAAGGAATTTCGTATGCAACATACATCAGCGCCTCTCTAACGCTACCTACAAACGCAAACCTGTTGTTCGAAGCCCAGCCAATTGCGATTATCGTTATCGGAATCAAAGCCAAGAATGCGACGATTAGCTGAATAGCATAAGGTGTCTTTATCCCTACGGCGTTTCCAGCTGGAATGAACGCTATGGGAAGCAGTATTGGAATGAAAGCCAGTATTGGCAGTTGAACGAAATACGGGCGGTGAGCATCTCTGTGAACGATCGCTTCCTGGAAGAAATATCTCAGCCCATCTGCCAACGCCTGTATTGCGCCTCTTATCGGTCTTGCAACCTCCAACGGTCCGACTCTCCATTGAATCCTAGCTGTGAGCTTCCTCTCAAACCAAACTATGTAGAGCAGATAGAGCATAAGCACGATTAATCCGGGCATTATTACGACCGCAAAGAAGGGGCGCCAGAGAATCAAAGCCACTAATATGTTTAACAGTGGGATCTCCATCAGATAGTCAACTAACGGCTGAATCAATGGAATCTGCATCGAATTCGAGCTAAAGATTTCGATTAGCGTTGCGATGATCTCGTTGATCATCACCTATCAGCCTCCGGCGGGAAGTAACCAAAACTTCCATATATCGCCTGCAGATCCGCTAACCTTTCGCCTTTCAGCGATTCCATGAAACCACGCAAATACAACCATCCTGGTGTGACTATGCGAACTCTGTAAGGAACGTTGCTCTCTCCATCGCTTACGATTGTAAAAAGCAACGTTCCACGGGCTGCTTCGGTTAGAGTCGTATACTCTCCAGCCGGCAAAACTAAATTGCCGTATGCGTCGAAAAAGTTACCCTTCACGTCATCGCAGATCTGCTCGCTCACGTATCTTCCCTCGGGCATCGAAGTTATGCACTGCCTTATTATACCAAGGCTCTGAGATACTTCGTTGACTCGAACGAGAAACCTTGCATAACCATCACCCTCGTCAGCTGTCACGATGTCCCAAGTAACTTCCTCGTAAGCTTCGTATGGCTCAACGATCCTCGTGTCATATTCAACTCCGCTTGCCCTCAAAAATGGTCCTACAACACCGTAAAGAATCGCCTCATCCTTGCTAAGGACTCCAACCTCTCGCAGTCTTGCAATTACCGTTGGGTTCTTTATAAAGATCCTTTCGAAGGATTTTAGCCTTCTCTCGATCGCAAACGTTGCATCGTAAACCCAGCGGAGTGTTCTCTCGTCGACGTCTCTGCGAACACCACCGGGGATTATGAAAGAAGACGTAAACCTCGCCCCTGTCATCCTTGCCAAAGCTTCGCATATAAGTTCTCGGATGCCAAAGGGATACATGAACCCAGTTGTGTGCCCTAAGAACACTGCGAGGATTGCAGCATCGTAGAGATGGGTTCCAATCCTGCAGAGTTCTGCAAGAATTGTACGAATAAACTTCGCCCTTTCAGGAACTTCGATGTCGAGCGCGGTTTCGATTGCCCTCACGTATCCAAGGTTGAAGTTTGCAGAGTCCATTATTGCGGGTCTTTCGACAAGCGGAATGTTCTGGATGTAAAGCCTATTCTCCGCGAGCTTCTCCATAGATCTGTGCACGTATCCGGGATCAGGAATAACCTCTTGAATTATGTCTCCTTTTACCCTAACGATCAACCTCATGTGCCCACTACCGGGGTGCTGCGGACCCACGAGAATCAGAAAGTCGTCTTTCTTGTAAACGTCTTCAACGTAATCCTTTGGAATCGGAAGGAATAGCGTCTCGAGCTCTTTCGGTGGTTCAACCGGGACATCTATTTTGATTTCCATCTCAATCACCTACGTAAGTTTCGACTTCAAGCTTGAAATCCTTCCTCAGCGGAAATTCAGGGGTGTCAGGAGCTAGGATGAACTTGCCCTTCCATGGATTTCCGACAAACTCAATGCCAAAGAAATCCTGCATCTCCCTCTCCAAGTAATCCGCACTTGGGAATATGTCCGAGAGACTGCTAACCTTTGGCTCTTTCCTTGACACCTCGGTGTAAAGGTTAACGAGAACTGGCATTAGTTCTTTAACGCTATAGCTTGAAAGCCAAAACTCAACGATGAACTTTCCCTCGTTCGGCACGTCGATAACGTTTACAGATTTCACGTGATCAAAGCCAAGTTCCTTGAGCTTCATTGCACCACTTCTAAGCCTCTCTGCTTCTACTTTCAAGGCTATTCTATTCTTCGCAGTGATCACAGCTCTACCAATCGCCTCAAATTTCTCGCACAACTGCTTCCCAAACTCCCAGTCCACGTCCTTTCTCGCATCGACAATTATGCTTGGAGCGCTTGAAATTCTCTTCGGACTCAAAGGCAAAATCCTTGGCTTCTTTCCCTTCTCCAAAGCGATTTCTGAAAAATTAAGCGAGTTCTCGGCAACGCCCTTGTCGAGTTTGATTTGCAATTGCCTTATGCCTCGAAGCAACGCTTCTGGCGTAGGTGGGCAACCAGGGATAAAGAACTCAACTGGAACAATTTCTGAAGGCTTAACAAGATTGTATCCGTTCCAGAAAATCCCGCCATTGAGTCCGCAGGCTCCCATTACGATGACGAACTTTGGATCTGGCATTTGCTCCCAAGTGATTCGCAAAACCCTTGCCATCTTCCTTGTAATTGCCCCCTCAACGATTATCAGATTAGTTTGTCTCGCAATCCCGTAGTTTAAAGCGCCTATTCTTTCTCCATCATAACCACACGCAAAAGCATGCGCAAGCTCAGCGCCGCAGCAGGCTGTGACAAGATGAACAGGCCAAAGGCTCCACTTCGTTCCCCACTTCTTTATTGGTCCTAAAATCCCACTTCTAACGAACTTCGTAAACTCCTCCATTTCTTCACCTCCTCAAACCCGCGATCTCTACCGAGTATTTGTAACCGACGAAGAGCGCTGGAAGAAGCAACAAGAACGCTATCAGCGTAATTAGATAGCTTTCAAGCATTGGCAGAGCTGAGATTAGCAGTAGAAGCACAATCACAGGTTCGAAGGTCATAAAGATTATGACAAAGCCGAGATACTGCATTGGCAAAGTCCACTTTGGGATTCCGATAGGAATGTTGCCTGCTTCGAATCTTTGAACCTTCACTTCAGTCAGGCGATACCTTGGCAAGATCTTTATCAAAATCAAAACCGCCACGTCGGTGATTATCGCAACCGCAACTACTATCGCTATGATCAAAGCGTTCTCGATCATCTAAATCCCCCCGCAACAAGTTCGACAAACCAAGTCGGTGGGATCAGAGTTATGAGCATTGCGAGCGCTGAGAAAAGCGTTACAGCATTCGTTATCGTAAACTTCCATCCAGTGCCGACGAGTCTGACCAATCTAAGGTAGTAGGGCACGGATATAGCCGAATTTATTACAATCAGAACCGCAAGCCAGACGAAGTTTGAGAAAACCAATGCGTAGATTATGAAGAGCTTGCTCCAGAACCCCATTAAAGGCGGTAGCCCTATGAAGGAAAAGCTGAGCAAATATGCGTTGAAGCTCGACGATCCATCCTTTACCGAATTGAAGAACCCTATTTTTCCAAATGCGTTGACAAAAAGCTGCAACAAACCACCAGCGATTGCGTAGTAAACGAAATCCTTTGGCGCAGTTATTGCGGCAAAAGTTGCGAGTATGTAACCCATGTTTGCAATCGTCGAGTAGGCAAGGATTCTGCTTGCACTTTTCGCAGTCAAGGCTCCTATGTTTCCCATGAACATCGAGATAGCCGAGATTACCGCAAGAACTACCAAAATCTGCTCTGTTGCCAAGGTTGCAGTCGTTAGGAGAACCTTGTATGCGACGATGAATGGAACGAATTTGGCGAGAGAAGCGATGATTGAGACTGCGATTGGATTCGCGGTTTCAAAAACATCTGGAACCCACTCGTGGAGCGGTGCAATCCCGACTTCCAAAGCGAGCCCAAGGATTAGCGCAACAAAACCAATTGCGAAAAGCGAGAAGTCCTGGGTTGAGTGAGCGTAATACAGCACAGAGGCTCCAATGATAAAGAGAACGGTTGCGAGAACCATGAAGGTCACGTATTTCACGCCAACCTCGACGTTCAATCTGCCTTCGTTGATCATCACCAACAGATACGTCGGTGTTGAAACGATTACGAACAGCAACAAAAGCTCTCCGAGATCCCATGTCAAGAAGGCATAAACCGTCGCAATTGCCATCAAAGCTACGATCGCATAATCGACGCCTACGATCTGGTTTCTTCTAATCGCAAGCAGCGAAACAATGTTCAGCATCGCAACTGCGAAGATCAATGGAGCAAAGGGTGTTGCGTAAACAGCAATTAGAGTTGCGATAACACTCATTATCGCCGAAACCCTTGGATTCCAATAGCTTGTGATGGCTGAGAACGCAAGAATTATCAGCGAAGCAAAAAATGCGATCACAAGATCACCCCCACCGCCGTTGAGATTAGGAAGACAATCAAAACAACCGCTACCACCACCTTGACGTATCTCTCCACGCTACCGCTCTGGATGCTTCTGATGCCAAGGGAGTACACTTCGAACAAACTCGGAATCGCTTGGTGGCAAGTGAAGTCTATTAACCTGTTCCCGTAATCCACGAGCTTTGCAAAAGCCCAGCCTATCTTTGGAACTATTAGATCGTTAAGGAACGGCATGTACAAGCGATCTCCAAGCGCTTTTCCAATTGGCGACTCGAGTCTTGGTTTGTAAAGAGTTACTGTGTAGCTCACGAGAACTATGATTCCGACAGCAAGGGAGCTTGTAACAAAACCTTCTTCGAAAAAGTGCTCGAACTCATGGAGTTTTGTGAAGCCATGCGTCGCTAAGTAGAGATAAAGCAGTAAGAACAGCATGAGAGCCATAATCATGTAAGCCAAGCTCATCAACTGTCCACCGTGCGGATGCAAGTGAACTTCCTTGCCCTTTATGAAGTTCAAGCTTAAGAACTTTGCCAAAAACGCGGAGTAAACTGTCGAGGTTAGCACGAGCAAAGCTAGAGGCAAGTAACCAAACTCGTGCTCTAAGCTGTGCATAACTCCATCCATTGCCGATTTGACCCAGTAAGCTGTCAAAGGCGGAATTCCGCTTAGACAAAGTGTTGCAATTATCGTTGCAATGAATGCAAACTTCAGATGTTTCGCCACTTCTCTCCCACCAACGCAGAAGCGGTCATGGGTTTCGTGGATCAAGTGCCCAGCTACCAAAAACAGCGTAGCCTTCGCAAATGCATGCGTTACGAGATACCAGAAGCCAACGAGAACTGCGATCTTTCCAACCCATGCACTCGCAGCGGTAGTTGCGAACATCAAGCCGAGACTCGACATCGTAGACGCTGCAAGTAGAACCTTTCTCTCAAGGCATCCCAAAGCGACCGATGCACCGTAGAGAGCTGAGATTAAGCCAAGAAAGAGAACTAGAACGTAAACGGCTTCAATACCTCCCGAATGAATGTGCCAAGGTTCGATGTACCAGCTGAGACGCATGAAGAGATAAGTTCCAGCTGCAACCATCGTTGCGGAATGGAGCAACGCGCTAACAGTCGTCGGACCTGTCATCGCGGTCATAAGCCATTCGCTGAATGGAAGCTGAGCAGACTTCGTGAAAGGTCCAAGCAAGAAGGCGAACATTATAACAAAGATGCCGAAAGATCCTACCTTCTCCGCGAATTCTCCCCAGTGGATCTCGCTTATGTTTAGGGTTCCAGTCAAGAAAAAGATTGCTGCAATCGCGAAGAACATCGGCATATCTCCAACGCGGATTGTCGAAATTGCCCTCCATCCACCAAGGCTCGGAGACCAGAAGTAGTTCATTCCCGCTACTTTTCTTCCGATCTCACCCACGTAGCTTAGCTCGTCATCATCTCTAAACCAATGCCCTATGAGACCCCAAGATGCGATTCCAAGACCTTCCCAGCCTATCAACAGCATGAGCAAGTTGTCGCTGTAAACGACGAGGAGCATTGAAGCTGTGAAGAGATTGAAAAAGAACCAATACCAGCCAAGCCTATAGTCGTGCTTCATGTACTCTAAACCGTAGACACCAATGAGAAAGGCTATAAGCGCCGTTAAAACGCCCATGACCTTGCTTAAGTAGTCAAAAATGAAAACGAAGTTTATGTTGAACTCGGGCAACCAAGGATACGATACCTTCAACGCCTCCTCAAGCGGGGAGCTGAACAAGATTTGGAGAGAGCAGAGCAGTGAAACGAACAAGCCAAGAACTGCGAATATCGGCAACTTTCTTGCCCATTCCGGCTTTGGATCGAGAAGCCATGAGAATGCGACGGGTAAAGACCCAATTATTGGAGCTAAAAACATCGCAACAAGGATTTCGATCACGGTATCACCCCCACAACCGCCTTAATGCCGTCTAAGAGCGCTGGCGCAAGTGGCGGGAAGATGAAGGCTACACTGAAAAACGCAATTACGTAAAGCGGAACGTCAAGCAGTCTGCTAAACCTTGGTTTCTCGTATCGAAGCGGGGTGCCGTAGTAGATCGAGCGCATTGTATAGAAGCTGTAAAGCCCCGAAATTATGAAGACCAAAACAACCGCAGAGATTACTGCTAAGTTTAGTCCATAGACCTTAGTCAAACCGACTAAGATGTAGAACTCTGCGAACATTCCGATCGTAATTATACCGCTGAGCGTCATGAAGCCAATAAGCGCTGCGTTTGCAATCGTTGGTATGAACTCGTGCATCCCACGCATTTTGTCAAGACTACGTAATCCATGGAAAGTCGCTATAATCGCACCAGCAGTCATGAACAAAATCGCTTTTCCAAAAGCGTGGCTCATGTATTGAACTACGAGCCCTATTAATCCATACGAACCAAGACACAGCGCGATGAGAACGTATCCCATCTGTGAAACCGTTGAATAAGCTAAAAGTCTCTTGTAATCTCTTTGCTTGAAGACGCTGAGTCCAGCGTATATGCTTGAGATAAAAGCATAGAGTATGATCAGATCTCTAAACTCCACAACGAATGAGCTGTCTATGAGATAAACCCTGAAAAGAACGTAACCAGCCAATCCAACTGTCAAAGGACTCAGCAATGCGCTAACTGGTGTAGGCGCTTCGGCATGAGCCCAGGGGAGCCAGATGTGCGGTCCTAAACCGGGAAGTTTAACCACCATGCCCAAGAATATGAAAAGCCATGGTAAGAATCCAACTGCTTTGATTGCGTTGATTGCGAGCGTTTGATTTTCAAATGCAATCATTAAGAATCCAAGCAACGCCAAAACACCTGCAATATGTGTCCAGACGAAGTAAAGAATCCCTACCCACTGTCTGTTCCCGTAACCGTAGAGGTAGATTAGCATAAACGACGCAAGCAAGGAGATCTCGAGGAAGATGTAGAGCAAGAGGAAATTCCCGCTGTAAACGAGCCAGAGCATCGCCACTGCGTAGAGGTTGTAGAGGAACCAGTATTTTCTGAACTCTTTCTCCTCATTTGCATGTATCTCCTCAAATCTATGCCTCATGTATGGCAAGGAGTAAATTGCGACCATCGCCGAAACCAAGCAGATTGTGAAGCCAAACGCATGGCTAACGGAGTCATAAAGTAAATAGAAGTCTCCGACTGGATTAGGCAATGCGATTAGCAGTTCCTCACCTTTATGAGAAGTCAAGAGCCCGTAAAGGGCTGAAAGCATTGGAATTAGAAAGGCAACTGCGGAAACCCATGTCGCAACCCTTCGTTCAAGCATTGGAGAAATAAACGTTACGAGCAACGGAATCAAGAGGAGCGCAAGAAATGGGGTCAAAAGATATCACCTCCAACCGATACCTTCTCTACTTCGACTCCTTTCCTCATTTTGTCTGTGATAACTATTGCTGTTATCAAAACCAAGAGCTCTGCGCTGCTTGTGAAGATTGCAACCAAGAGAATGGCAAAGGCCATCGTTGCCGAGATCGAAAACAGGGGTAATATCGCCAAGAAGACCGCTGAAAACATTAGTTCGAGACTTATCAGCAGTCTGATTAAGTCTTTTGCGGAGATTGCCATTAGATAAGCCACTATTAGCAACGCCACCGCAATCGCGACTATCACAGCCCAACCCTCCTAAGGATTTTTATTGCAGAGAGCATAACTAAAACCATCATCGAAATCAAGAAGACAATCAACAAGAAGTAGTCGCCAACGAACTCGAGTCCGGTTGAAGAGATTGGGATTTTTCGAGCTTCGCTGTAAGCGTAGGCGACAATTGCGAGCACCACTAAGATTGGAAGAGTCCAAAAAAGGTTTATCTTTCTTGCTGTTTTTGCCCTAAAGGTCGCTGCGACTGCAATTGTTACAATTCCAACAGCACCAACGAATACAAGTGTTATAAGCACAACCGCTGGCTGTAAATTGAAAACAGCGTAAATCCCAGCGACGAAAATCATCGCAACGGACATGTAAAGCGCTGAATAGAAGTTATCCCTTGTGAGCCATGCACCAATTGCGGAGATCACTGCTAACGCACCGAGAGTCGAAATCAACAGAGTTTGTAGATCCATGAATTTCGCTAATGGTATTATTGATAAGCTTTACTAAATTTCTCACGAACTCTCTGTGTATAACCAAAAAACATTAAAAAAGCTCCGATGTGTTTTTAAGCTTGCTTCAAATTCAGAACGTGGACTCACCTCGCATCTCCTTGCTCGTTCCGCTACCAATGTTAGCCGATATCATCACAAAGCTCGAAGTAAGTGGGGTAAGGATATTCCTATTGATCACAGGAGTTCTTGGATTGGCTTACTCAGTAGAAATACTGAGATCCAACGCTTCGAAAGCTGGAGGAAGCTTCTTTACCTCAGCCTTCATCTTCTTATTCCTAATGGCTTTCATGCGCTCTGGAACTTTTGCAATTTCGATTTTTCTCGGATTTGTGATTTCCTTTGTTCTGGCTACGATCCTTCTTTCCCTTAGAAGCTCTATGTATGCGAAGTTTGTTAACCTCGTTTTTCTTTGCTTTCTAATTCTGCTCGCAATTTTTCGTAGTGAACTTTCACAATCGCTTTCTGAACTATTGCTTGCATCAATCTTTCTTCTTTGGTATTACGCATTTGTTTTCCAGTTTGAACGTTGGGCAAAATAGAAAAGCTTTAAGAATGAACTTGAGCAAAAAAGAGTATGAATCTGATTTTACTCGGAGCTCCCGGAGCGGGAAAAGGAACACAAGCAAAGATTATAATGGAGAGATACGGAATCCCACAGATTTCCACTGGAGACATGTTAAGAGAGGCTGTTGCAAAAGGAACTGAGCTTGGAAAAAAGGCTAAGGAGTTTATGACTCAGGGAAAACTTGTGCCAGACGAGATCGTTATCGGAATTGTTAGGGAGAGACTTGCGCAGAAGGATTGCGAAAACGGCTTTATTCTCGACGGATTTCCAAGAACTTTAGCTCAGGCGGAAGCGTTGGACAAAATGCTCGGCGAAATGGGAAAGAAGATCGACGCTGTGATAAACGTGAACGTTCCAGAAGAAGAGGTTGTGAAGAGAATTGTGCATCGCAGAACTTGCAAAAAATGTGGGGCAATCTACCATCTAATCTACAGCCCGCCGAAAAAACCTGGAATCTGCGATAAGTGCGGTGGCGAGCTTTATCAGAGGGATGACGACAAAGAAGAGACTGTGAGGGAGAGGTTCAGGGTTTACAGAAAAAACACAGAGCCACTTATCGACTACTACAAGAAAAAAGGCGTTCTATACGATGTCGATGGCACTAAGGACATTGAAGGAGTGAAAAAAGAGGTTCTTGGGATTTTAGAAAAAATTAAACCGTGATCTCTATTTCTTTATCTTTTATTCCACCCTTAAACCACTCGACAATTTTTTTCATAACTTTTTCGTTTCTTCTAAGGAAGTGATCACCATTCACGACTTTTAAAAAGCTCTTAGGCTCGCTTAGAGCTTCAAAGACTTTCAAACCACAACTGTATGGCACGACGTCGTCTTTTGTTCCGTGGACAACGAGTTTTTCAGACTTCAGATAACTCAACGGGCTTAGCAAATCTTCGTTCTGAAGCTCGAGGATTTCCTTGCTAAACTCTTCAAAACTCCTGATCCTCATTATTTCAAGCGCGTGAGCGTGCATATCTTTTAGCCTTGAACTCTCAAAGATCTCCGGTAAGGGCGGAGCAACCAAAACTAGTTTTTCAAGATTTTTCAGCAATGGCGCGGTTTTCATCGCAACAAGAGCACCCATGCTGTAGCCAAGAATCGAGACCTTGCTGAAGTTGCTTGCAACTCTTTCCAAGTCTTCAACCCAGTTCCTAACGCTAAAGTATCCTTTGCTGTTTCCACAACCGGAAAAATCAAAGATAAGAGTTGGCTCTATTTCCGAAAAAAGTTCTGCAAGTTCGCTGTACCCCTTCTCTACCACTGAACCTCTCTCGTATGGAAAACCATGGCAGATGATTAATGCTTTCGAGACACAGAGCCTTGCAAAATTTCTGCCTATAAAAGTGTCTACGATCATTTCACCATCGACTCAAGCTCGTCTAAGTCTTTTTCTATCTTCTTTATCTCCTCCCTCTTCTTTTGCACAAGCTCTTGAACTATTTCTCTGAGCTCTTTGGTCATCTTGTAGCTCTTCAGCGGTCTTCCCTTTCCCTTTTTCTTCAGCTCCCTCTCTTTAACCCATCCCCACTCCTTGAGTTCCTTCATTGCAAGGCTAACCTCGGGCTGTCTCAGATTCGCAGCTCTTTCGATATCTCTAGAAACAGCCTCGCCTGCTTTGGATAGAAAAACAACCACTCTTGCAATGTTTCGGTTCAATCCCGCTTCAGTGAGCAGATTTATGACCTTCTCATCGCTTTCAGTCAACTCGCTTACCATAGCACCACCTCAGATATTTAGTAGATATACTAATGAGTATATAAATTTTTTTGCATTCAGTTATTTATCTAAAACAATGAGTTTTGAGAAATAAAAAAATAAATTTTTATATTAAAAAAGTTCGTCAAAAAATTTTTAAATTCTTGTGAGAAAGTTGTGAAAGATGAAAAGTTCAAGGATTCAGAGAATAAAAGACTACCTTTCGAAAAGAAAGTCTACACAGAGAAAAAAAATCGGTGTTTTAGTCGATGGACCAAACATGCTCAGAAAAGAGTTTAACACAAATCTGAAAGAGATAAGAGACATTCTCACGGAATATGGAGATATCAAGATTGCAAAGGTTTTTCTGAATCAATACGCAACAGATAAACTCGTTGAAGCGATAGAGAACCAAGGATTCGAGCCAATAGTTACTTCTGGAGATGTAGACGTAAGAATGGCAGTTGAAGCAATGGAGCTCATATACAACGACTCGATCGACGTTCTCGCTCTTGTCACGAGGGATGCGGATTTCAAAGCAGTTCTAATGAAGGCGATGGAAATGGGAAAAGAGACCATTATCGTTGGCGCTGAGCCGGGTTTCTCTACAGCTTTGAAGAACTCAGCAGACATAGCGATTATTTTGAACGAGGAGGAGAACGAAGAACTCTTAGAAGTATGAAACTTTTCCTTTTCGAGTTCGCAACTTGTGGTGATGAAGTCCCCGAACAGATAGCAGTTGAAGGCGTTGCAATGTTCAAAACACTTTTAACAGGTTTTTTAAAACACTTTGAAGTTATAGGCTTTGTGAGGAGCAAGTTCAAAGATTATTTCGATCTCCCAGAGGGAAAAATCGATGAGATCGAGAGCTACTTGGAAAGATCAGACTCTTTTTTGATTGTTGCTCCTGAAGATGATTATACTCTGCTTAATTTGACAAAAAAAGCTGAGAAGTACTGTGAAAACCTCGGATCTTCGAGCAAGGCTATTGCAATAACATCTGACAAGTGGAGACTTTACAAGAAACTAAGAAGGAAAGTTTTAATGCCAAAAACTTCGAAAAAAGAGCTTGAAGGAAAATTTTTGATTAAACCAAGGGTTAGTTGCGGAGGAGAGGGCATAAGATTTTCTTCTGAGGTGCCAGAGGGATACATAGCTCAAGAGTTCGTGAATGGCGAGAATTTGAGCGTCAGTTTAATCGTATCCGACGAAATTAGGGCTGTTAGTGTGAACGAACAGCTGATCAAAGATTTCCGCTACAACGGTGCAATTGTTCCTGCAAGGATCTCAGAAAGAAAAGCATTGGAGGTTTGCGAAGTTGCAATGGATGCAGTCGAAGCGATAAGAGGATTGAATGGTTACGTAGGCGTTGACATTGTTTACTCGGATCAGCCCTACGTCATTGAAGTTAACGCAAGGATTACAACGCCTTGCATAGCTTTCGAAAGAGCTTACGATGTGAACGTCGCTGACATAATATTGGGAGAAAGTCCAAAGGGAATTATCAAAAGACAAAAAATAGAAAAAGGAAATTTTGGAAGCGGTTTTGCCAAAGTTGGGAGTTATGTCTTGAGAATCGTTGATCTCGAAGCCTAAGAGATTACAGCTTCGTCTGAGTCTACGAGAGTTGTTAAGGCAAACCCTTCGAGCTCCTCTCTAAACTTGTTTACTTCGTTTGTTTCTCGAAGACCTTCAAAGAAATGGCTTGAGATTGTTTGATAGTATAGCTCAACCTTGATTTTCAACGGCTTGGTGTAGTTCTTCTTAACCAAGTATGTCACTCTATCATAACCTGGCGAGAAGTTGTCGTCTTCCACTCCCACAGAAATGGTGTCTGGATGTGCAGAAGACTTGTTGAAGCCTTTTGGCAAAATCCTATTGTCTTTTATGTATCTCATAGCCTTGAGCAAATCGATTGTAGGAATTCCGTTCTTGTCGGCCATTACGCTCTCGTAGATCTGCACCTTGTCCTCGGAATCTATGAAATCATAGTGTTTCTCTGGGTAGTCTTCACCAACAACTCTGCCATCGCTCAAAATTTTCCCAGACTCAAAAACGATGCCATTTTTGTCCTCTACAACCACGTGGACTATCGCTCTCCTCGATGGAAAGCCCGTAGGAAACTTGTGCCCGGCATAGTTTTCTATTTCTACGACAAATTCGATCGAGTCATCGTTAGCCTTAACCGATATGAGTTTTACCTTAGCAGAAGATTTCAAAATGTCTTCAGCCCTCTTCGCCCCGTCGTGATCTCCCAAAACTCTTAGGATTAACGAGTTTGCTCCGGAAAAGTAGTGGTGCTTAAAGTCTCTCTCAAATAGATTCTCTGGAATCGTGGAAACTTTCGCTTTACTAGGCTTCAGATGACAAACTTGACAGGGCTTGTCAGGATTGTATAAGCTGTTTTTCCATTCAAAGAAAGTCGTCTGCTCTGGGAAATAGCCAATTATCTCTTCTCCCTCAACACTCGGTGTGTAAACGACGTGACAATTTCCACAAAAATCCGCCTTCAGAAATTGCTGGGATTTAGTTGGAAAATAACCCACACTTCTATACATCTCTATGCCAAACGCAGGAATAAAGGGTCCATAAATTGCACGATATGGTTTCTTTGAGACCAGATCAATTGAATAACTCGCATTGATTGCAGATCTCTTTATCTGATGGCAAAGCGTGCATGAAACGCCGTCGATAGCAAATTCGTAAAACTCGTTGGACGTGTTCAAAAATCCTGTCCGAAGGATTGTTGCTTCTCTACCTTCGAGTTTTGCCTGGATTTTTGCAACCGGGGTGTGACATTTTGCACATTCTTCTTCAACAAATTTTCCCGCTATTGCTTCGTTGCTGAGTTTCGCAATGAAATAAGGATCTTTTAGGGCGTTAGAATGCATACTCTGTGACCAATCATCGTAAAAAACCCTGTGACATTCTAAACAAGTTTCAGGGGTTGCGAAGATCTTGTCTCCATGAGGAAAAGCCGCTAAAGCCAAAGCAACCAAGAGCAAAGTTAGCGCAAGCATAGCATTTTTTGAAAAACATCTTTAAAAAGTTTTCGAGAACTCATAATAATGATTTCAATGATTTAACACATCAAAAATCGATAAGTTTATATACCGATTAATAAGAAAGGTAATTACATATGTAATTACCAAATTGCAACTAGCGATCATATGTCTCGGAATCCTCGCAGTAGTTGCGCTGGCGACTTCAGCAACTGCGCAGTGTATCAAAAGCGTTGAAATCAAGGCAGAAGAAATGCGGTTTAACTTACCCATCGAAACTGACAACATCGCAGAGTATTTAAAGAGCCTTTTGCAAGTTGTAGGTGACCTTCTACAAGGAAAGATCGTCGCTGAAAACGTGGTTATGAAAAACGCTGAGATAAAAAAGTTTGTAACGATAAAAGCAAGCGAGATTACGACTCCAAGAGCAGAGATGAAAGTTTCGATTCTATCGATCATGGGCGAGACTATAAGGAGTATTGATCAACTTTTGAAACTGATAACTGGAAAAGAAGTCGTTTGAAGAACGTTTACATCTGCGCAAGTGAAATGAAAACGAATGGTATGAGCTTCAAGGGTTTGCAGGTTTGGAGGTGAAAATATGCTCAACTTAAATTGGATGGAGAAATCGACGAAAATTGGGCTCATATTTCTCGAAATTTGGAATCGAAAAAAAATTGTGTTCCCAGCGCTGATCTTGGTTTCCGCATTGTCGTGGCTTATACACTACACTACACGATCCCCAACCTGATAACGCTACACTTAGCCTTGTCTCCAACGATAACGACGCTCCTTCTTGCGTTCATCGGACTCATAGTGATTGAAAACATCGAAAATTCTGGCGATTTGACGAGAGTTCCATCCCTCGTCACAGAGACGTTGATTGCAATTACAGTCTTTCTCGCAATTCTGCTGTATCTCTCGGGAATGCTCTTCGGAATTTTCCCGCCACCATCTCTACCAATGCTCTTAGCCCTAATGTACGCAATGGCCGGTGCACCGCTCGTTAC
>Ga0105162_1000238_pt1 | contig 37464 bp, 31 predicted proteins | sample JNZ201metaG_FD_81532 | JGI IMG/M metagenome (GOLD analysis project Ga0105162, IMG submission 81532) | Hot spring microbial communities from Jinze hot spring, China to study Microbial Dark Matter (Phase II) - JNZ 20120812A | ecosystem: Environmental > Aquatic > Thermal springs > Hot (42-90C) >...
GAGGAAGGCTTTCTAGACGCTGTCAAAAAGCTGCTGGAGAATTTCTCCCCAAACGATTTTGAGCTTATCATTCACGTCAACACAATCGGGACTAATCTTTTCAGAGGCCAGCTGGCCCTCAAGATGCCTGCTGTATCGCTTGTGACGACGAAGGGGTTTAGAGATGTGGTTGAGATAGGGAGGCAGAATAGGCCTGAGCTCTACAACATCTTCTATAGAAGACCCGAACCAATAGTGCCTCGTGAGAGACGGTTCGAGGTTTCTGAAAGGGTTGACGGGAAAGGTGTAGTGTTGAAGGAGGTTGATGAGAGAGAGCTTGAGTCCTTGGCTGAGGAGATGGAGAAAATCGGCACCGAATCTGTGGCAATATGTTTCCTCAATAGTTACCTAAATCCAGTTAATGAGAAAAGGGCTAAGGAAGTTCTGAGTAGGCGGCTGAAAGCATTAATTTTCACATCATATGAGGTGGACCCCGAGTATCGCGAGTATGAGCGGACGAGCACGACCGTGGTCAACGCGGCTTTGGCGCCTGTTGTGTCGAGATACATTGCTTCTGTGAGGCAGGGGCTTGATGGGCTAGGTGTCACCTGCCCTGTCCAGATAATGAGCTCTGCTGGCGGGCTTGTCGACGTGGATGAGGCTGTCAACAGGCCAGTTGCATGCATCGAGTCTGGGCCAGCGGCCGGAGTGATTGGGGCGGCTAAAGTCGCTGAAGCAATCGGGCTAAAGCGTGTCATTAGCTTTGACATGGGTGGGACGACTGCGAAAGCCGGGGTTGTTGTGGATGGCTTGCCCGCTACGGTTCCAGAGATGGAGGTAGGCGGACGTGTCCACATGGGTAGAATAATCAAGGGAAGCGGGTATCCTGTCAGGTTCCCGTCGATAGACCTAGCGGAAGTGAGCGCCGGAGGGGGTACAATAATACAAGTCTCCAAAACAGGCGGGCTTCAAGTGGGGCCGCTGAGCGCGGGAGCCGACCCAGGTCCAGCCTGCTATGGGATGAGTGGGGAAGAGCCAACGATTACTGACGCTAACCATCTCCTCGGCAGAGTTGAGCACCTCCTCGGCGGAGAGATGAAGCTTAACACAGTTCTCGCAGAGAAGGCGATGGAGAAGGTGGCTAAGCAGCTTGGTCAGACATTGGTGGAGACATCGTGGAGCTCACTCGTCCTCGCAAACCTCCATATGGCGAGAGCCGTGCACATAGTAACGCTTGAACGTGGCCTTGACCCGACAGAGTTCACACTCGTCGCCTTCGGTGGAGCAGGGCCCATGCACGCCGCCGAACTCGCAGAACAGATAGGAATATCCAAAATCGTTATCCCACCAAGCCCAGGCCTTTTCTCCTCCCTCGGGCTGTTGATGACTGACATGAAATACAGTTACGTCAAAGGGTACGTCAAAATTATCAGCAAAGACGATGAGGAAAAAATCGAGCAAACCTACAGAGAAATAGAGGCGTATGCCGTTAGTCAGTTAAGCAGAAAAGTTGCGTTGAAAGATTACCGCATCGTAAGGACAATTGACCTCCGATACCTCGGACAAGGATACGAGATCGAGGTAGGTGCCCCGCATCCCTTCAAGCTCGAGGAAGTGTTCACGAAGTTTGAGGAGCTTCACTCCTCAACCTATGGATACAAACATGTCGGCGAAAAAATCGAATCAACCGCTCTACGAGTCTACGTCATCATCCCAACAAGGAGACAAACACTCCCAAAAACATACAATCAGAGAGGCAACGCGGCGAAACGTGTCCGCCGTGTCTTCTTCAGGGATGGTTTTATGGAGTCGCCGGTGCTTTGGAGAGAATCTCTAGAAACGGGATATGAAGCCGAGGGCCCGTTGGTCATCGAGGAATACGACTCAACCACAGTAGTTCCACCCGACTGGCGAATACATGTGGAGGATAACGGCTGCATGGTGATGAAACGTTGAGCCTACCCTACGAGGTTGTCAAGCACAGTCTTCTCTACATTTCTGAGGAGATGGGCGTGGCTCTCCGCAAGTCAGCTTTCTCACCGAACATCCGAGAAAGAGCGGACCATAGCTGCGCCATCCTCGACTGGAGCGGGAGACTGATAGGACAGGCGGAGCACATACCTGTCCACATAGGCTCCCTTCCCCACGGCCTCAAAAACACACTCGCATACCTGGAGAAGAAAGGGGTCGAAATGTCTCCGGGCGACATGTATGTTCTCAACGACCCCTACATAGCGGGCACACATCTCAACGATATCACAACAATAAGGCCCATATTTTACCGCGGCGAGCTCGTCGCATACGTAGCAAATAAGGCCCATCACGTCGATGTCGGAGGCATAGATCCCTCAAGCATCTCGATACGCGCCGAAACTCTTCTCCAAGAGGGAATAGTTATTCCACCGGTAAAGCTGATGAAGGAAAACAAGATTATGGAAGATGTCGTGGATATTCTGAGAAACAACACAAGGATACCTGATATAACTCTCGGAGACCTGCGGGCACAGATAGCGGCAAACTTGATAGGCGAGAAAAAACTTCTAGACCTGATAGACAAGGTGTCGCTCCCGGTTTTCAGAGAAGCGGTTGAACAAATCATAGAGAAAACAAATCAGCTGGTCAGGCAGGAGGTTTCCCAGCTTCCATGGGGCAGGGCCGTCGCCGAGGATTTTCTGGAGCTCGATGACAGAGATCTTGTAATCAAGGCGGAGGTGGAAGTCGGCTCACATGGTTTTCGAGTAAACTTCGCCGGCACAGATAGACAGGTTAACAAGCCGCTTAACGCTGTTCTAGGGGTCACCATAGCGGCGACAACCTACACAATCAGAACGCTCCTCGGCCCCGACATATTGTTGAACGAGGGGTTTACTGAGACGTTGTCTATACATGCTCCAGAGGGGACGCTGGTCAACCCTGTCAAACCGGCGCCTGTTGCAGCTGGAAACCTCGAGACAAGCCAGAGAATAGTCGACACAATCTACAAAGCCCTGTCAGAGATTATACATGACAGAATTCCCGCAGCCAGCACAGGCAGCATGAACAACTTAATGATGGGTGGAACACATCCCGAAACGGGGAGAGCATGGGCCTTTTACGAAACCATAGGCGGGGGAGGAGGAGCTAGACCAGGCATGGACGGCGTCGACGGCATACACTGCCACATGACGAACACCCTCAACACACCTATCGAGGTAATCGAACACTACTACCCTGTGCTGTTCATGTCTTATAGGTTCAGAGATGGAAGCGGAGGCGTGGGAAGATGGAGAGGAGGAATGGGTATTGAGCGGAGCCTCAAGGCGTTAGCACCGCTCCACGTCGCCGTTATGGGTGACAGAAGCCGACACAGGCCATGGGGCCTGAAAGGTGGAGGAGAAGGCGCGCCAAGCGAATATCTTATCAAGAAAGCTAACGGAACAATCATCAAACTCAGCTCCAAAGACGTGGCCACACTAAACCCTGGAGACACCCTCATCATAAGAACCGCAGGAGGCGGCGGATACGGGCGGATTGAAAAATAATTGCCTTTGCGTGCGTGGAATTTAATAATGGGCATATTGATGAAACATGCGGGTTGGCTGAAGAGTTTAAGCTGTTTGGGCAGTGGAGTGTCGAGGGCGTGGAGGTGTTGGACGAGGGTCTGAAGAAATACATCACATTGAAGCCGCAGCTTCTTCCTCATTCGGGTGGACGCCATGAACACCGCAGATTCGCCAAGTCGCAGCTGAACATAGCTGAGCGCCTCGCCAACATGTTGATGAGACCTGGTAAAAACGGTGGAAAAAAGAGCAAGGCTCTCGCAGCGGTGAGGAACGCTCTCTGGATAATCCATCTACGGACAGGTAAGAATCCGTTGGAGGTTTTGGTCAGGGCTGTTGAGAACTCTGCCCCCCTCGAGGATGTCACACGTCTCAGTTACGGTGGTATAGTTTACTTCAAAGCCGTTGATATCAGCCCACAGAGAAGGGTGGACCTCGCCCTTAGAAACATAGCTCAAGCAGCTCGGGAAAACTCTTTCAGGACAAGGAGAACAATAGACGAAGCTTTGGCTGAGGAGATTATCCTAGCCTCTGAAAAAGACAGCAAGAGCTTTGCAGTGAAACGTAAAATCGAGCTGGAGCGGGTGGCGCTGGCCTCGCGTTAGCCTAGGCATCTTCTAAACCCGGCCGCTCTAAGCAGCTCCTGACGAGCTTCCTCCAAGTTTCCCTCCATATATGATATCAGGAAATTGTTGAGTATGTTGCTGTATTTTCTCTCCGAAGGTGTTTTGGGCCCCGGTTTTATGTTTAGGATATCCTGTGCGGCTTCGAGGTCCTCGACGTAGAGCGGCAAAGCTTCTCTAAGAGGCTGTAGCTCATGTCTATCCTTGGACTCCTCGCTCAGCAGCAGGTTTATGTTGTCGAAGCAAACCAGAGGAGCGACTCTGCGCAAATCTTCAGCAAGATTGTAAAACTGCTTCAACACATCAAATTCCTCTTCAGATAGTTGATAGAGGAAGCGGAGGCCTATAAACTCGGGAGGCAGACCGAGGGTGTAGAAAGAGCATGCATATGGAATGGCTCTAGGCAGCTCGACCCCGCCAACCATACGAGAGTAGGCGAAAGCACCCACATGTAGCTTGCGTCTCCGCCTCATCGGAGTCAGCGCCGAAATCCGTGCTATAGATGGTGCAGCCACTTCGGCGAAGGCTCTGTAAGCCTGTGAAGCTTTGGCGATAACCTGTAAAACCGACTCCACATTCTCCACCATAGTTGACCTTTTTTTGATGGGTAATGTTTTGTTGATGCTCTTAATGGCTTCCTTCACTTGGTTTTGTGGATAGTCATAGCGGAAGGCGGATTGTATTGTTACCGTGGATACGCCGCCGTATTCCTCGTAGAATTTTTCTAAATATGTTGGGCTGAGTCCGCCTCTGAAGGGAAGCGTCCCCACCCCTATGATTGTGTGAACAGGTATGCCCGTGTTTTTGGAAAGATGTTGCAGCTTGTCTAAGGCTAGCTTGGCCATCAAAGTGGCTGCGACTAGGCCATTGTTGAGCGCCGGGTCTGAGCGGGCGATGAAGGCTCGTACATATCGCGGCGAGGTGAGCTCTATGAAGCGGCCCAGTATTGCATCGGCGTTGAGCATGGAGTCTAGGTCTTCGAAGAGTGGGATGACCTCGATTTTTTCGGGGCTGATTTTTCCGATGATGTCTCCTAGCGTGACGTTTGGATAGTCGATGACTATTTCCTCTAGCTGGACAACGGCTTTTCTATAGGTGTTGACCACACGTATGAGTTGGTTCACTGATGTGGTGAAGGGGAGGATGACTTCGAAGACTGGCGGGTTCACCTGGCGGCCGTAGAATGCCGTGCATGCGTCGAAATGCTTGGGTATGCTTTGCAGGGTTTCGAAGAAAACTTTCTTGTCGCTTTTCTCCATTGATGGGTTGGGTATGCGGTATGTGAGGAAATGGTCTCTTCCGATTATTTTTTCGCGGAAGTGTTCGGGATGTGTTGTGAGTAGTTTGCGGACGACGTTGAGGTCGACGTCTTTCCCCTCGGCATCCCACATCGCTTCCTCGCACCCCAGCGTGACCCAGCTCTGGTAAACCTCCTCAACCTCGTCATCGCCCTCTATCAGCGGCGTATCAAGCCAGGGTGGGCTGTAGACGTTGTCGGGATGCTGCGAACTCATCGTCCTCGGAATGTGTCTCTCTTCATCAACCATGGCTATTCACGGGAGTAGGGAACACCCAAAGCCGCTGGAACACCTATTCTCTTGCGCACAGACTCCGCGGACAACAGCGTCAATGTCACTATGGTTACTATGTAGGGGAGCATTAGGAGAAAATATGGAAGCTGAGCCGCGACTCCGACTAACTGGAGCCTGAACTGGAGAGCCTCGACTCCGCCGAAGAGATAGGCGCCTAGGATTGCTCTCAGCGGGTTCCATGTCGCGAGAATGACGAGGGCGAGGGAGATGAAGCCGCGGCCCTGTGTCATCCCCTCTACCCAGAAGGGCTGGTAACCTATGAACAGATAGGCGCCGGCCAGAGAACCCAACGCACCGCATATCGCCATCGCTATGTAACGGATGAGGAAGACGTTCACACCGAGGGCGTCGGCCATCGATGGGTTTTCTCCTACGGAGCGGAGGCTTAGTCCAAAGCTTGTTTTGAACAAGATGAACCAGAGACCGCCGGCGAGGATAAGCGAGATGTATACGAGTATGTTGTGGCTGAATATCATGGGGCCGATGATAGGGATGTTGACTAGGCCTGGGATGGGTATGGGCGGCAGCTTGGCAGCTTCCTGTGATGCGATGACGGCAGGTGAGGCCTCGGGGTTTAGGGCTAGAATTATTCGTCCTCTTATCTCGTTTGAGGTGAGCAGCCCACTTAGACCCAGGCCGAGGACAGTGAACGCCAGTCCGACGACCACCTGGTTTAGTCTAAGGCTGACCGTGAAGAGGGCGTGCAGGAGACCCAAAATAGCCCCCACCAGCAACACAGCTGTGATGGCCCAGCCATGGCCTAGAGCGTTCGTGAAAATGTAGGAGAGTGATGCACCCATTATCATCATCCCCTCCATGCCGAGGTTGAGCACTCCAGCGCGTTCAGCAACCGTTTCTCCTAGGGAGGCCAATAGGAAAACTGTTCCAGACGCAACAGCCCCGACCAGCACAGATTCAACTAACTCAATCATATTACAACCCTTAGCCTATATCGTTTGAAAAACTCGCCGAGGATAATCATCAGGAAGATTGTTGCCTGAAGAATCTGGATTGCTGGGAATGGGAGGTTGAGTGTTGCCTGTATGACGTCACCGGCTACAAGTAACCCACCAAAGAAAACCGCGGCGGGAACAGCCAGCCAAGGGTTGAGAGCCGCGAGAAAAGCTATGATTATGGCCGTGTATCCGTATCCGACGTAGGCGCTGGGGGGCCTCATCCTGCCGAGAATGCCTGCAACTATTGTAAGGCCTCCTAATCCAGCCAACCCGCCCGCTATCAAGCTGCCGAGTAAAAGTGTACGCCCAATCCTCACTCCCGCGTACCTCGCCGCTTCATAGTTTTGCCCGAGAACCCTCATCTCGAAGCCCGCGGGCGTGTACATTATGAATCCATACAACAGCCCAGCGATTATGAACGCGGCTGGGACGCCGATGTAAGCCGTGTGCCCGAGGACGGTGTCGAGTCTTGCGTATGGGGGGAAGACTATGGACAGGGGGAAGCCAAAGCCCTTGGGGTCTCGCCAAGGCCCATGGATGAGATAGTTGACGAAGTGGTATGCGACGTAGTTAAGCATGAGCGTTGGCAGAATTTCGTTTACACCTAGCTTTGCTTTGAGAAACGCGGGTAAAGCACAGTATAAGCCACCCGCCAAAAACGACAACACAACCATGAGTGGCAGAACAAGAAAATCGGGGACAAGTCCATAGTAGGCGTGAAGCAATACAACCCCAGTGGCAGCGACCATGCCAAGATATATCTGCCCCTCAGCGCCTATGTTCCAGAAATTCATTTTGAAAGCCACGGTTAGACCGAGGGCCGCGAAGCCGAGTGGCAGACCGCGGAGAGCCGCTTCCAGAAGCGTCCGCTCGCTCAAATAGACCTCAAAGAGACGCGCAATTACGTCAACGGCTCTGACACCTAGGATTTCAAAAATGAGACCAGCCACAAGAAAGCTGGCCGCGACGAAGATGACCGTGACCGCTGCAGAAAATTTTCGCGAGAACTGGCCACGTTTCTCGAGTTTGAGCATCATTTAGGCGCTGACCTCCGCCCTCTTCACACCAGTCATCATCAGCCCGATTTCCTCGACATCATATTCCCCTCTCCTGAGAACACCCACGATCTCTCCTCGATACATCACCATTATGCGGTCGCTGAGGGCCATCAATTCCTCAAGCTCCTCCGAGACAAGAAGCACAGCCACACCCTGTTCAGCTCTTTTAACCAGCTCTTGGTGAATCTGCTCTGTCGAGGCGATGTCAAGCCCGCGGGTGGGATATGCCGCCAATATCACTTTGGTGTTAGGGAGGGTTCCCAGCTCACGGGCCAAGACAAGACGCTGAATGTTTCCGCCCGAGAGGTTTGCCACCTTGTTGGTGATGGTTGGTGTGACTATTCGGAAGGCTTTCACAAGCTCCTCCGCCTTCCGGTTAACATCACGCCATCTTATCATAAGGCTATTGGCGAAAAGATGGTTCCTGTATGCTTTTAGGACAAGATTCTCTGCGACAGTCATTTCCGGTGCAGAGTAGCGGAGGACCTCCGCGGGTATGTAGCTGACGCCGGCGTCGATTATCTTCTGCGGATGCCTGTTTGTGATGTCTACTCCGTCGAGCAAAACTTTTCCGCGCATAATTTTCCTAAGGCCTGCGATTGCTTCTAGAAGCTCTGTCTGACCGTTTCCCGAAACACCTGCTATACCGAGAATCTCGCCACGGTACAGCTTGAAGGAGACGTTTCGCACCGCCTCCAAGCCTTTATCACCTAGGACCACGAGGCCCGATGCCTCGAGAACAGGTTTCGAAGTGTCAAGACTCCTTGTTGAGGATATTTTTAGCAGGGGCCTTCCAATCATAAGTTCAACCAGCTCCTCTATGTTTGTCTCTTTGACGTTTTTCGTGGCCACGTTTCTGCCCGCTCTCATAACCGTCACCCTATCGGCTACGCTGAAAACCTCCTCAAGCTTATGAGTAATCAAGACCACGCCCAGCCCCTGTGAAGCCATTTTGCGGAGTGTCTGGAAAAGCGCAACGGTTTCCTGTGGAGTGAGCACGGAGGTCGGCTCATCAAGTATGAGTATCCTGACTTTTCTGTAGAGAGCTTTGAGCAGCTCCACCTGCTGCTTCTCCCCGGCGGAGAGCTGCCAAACCCGGGAGTTGGGGGAGATTGTCCAGCCATATCTTTGTATCAGCTGGGTTAGCTCGTTGTTTATTTTGCGCTCATTTATCACGAAGCCCTGCTCCCTCAATCCGAGGATAACGTTTTCCGCGACTGTGTGCACGGGTATGAGTTTGAACTGCTGATGAACCATCCCTATGCCTAGTGCGAGAGCGTCGCGGGGGCCTCTGATGTCCACTTTCTTACCGTATACCCATATCTCTCCGGCGTCGGGCCGGTAAATTCCGTAGAGAATGTTCATCAAAGTGGATTTACCGGCACCGTTCTCGCCCAGCAAGGCGTGAACCTCGCCGGGCCTCAGCGTGAAACTCACATTATCATTAGCAACAACGTTGGGAAATTTCTTAACTATGCCCCTCATCTCAACGAGGTACTCGGGCCCGGACATGCGGACCACAGCAAAAATACGAAAAAATGTTGAGAGTTTTTGTTTAACGTGGCAGCTCGCTTTCTATGTATTCAACGAACCAATCCATGTTCCAGAGCATGTCTCTGTCGGCGCGTTCGCTGCCCTTTATTCTGACCTCGCCTTTCTGGTCGCGTATCGGCTCACCGAGGTTGCCGTCTACGCTGAACGGCTCGAACAAAAGCTCCTTCATCTCCTCATATCTCATCTTGATCTCGAGCTGCCATTCCGATGGTATGGCGGGGTTAAGCTTGCCAAGCTGAAGTGTTCCATCTACCTGTCCAGCAGTGCTCTGCTCAGGCGACCTCCTCCACCTATATGGCATGTAGTCTCCTATTCTTGTCCAGATGTCAACAGTTCTCCATGTCCCTGTTGCAACCATTCTGTAAAAGTCCAAGTATATGGGGCCCCAGTGAACAATCTGGCCCGTTAAGTGGGCGTTTGGCCCGTAGCTGGACATGTCGTTGTAGTGGCTGAAGCTCCAGACTCTGCGGCCTTTCTGCGTGGTGTATTCTTCGGCGACCTGTAACGTGGTTGGCGTGTCCTCTGTGAACGCGAGAACATCAGCGTTGGACTGTTCTATCAACGCAACCGCTGCTTCCCTCGCCTTTCCCGGGTCAAACCAGGAAAACAGCCAGCTTACGTAGGCTTTGATGTTTCTCCCTGTTCTCTTTTTGTAGGCGTAGTTCGCTCCGAGGACGAAGGCGTTGATGTGTCTGACTACCTCGGGTATTGGGAAAGCAGCAACATATCCCACGACACCTGTCTGTGTAACGGCTCCGGCCGCGAGTCCGTTCAGATAGTAGAGCTGGTAGAACTCGGCGAATGCGCTGCTCATGTTTTGCGGCGCGTTTCCCGCGGCTCCGCTACGGTATCCAGAGATGTGGACAAAATATTTGTCAGGATACTTGGCGGCGACCTCGGCCGTCGAATCCATGTAGCCGAAGCTAGTGGTTATGACTAGGTCAGCGCCTTGGTTGATGAGCGACTCGATTGCGCCGGCAGACTGCGCCTCCGGGACGCTCTCGATGTAGAAACTGTCAACATTCTTGTAAGCGGTGTCCGCGAATTTTCTTCCATCATTATGGGCGAAGGTCCAGCCATAGTCTCCCACCGGCCCGACATAGATGTAGCCGACCTTCAGCCTCTTAGCGGGAGCCTGAACAGTCGTCGTCACTGTCGCACCTGGGCCGGTTACTGTTCTGGTTACCTCAGAGGTTACTGTTCTTGTAACTGCTGGAGCAGCTTGAGAGGAGCCGAGAAAATATCCAGCGAGACCTCCTACAACAGCTCCCGCCGCGACGCCGCCAACCGCCGCACCGGTTGAAACAGCTAAAAACTTTCTTCTCGATATTCTGGATTTTTTCTCCATCAAACATAGTAGAGATACGGGATATATATGCTTTATCGGAAATTTAATCCACTATCAGGTCTACGAATTGGAAGGTCACGGTGTCGAGCAGTCCTTTGTCGGTTATCCGTAGCTCAGGTATCACGCTGAGGCTGAGGAGGGAAAGTGTCATGAACGGCGATACCCATTCGCATCCAAGCCTCCGCCACACTTCATATGTTTTGTTAAGCTTCTCTGCAACGACCTCAGCAGGCTCGGGCGACAGGAGGCCCGCGAGCGGAAGCTCCACCCGTGCAAGAACCTCGCCATCCGCGACAGTGACTATGCCGCCGTTTATGCGGGCGTTCTCATTTGCTGCAACCGCCATGTCTCTCTCGTCGAAGCCGATTACGAGTAGGTTGTGGCTGTCGTGCGCCACTGTGGATGCGACTGCTCCTTTTCTGAAACCAAACCCTGCCGCAAAGCCCGTGCTCATTCCACCGTGTTTTCCATGCCTCTCTATGACCGCTATCTTGAAGATGCTTCTGTCGGGGTCGGGCTTCACCTCCCCCTTCTCGACCGTGAGCCTCTCTATACGGTGCTTGGTTATGACGCTGCCCTCAACAGCCTGAATAACTCTCGCACGCACTTCGTCACCATCCACCTCCTCCTTAACAACAAAATCTTCTGGAGACAAGTTCCTGGACAGCTTCACGCTTCGCATAAACCTCTCCGGGTAGCTGAAGCGGGGTAGCTCTTTGACAAGCTTTCCATTCTCCGCAACAAGCTCGCCGTCGGCGAAAACCGCTTCAACCCTGAACCTCGCCAAATCAGAGACAATCAAAATGTCTGCGACGCGGCCGGGCGAGATGCTGCCCAGCTCGTGGCTTAGACGGTATCTCTCAGCTGGGTTGAGGGTGGCCATCTGAATGGCTGTCAGGGGGTCTACTCCCTCTTGGATGGCTCTGCGAACACAGTGGTCGACGTGACCATCCCGTAGGATGGATGCTGGCTCCTTGTCGTCGGTGCACAGACAGATATGCCTTGGGTCGATGCCTGTCTCCGTGTAGGCTCTGACTGTTTCCTTGATGTCTAGCCAAGCGCTCCCCTCTCTCAGGTAGACATACATGCCGTTCCTGAGCCTCTCGAGCGTCTGCTGCTTGGTGACGCTTTCATGGGTTGAGAGTATGCCGGCAGCGACATAGGCGGATAGCTCGCGGCCCAATAGCCCCGAGTCATGGCCCTCGACAAGCTTCCCCGCCTTAAGCGTCTCAGCGATTTCTGCGTGCACCTTTTCGTCAGCCGCCAAAACACCGGGGAAATTCATCATCTCACCCAATGCAATCACTTCATCAAGCTTCATGGCCGCAGCAACATCCTCAGGCGTGACCACGGCCCCCGCTGTCTCAAAACCAGGGGCTGCGGGTACGCAGGATGGATAGGTAACGTAAACTTTGAGCGGCAGGTTTCGCGACTCCTCAATCATCAGCTTTACGCCATCGAGTCCGAAGACGTTGCCTATCTCATGCGGGTCGATGAAGACTGCTGTGGTTCCGTGGGGGAGAATTATTCGAGCGAACTGGGTGACGCTCACCATCGAGCTCTCCACATGCACATGAGGGTCAAGTAGACCGGGTACGAGGAATTTTCCGGACGCATCAACGACAGCTGTCTCTTCGCCTATGCAAGGTGTTGCATCCCCTACCAAAGCGACGCGGCCCATCCGCACAGCGACGTCAACACGCTCCACAATCTCTCGGGTATGCACATTCACAAGGTCGCCTCCCTTTAGAACCAGGTCAGCCTTCTCCAGCCCCAGCGCCGTCCGCACTAGATGCCGCGTCACCTCAAACAGCCTAGACCTCATTACAGACAACTAACTATCAGCGCCATATATTTATGAGGTGTCTACAAACAGATAAAAACCGCTCCTAGGAAGAATTATTTGATGACTGGAATTCGTTGGGGGTTGTATCTCCAGGATATGCATGTGCGAGAAATGGTTAGGTATGCGCAGTTTGCTGAGCAGCATGGCTTCGACTCGGCATGGGTTGCGGAGTCCCGTCTCGCGAGAGATGCGCTCACCCCGATGACGGCTATCGCTACGGTTACTTCAAGGATTAAGGTGGGAGCGGGTGTTATCAATACGTGGACAAGGAACGCGGCTTTGATTGCTCAGACTTTTGCGACGATGGATGAGTTGAGCGATGGACGTGTGATGCTGGGGCTTGGCGCTTGGTGGGACCCGTTGGCTTGGAAAGTGGGCATAGAGAGGAGGGAGCCGCTTACATGTATGAGAGAATATGTCACGGTCATTCGCCGTCTCTTCAGGATGGAGGAGGTTACTTTCGAAGGCAAATTCGTGAAGATGCGTGGGGTGAGGCTCGACGTTTTACATGGCGCGGGCGAGAAACCGCGCAACATACCCATCTACATCGGTGCAACTGGGTGGAAAATGATGGAGCTGGCTGGAGAAATAGGTGACGGGGTGCTTCTCAACTACCTCGTCTCACCGAAATACAACGACACCGCGCTCGAACACATACGGGCCGGTGCATCCAAAGCAGGGAGGAGGCTTGAGGACATCGACAGGCCACAGCTGGTAGCATGCTCTATGCATCCCGACGCAGACCAAGCCATCAAGCTTGCCAAGAAACATGTGACCATGACGCTTGGGCAGCAGCCTCACATCATGAAGGCAAGCGGCGTGAGCGAGGACTTGATTGAGGAGGTGCAGAGGATTATGGGTGGCTGGCCCGCGAAGCCCGGAGGAATTGAGAAGGCAGCGGAGATAGTGCCCGATGAAGTTGTCAAGATGATTACAGCGTCGGGCACTCCTTCGGATGTTGTGGCGAAGGTTAAGGAGTATATGGCTCATGGCTGCACGTCTCCGCTTCTTCTCCCTCTCAGCGGAAACCCTGAGTATGTGATTAAGAGCGTCGTGGAGGTTTAGCGTTTGTCCGAGTCGGTTCTGCTCAAAGGCGGGATAGTTGTTACGATGGATGCGGTCCGACGTGTTATCGTGGATGGGGCGGTTGGGTTCGAGAAAGGTGTCATCACTTTTGTGGGCAAGTCTGAAGAAGCGTCGAAGGCTGGAAAATTTGACAGGGTTTTGGATGTTTCGGGAAGGTTTGTGATGCCGGGGCTTGTCTGCGCACATACTCATCTTTACGGCATAGCTCTGCGAGGCGCCTCTCTCCGCATCCGGCCGACGACGGATTTTCTCGAGAACCTGCAGAGGATTTGGTGGCCGCTGGACGAGCGGATGGATAACGACGACGCCTATGCCACGGCCTTGGCCGCCTGTTTGGAGATGGCTCTCAACGGAACAACCACCTTCGCCGACACATACTCCGCCCCACCCCGTCCAGAGGGAAGCTTAGACGCCATAGCCAAGGCGGTTAACGAGGTAGGTATACGTGGAGTGATATCGTTTGAGGCGACGGAGAGAAGAAGCGTGGAAGAGGGGCGGCGAGGGCTTGAGGAGAACATTCGGTTCCTCTCTAAGGGCGGGGACGGCTTGGCAAAAGGCATGATAAGCCTCCACGCATCATTCACAATCTCCGACGACCTTATCGCACGAGGTGTCGAGGCTGCGAAAAAATTCAACGCCCCCATAACCATCCACGTCTCAGAGGGCCCCAACGATGTTTACCACAACATCGAACGCTACGGCAAGAGAACAGTTGAGAGACTGAGAGTCACGGGTTTACTCGGGCCCTCCGCGGTTTTAGCCCACTGTGTGCATTTGAACAGACGTGAGATACAGCTCCTCGCCGAAACAGGGACAAACGTCGCCCATAACCCGATGAGCAACATGCTTAACGCCGTCGGAGTCATGAAGCTTCCCGAAATGCTCGAAGCAGGTGTGAACGTGGGAATAGGCAACGACGGCTACATATTCGACGGCTTTGAGAACATGTGCGCAGCTTTCCTCATACATCGCGTGGAGCGCCGAGACCCTTCCATACTCTCGCCCCAGAAGGTTTTGGAGATGGCGACGGTCGACGCGGCGAGGGCTTATGGTCTACGTGATGTGGGCTCGCTTGAGTTGGGTAAGAAAGCGGACATAATAGTGGTGAGGCCCGAGGTCAAAGCAACGCCCATGACCAGAAACGTTTACGGCTATCTTGTCAACGGTGTAAGGGGCAGAGACGTTGAGCATGTTTTCGTCGACGGTGTTCAGATAATTGATGGTAGAAGGTTCACCCGCTTGGATAAGGAGAGGGCTGAGGAGAGAATCTTGAAAACCGTGGAACGTCTGTGGAGTAGGTTGGGCGAGGAGCCGGGAGAAGCTGTTGAGCCGCTGAGGTTGATGTAAAATGAGCGTGCAGGGATATCTAGGTATTCCCAGGATTGAGGTGATGATTCCCAGCAGCGTCGAGGAGGCATTGAACCTGCTGCAAACTCATCCAGACGCGGAGATACTTGCCGCTGGAACACATATCATAACGCAGCTCACGCTCGGAGCCAAGCGCACCCGCAAATACATCGACATAAACAACCTTCACCATCTCCGCAAAATCTCCCACCACAAAGGGGTGGCAACAGTCGGCTCCCTCGTCACGCACCAAGAACTCGCATCAACCTTAATTAACCACGTCCCCGCATTCACAACCTTTCTCCAAAAATACTCCTCACCAGCCGTGGCCAACAGAGCCACCGTAGGCGGAAGCATCATGCTTCGCTCCGCAGGCGAAGACTTGATCCCGATATTGTTGACACTCGACGCTGAGCTGTCCTTTGCCACCCCAGAGGGTGTGAAGAATGTTCCGCTTACAGCTTTTCTAGCCGGAGGATTTGGTGGGAGAGGGTTGCTTCAGACTGTCTCCTTCAAGCTAAACGGTTCATGTTTCTTCGATAAGCTTTGGATGGGTGTGTCACGTATTCCCCTTATCTCCGTCGCTGTCTCAAGTGAGGGGGATGATGGGGTGCGTGTAGCGGTTTCGCACAAGGATGGATCAACGCCGGGCCGTGTAGCAACGGTGGAGAAGTTTCTATCCACACATGTGTTGTCGGAAGAAGTTGTTGAGAAGGCTTCACGGTTGATGATGGATTCAATAAACCCGGAGTCGGATGTTTTAGCGTCTTCATGGTATCGGCGGAGGGTAGCGGGTGTTTTGCTTAAGCGGCTTCTTCAAAACTTGAGGAGATGAGGAAGGATGAAGGCCGAGTTCATGGTTAATGATGTAAAGTACGTGGTCGAGGTTGAGCCTAATGAGAGGCTGAGCGATGTTCTCCGAAGAAAGCTGGGGTTTGTAAGCGTGAAGGAGGGCTGCGGCGTAGGCGACTGCGGCCTCTGTATAGTTTTGCTTGACGGGAAACCCGTCAACTCTTGTCTGATGCTTGCCTATCAAGCGTCGGGGCATAGGATTACAACCGTGGAGGGCATGGGCGACGGCACACGACTCCACCCGCTACAGCAAGCCTTCATAGACGTTGGCGCAGTCCAGTGCGGCTTCTGCATCCCAGCTGCTCTGCTAGTCCTCAAACACCTCCACGACACAAAGCCTGACGCCGACAGGGAGGAGGTTAGACATGCTCTCAGAAGCGTGCTGTGTAGATGCGGCAGCTATATACGGTTTGAAGAAGCCTTCAAACAGGTGAGCAGGCGATGAGCGAGGAAATAGCGCGGCGGTTCAGGGAAATTCTCGAGGCCCGTGAATTCCTCATAGTCGGGAAAAAGGTTGCACGTGTCGACGCCCTTGACGCCGTTCTCGGCAAACCACTATACACAGCCGACCTCGTCTCAGGCAAAACACTCTACGTCAAAGCGGTGCGCTCCAAGATACCCCACGGCTACATCAGAAAAATAGACACCTCTCCGGCGGCTTCCCGGCAAGGTATCGTCAAAGTGCTTACACATCGAGACATACCCGGTGTAAACGATGCCGGGAGTCTGATAAGCGATAGACCTCTGCTGGCTTATGAGAAGGTTAGACACATCGGGGAAGCGGTTGCTCTCGTGGTCGGGGAAAGCTTGGAGGCCGCTGAGGAAGCGGCCGACCATGTAGAGGTTGACTATGACCCTCTTCCGGTGGTGACCAACCCACGCGACGCCATGAAGCCCGGCGCACCCCGTATACAAGACAGGGACAACATAGTAACACACTTCAAGATAAGGAAAGGCGACGTGGAGAAAGGGTTCAAAGAATCCGACGTCGTCATCGAAAGGACATACCGCACACAGTTTATCACAGGACTACCTCTCGAGACCGAAATAGCGTACTCTTTCCTGGAGGAGGGAGGAAGGATTACATGCATAGTCTCAACCCAGAACCTCTACGATGTCTACAACAAGGTGGTCAAGATACTCGGGGTTCCGGGGGAAAAGCTTCGCGTTATTCAGGCGGCTACGGGAGGAGGCTTCGGGCCGAAAAGCGATGAGACACCGATAGACGTCGCAGCATATGCATGTCTAGCCACATATTTCACCGGAAAGCCTGCTCTCGCGGCATTCAGCAGAAGCGAGGCGATGACGGTTCAGTGTAAGCGCCACCCATTCGAGATAACCAACATGGTCGGGGCGAGAAATGATGGAAAGCTATTGGCTTGGCGGTCGACGCTCATAGAGGACACGGGCGCATACATTTCAAAGGGTCACCTCGTCATCGGCCGCGCCACCTTCCACTGCACAGGACCCTACGAGGTCCCGAATGTCTGGGCCGACGGATACTGCGTCCTCACCAACAACACTATGGCCGGGTCTACACGTGGCTTCGGGGCACCGCAGGCACATTTCGCGGCCGAGATGGTGTTGAACGAGCTCGCCGAGGAGCTGGGCCTCTCACCTCTGGAGATACGTGAGATAAACATGCTACGCCCCGGGTCGCTCACAGCCACAAGCCAGAAAATCGAGGACGACGGCCTTCTCAAATGTTACCAGAGAGCTGTCGAGGCAAGCGAGTGGGAGAAGCGGGTGAGAGAAATTAGAGAATTCAACAGAGCAAATAAGGTCTTGAAAAGAGGTATTGGGATAGCGATGCTTTACCATGGCAACACTCTCGGACCGGAGGGAGACGATTTCGCAACAGTAATCACCTACGTCGAGAGAGACGGAAAAGTCGTTGTCCAGACAGGTTTAACAGAATATGGAACCGGGGCCCTGACCTCTCTCGCAATAGTTACAGCAGAAACACTCGGCCTTCCGCTATCCATGGTCAAACTCGAGAGACCCGACACAGCAGCCGTCCCCAACGCAGGGCCCACCGTCGCATCCCGGACAACAGTCATAGGAGGCCAGGCAGCGCTCGACGCCGCCCTCAAGATAAGGGCCACGGTTGCGCAGGTGGCTGCCAAGATGCTCTCAGCCAATCCCGCGGATTTGGAGTTTAGAGATGGGCTGGTGAAGGCTAATGGGAGGACGGTAACCTGGAATGAAGTGGTGAACCAGTGTTTCGAGGAGAACATTTCTCTCCGCGTAGTTGGCTACTACATAGCTCCTCCGACCAAATGGGACCCGGAGACGGGGCAGGGAGCCCCCTACAACCAGTACACCTACGGAGCCCTCGTTGCCGAGGTGACGGTCGACACCGAGACTGGAGTAGTCAAGGTTGATAGGCTGACCGCCGCATACGACGTGGGACGGGCGATAAACCCGCTTGGGCTGGTCGCTGTCTATGAGGGTGGAAGCATCATGGGCCAGGGATACGCGTTGATGGAGAAAATTGTGCATGATGACGGTGTCGTCATCAACCCAAACCTGCACACATACGTCATCCCGACCGCTTCAGACACTCCCGACGAAATCCGCAGCATCATCGTCGAGGTCAAGGGCAGCATGGGTGTATTCGGAGCCAAAGCCATGGGAGAGATACCTGTCGTCCTACCCGCGGCATCGATAGCCGCAGCCGTTGCAAACGCCACAGGCATCTACATACGGGAGCTACCTCTCACACCTCAACGGGTGCTTGAAGAGCTCCACAAATCCAGACAATAAAAAACCAGCAACACGATGTCGTGGAGTCGGGCATGCCAGAAGAATATTTTTCTGAAAGTGAGGCGGCAGAGGCCATTAAAAGAGCTGAAAATGTTTTGGATTGGGTGAGGTCGAGATGGGAATTGTTGAGGAAAGAAGGTTGATGAGAAAGGCCGCTACTGAGGCTGCTGCTGAAGCGGTTAAGTTGGTGGAAATGATTGTGGGCTCTGTTTCGGCTGCTTTGATAGGCTCATATGCGAGAGGGGACTTTAACCAGTGGAGCGATGTTGACCTACTTGTGGTGTCTCCAGGATTCGCGCCAAATCCTCTCGACAGGTTTGAGCAGGTCGCTGAGGTTTTGAAAAAGTTTCCAAGCCTCGAGATAATACCCTTGACGCTTCGAGAGTTTGAGAGGCAGAAAAGACTGAAGACACCTTTGGCTGAGGAGACGATGCGGACAGGTGTAGTCATAAAGGATGAGTTAGGAATTTTTCTCAACAAACCAACCACGTGAGAGAAAGAATGAAGTTTAATTGGGTTTTTAACGTGATGTATAAATTGCCGCTAAAATTGATACGAACATGACTCTGACGGAGCTATTTGGCAGGGACCTGATTTCTTCACAGGATTGGAGTGTTGAGGAAATTGATGCAGCGATGGATTTGGCGCGAAGCTTGAAGATTGCCAGGGCCTCTGGAAACGTTCCCGAGCTTTTTAAAAACAGAACCATGTTCATGCTCTTCTACAACACCAGCACAAGGACAAGAGCGAGCTTCGAAGCAGCCGCAACCATGCTCGGAGGACACGCACAGTTCATCGACTTCGCAACCACCCGCGGCGCAGAGGGCGAGTCGGTCAAGGACATAGCCAAGATGTATGAGAGGCTAGGGCATGTCCTCGGCGTCCGGATACTAGAGTCGGCTGTGGACTATGTCTATGGAAGGGGGAACGCGGTTGTTAGAGAGTATGCAGAGCACGCGAAAATCCCTGTCATCAACATGGCTGATGACATGTTTCACCCAAGCCAAGCCATCACAGACCTCTACACACTGCGGGAGAAGCTTGGAAGGGTTGAGAAGAAAAAGTATGTTTTGATGTGGGCTTATAGCGACAAGGTTCGCAGCTGGGGAAGCATACAGGATGAGATGCTGATAGCCACCCGCTATGGCATGGATGTAGTTCTCGCTTATCCCCCCGGCTTCGACATAGACGAAAACCTTGTGAAGCTGGCGAAAAAGAACGCGGAGGAGAGCGGCGGCTCCCTGACCATCAGCCACAGCTACAGAGAGGCTCTCGAAAACGCTGACGCGGTTTTTCCGAGAAGCTGGGCTAGCCACGAATGTGTAATCACAGGCATGAACAGGTTCGGCCGCGAAAAAGAAATCGAGCTGCACAACAAATACAGGGATTGGAAGCTTACACGCGAGTTGACAGACCTCATGTCAAGGCATGGTATAGTGACGCATGTGCTTCCAGTGTTCCGTGGACAGGAGGCGGATGACGATGTTATGGACGGTCCGCGAAGCGTGATATACGACCAGGCTGAGAACCTGCTCTATGTGAGAGCGGCTATACTGGCTTTGGTGGCTGGAAAAATTTAGGGAGTAAAGTGGGTTCCCGCCGAGCCTGCCAAAGCTTCCTTAAATTGAGAAAGCTCGGCGATCACTGCCTCTTTGCCGCCTGCCTCGATAAACCTTATGCATGCCAACACCTTGGCAAGCATCGAGCCTGAGCCGAAATGTCCTTGCTCCAGGTAGCGCCTCGCCTCAGCCGCTGACACTTTCTCCAGCTTCTTCTGGTCAGGTTTTCCATAGTTTAAGTAGGCTCCGTCGACATCTGTCAGAATGATGAAACGGTCTGCCCCGATCAATTCGGCGAGCTTCTCACCTGCGAGGTCTTTGTCGATTACTGCCTCCACCCCATATGCTCTGCCGTTTTCTTCAACTATCGGTATCCCGCCTCCGCCGCTTGCCACAACTATGAACCCTTCGTCAACAAGCTTCCTTATCGCATGTCTCTCGGCGATGATTTTTGGGTCGGGGGACGGCACAACTCTTCTCCAGCCTCCTCGGGCCTTGTCCTCCACGAAAACATACTCGGGATGCTCCGCCTTGATTTTCTCCATCTCTTCTTTTGTGTAGAATGGGCCGATGGGTTTAGTTGGGTTGCTGAACGCCGGGTCGTTTTTATCAACGATTACCCGTGTCACGACTGTTATCACGTATTTGTCGATGCCGCGTCTCTTGAGCTCGTTGCGAAGGTTTTGCTGAATGATGTAGCCTATGAAGCCCTGTGTCTCGGCTCCGCAGGCATCCATGGGAAAAGCCGGGATGCTGTGTAGCTTTTGGCCAGCGTCATGACGCAGAAGCGTGGCACCGACCTGTGGGCCGTTGCCGTGGGTAATGACAAGCCGATGACCAGCTTCAACTATGTCGGCGAGATACTTAGCCGCGTCGCCCACGTTCCTGTACTGCTCTTCAAAAGACCCCTTGTCACCTCGTCTCAGAAGCGCGTTGCCTCCAAGAGCCACAACGATGAGCTCGCTTCTATCCATGTAGGCTTCACCTTTTTCTAAGATAAATACCTCATCAGCTCACTCAGGGCAGGCTGTATCAGTGGAAGCTCGGCTGTGGAGGCTATTTTTTCCGGTTCTTTAAGCCCCGAAGCCGTCACCAGAACAACCACGGTGTCCGAGGCATCTAAAACACCTTGTTCTAGGAGTTTCTGGACAGCGGCCACTCCGACTGCGCCGGATGGCTCGGCGAAAACTCCTTCAAGACGCGCCAGCTTCTTTACAGCGTCTCTAATCTCTTCCTCTTCAACAGCGACAGCTGTTCCACCCGTTGTTCTCACACCCTCAATCGCAGCGTCACCGTCCCATGGATATGGGTCGAGAAGACCTGATGCTATGGATTTGGGCCATTTCTCCGGCTCGACCTCCTCAAAACTTTTACCCTGAAGAATTGCTCTGACGAGAGACATGTTTCCACTGGGCTGGACAGGCACCATCTTTGGATAATTCTCGATTAACCCGAGTAGACGCAGCTCTTTCAACGCTTTCCATATTCCTGTTGCCAGGCAGCCCGAGCCCGTGGGTATGAAGACAAAGTCGGGAACACTCCAGCCCATCTGCTCAACCATCTCATAGACGATGGTTTTGGGGCCCTCGACTTGGTAGGGGTTGAAGGGCCCGAAGCTTGGGCAGGGATACCAGCCCAGCTCCTTTACAGTCTGCATCATCAGGTCAACCGTTGGGTCGCGGCCCTCTTCGACCTGCTTGACGCGGAGAACCCTCGCACCATAGAGCAGAAGCTGCGAAGCCTTCCCCATCGCAACGTCCTCTGGAACAAAGGCCGTACACCTTAAACCGAGCGATGCGCTGTAAGCGGCCAGAGATGATGCAGCGTTGCCGCTCGATGCTATGACCACATCTTTTCTATCCATTTCAACAGCCTTCGCGGCACCCACAGCCATCGCACGGTCCTTGAACGAGGCCGTCGGGTTACGCGTCTCATCCTTGAGAAAAAGCCTCCTGACACCAAGTTCTCCGCCAAGCCGCTGAGCATGAAGCAGAGGCGTGTTGCCCTCACATAGTGGAGACGCATAACGCTGGTCAACGGGGATAAGCTCCCAGTAACGCCACACACCTCTTGGAACACGCTTCTCAATAGAAGACTTTGAAAAAGACTCGGCTACGCGGTCATAGTCATAAACAATGTCCAAGCGGCCGTTGTCATTATTTCTGCAGAGAATCGGGTTGCTCAATGGATTGTATTCTGTTTGACATCGTGAGCAGACCATTTTTTTGACAAACAAGCGGCTACACCCTGTTGATGCTGAATCTGCAGACCCCTCCACCAGCTGCTCTGCAAAGCTCCTCCTGAATACTTACATCTCTGTCGTAGAGCGACTCGGCTATGCCGGCCAGAATCCCCGAGAGAAAACTACACGCAGGCGTTTTCTCATTCTCCAGACCCTCGCAGAAAACACAATTCTCGAAAACCACCACCATTTTCCCGGTTGTCTCGAAGTTGTCGCTGACTGTTATCTTTCCCCAGCCAGACCTCTGCGCAGCCTTTGCCAGAAGCTCAACAGCCTCCCCCGATGTCTTCGCCATCTTTTTCGTCCGCCTTCCCAATGCAAAACCATACTTGTTGCCCATGTGCCACAGCAGCGTGTCTACAGCGGGCCTCGACATAGACTCTGAGAGAAGAACCCGCATCTCGGCGAAAAGCCTCTCAGATAGCACTAGTACTCTGCCGCCAAGTAAAGGGTCCTTGACAATTCCATGCTCGTCGTCGTATTCGAACCCCGCTATATCCTTCTCACCTGATTATCTCAAGCCGCGGTAAATGCTTCTCCCTAATGGTTTTCGTGTATTCGTCGAGGGGGTGCTCACGCTCGGGGACGGTGGTTTTCTTACCCTCGCCATACAGCTCCGTGGAGAGATATCTGTTTCCCGAGTCGCATATCAGGGTAACTATCTTTCGAAGGCTTGGATGTTTTTTGGCGACTTTGACGGCGGCGGCGACATTGCATCCCGAGGATATTCCGCCGAATATTCCCTCGAGACGTGCGAGCTGTCTAGCCATCGCGATTGACTCGTCGGAGGTTGTTGTCACGACTCCGTCGCATATGCCGAGGTCGAGGTTGCGGGGTATGAAGCCGTCGCCTATGCCCTCGATTTTGTGTGAACCCCATTTGCCTTCGCTGATGATGGGGGCTTCGCTGGGCTCGACTGTGTATATCTTCACGCTCGGGTTCTTTTCCTTGAGAAATTTTCCAACTCCGCTGACTGTTCCTCCTGAGCCCTGCGACATCACGAAGGCGCCCACTTTGCCTTTTGTCTGCTCCCATATCTCGGGCCCCGTGGTTTTGATGTGAGCTTGGATGTTGTCGGGGTTGGTGAACTGGTTGGGGAACCAGTATTTGCCCGGGTTTTGCCTCATCATTTCCTCGGCTTTTCTTAGGCTGAGGTCTACATCAGACTCCGCCCCCGGTGTGAAGACGAGGTTGCCGCCGAAAGCCTTTATCAGCTGTTTACGCTCCTCGCTCATTCCCTCGGGCATTACAATGGTGACTCTGTAGCCTAGATGTGTTCCGACGAAGGTGCATGCTATGCCCGCGTTGCCCGTCGAGACTTCGAGAATCTCCATCCCGGGTCTGAGGTCGCCCCTCTCGATGGCCCTTGTTATCATTTCGCGGTATATGCGGTCTTTTAGGCTGCCCGAGGGGTTGTAGAACTCGAGCTTAGCCCATATCTCCGCCTCTACTCCATGTTGTTTCTCAATATTTCGTAGCCTGAGCAATGGTGTGTTGCCTATGAGGTCGAGGATGTCTTCCCCGGTTCTCATCTTCTCCCCATCGTCATCGACATAACAGCTTTCTGCACATGCAGCCTGTTCTCAGCCTGCTGGAAGTAGAGCGAGTAGCGTGGGCTGTCTATCACCTCGTCGACAACCTCCTGACCTCTGTCGGCTGGGCCGCAGTGCATGTACTTGCCTCTGTTTGTCAAATCCATCAACTCGGGGGTGGTTATCCAGTTTTTGAACTGGTCCTGATATTTCATAGCACCTTCCTTGTCAACGGTCGAGTTGTATGGTGGGAAGAATTTCTTCGGCGACCATGCTTTTGGATAGACAAAGTCCGCTCCTTCGAAGGCTTCTTTCATGTCGTTTGTGATGGTGAATGAGCCACCATACTGCTCCACGTTTTTCCTGCATGCTTCTATGACATGGTCCTCGAGTTCAAAGCCCGGTGGATGCGCTAGGACAACATCCATGCCGAACTGTGTTCCTATGAGTATGCAGCTCTGGGGAACGGCGAGGGGCTTCAACCCTCCAGAATATGCGTAGGAGACGACGAATTTCTTGCCGCGGGGCTTGGGTGCTACATCCTGTATAGCCATCATGTCTGCGAGGGCTTGGAACGGGTGGTAGATGTCGTCCTCCATGTTGAGGACAGGGATGGTGGCCCATTTCGCAAATTCTTGAATGACCCTGTGGCCTCTGCCGATGTGCCACTTCGCCGCGTCACCATAAATTCTGACAGCTATCGCGTCTCCGTATGTGCTGAGAACACGTGCCACGTCAGCTATGGATTCGGTCTGGTAAGGTATCATGTCCTCGGGAAGCGTTGGTGTATAGACGTCTGAAGGGCTGAGGAAATGTGCATGTCCACCGAGCTGGTAGATTCCGGCTTCAAAGCTGTTTCGGGTGCGTAGTGAGCGGTTGTAGAAAAGCATGAAAAGCGTCTGGCCTTTGAGATACTCTGTGGGTTTGCGTGCACGGAATTTTTCGCGAAGGTCTCGTGCAGCCTTGAGAATGGTGCTTATCTCTTCTTGGCTGAAGTCGTTTGTGTTAAGGAAATCTTTTCCACGAAGAGCACCTACGTAAGAGGGTTTTCCTGCTTTAGTTTTCTTAGCCATGAAAAATGGTTACATCTGACATGATTTATAGATTTATTGTGAATGAAATTAGGGCCCAGAGGAAGAAGCCTGCGGCGTGCAGCAGTCCTGTGAGGGTTGCGACGTTGATGTTGGACGCGAGGGCTGGAATCATTAGGTAGGGGTTGCCGTATGTCTGGGCGACGTTTCTAACTGTTGAGATGGCTTTTGGGATTGTGGCGAGGGCTATCAGTGTAGTCGGCGGAGCCAGTCTCAGAGCCACAGCGGCCACTATCACGGCGTAGGTGGCTGCGAGAGATAGCTTGTATCCCTTGAGCACGTTTTCTCTTGAGAGACGTGTGACCAGTGTTAGTTTCCCTGCTGCTTTGTCGTAGGGTGCGTCAGGTATCTCGTTGACATAGAGAATGAGCATTATGAGTATGCCTATGGGTATAGAGGCGACGAGGGCCTCGAGGGAGAAAAACTGTGTCTGGACGTAGTGGCTTCCGAGAACGATGATTGGGCCGAAGCCTATACCCACAGCTAACTCACCCAACCCTCTGTAGGCAAGCTTGAGAGGCGGAGCAGTGTAGAAGATACTTATCAAGACACCTGTGGTCATCACCGCCAGTATCGGTATGAGGCCCCTGAGAAAAGCGAGGTAGAGGCCTATCGCTATGCCGACGCCGTAGAAGAGCACAATTAGCGACAGCAGTTGCTTAGGTGTCATTAGACCGTAGTGTAGTATTCGTGAGCCTCCGCTGAAAGGTGTTGGCGTGATGTTTGCAGGGTCTGCTCCGAGTTTTGTGTCGTAGTAGTCGTTTGTCATGTTGAGGGCGAGATGTATCAGGCTCGCGCCTACCAGTGTAAGGATGAAGAGCAGCGGGTCGAAGTAGCCTAGGTAGGCGGCTGTGCCTACTCCGATAAGGACGGGTGCGGCGGTTGCTGTGAGGAATGGGAACCTTGTTGCTCTGAAGAGGAGTTGAAGCGTTGGAAGACGCGGTTTAACCTGCCTGCCCAAAGCCTTGCTCAACCTTGTCACATAGCTTTTCGCCTGCGGAACTCTTTCTTCACAGTATTGGAAGAATGGTTTGGTTTTCTCGTCCCATCCATATTGCTTGAATGGTTTGAAGATAATGGTGTTGCCCTCTGTCAAGGCTTCGCCCTTCATCATCAAGTATCTTCTGTCGGTGTATCCTCCTGTGGGTAGTGGGGTTATGTGGTTCAGGAGGACGGTTATTTTCTTGGGTGGGTTGAGATATGGCGGTTTTTCGAGGATGAGTTTGCCTTCGCTGTATCTCATGGTTGTGGAGAAGCTGATGGGATAGCCGTCCCGGTCGAGGTATGAGACGACCACGTCGCTGTATTTCTCTATCTCGGCCGCGATGCTCATGCCCTCCACCTCAGCGGCTCCCTTGAAAAATCGCCACCGGGCCACAGTAGCAATTCTCTCGGCTCAATCTCAATCACTGCTCTTTCCCAGAAAAGTGGTAGAGCAACCCTTTGCTTGATGAAGGCCTCTATGTAGGGCTCCTTCGCGCGCCACAAGTCGACAAGCCACTCCCAGCCGCTGTGAAGGTTTTCCTCGTAGATTTTCGCGTCGCCTTTGACGTGTAGTGCGGAATATCGCGGCGTTTTGATGAATGGTCGGCCGCTGAAAAGCACGCCAACACGCGGGTTCTGTTTGATGTAGTTGATTTTCTTGCTGAAGAGTATGCTGGATGTCATGTAGAGTTTTTTGCGTTCGCGGCTGTAGAGTGGAAGCATGGGGTTTGTCAAAACCTCTCCCGAGGGAGTTACTACGCTAAGGGAGGAGACCAAGGCGTTCTCCATTATCTCCTCGGCTTCCTCGAAAACGTTCATGTCTGGTTTATGTTGTTGTTTTTATTTAACCATTTCACCACTACAGAGTGGTTAAAACCTCATCCGCCAAACACACAAAACAGCCAACAAACTAACAAAAACCATCATCATCCATCCCGCGAAATATCCCCAGCTCTCCGCCACGGCCGAAAACACGTAGGGAATAGCCGATGCCGCGAGAAGATGCACCATGTTAACGGTCGCAACTGTCACCGCGATTTCCGACTGGCTGACAACCATCATAGGCGTGACGTAGTAGAGGTTGTTTGACGCTGTGTAGAAGAGGCCTGTCATGAAAACAATCGGGATGATGGCTTGAACGGGGCTGATAGAGAAGGCTGCAAGGGAGACTGAGTTGAGGAGGTTAAGAAGGTAGAGGAGGCGTTTCCGGTCACGGGCCCTATCATAGAGCCTGCCGGACAGAGGCGCACCCACAACACTGCCCAGCGACAAAACAGACACCATAGCCCCAGCGATGCCGACGTCGAGCTTAGCTTCGCTGGTTAGGTAAAGGATGCCGAACTGTGTCAACGGATACCAAGCAGCACCAGCGAACCCGAGTCCGAGAGCAGAGTAGAGAACAAGCCTGTTCCCAATGGTTGACACATGAACTCCACGCGGGTCAACCGGGTCCTCCACCCATCTCGACACCCAGTAGGTGGCGAAAGCCAGCAACACACCAGCCACGCCGGGAACAAGTAAACCAAGCCTCCAACCATACAAGCTCATTATGGTTGGCCATACACCCAGCGTAACAAGCGTACCTGTGTGAAACCCCGCGTTATAGACGCCGACAGCGGTTCCTCTCTCGCGTGTGTTGAACAACGGGGTGAAGAAGGTGATGCCGGGTCCGAAGAAGAAACTGAGAAAAACCCCCGTCAGGAAACGGAGAACCAGAAGATACTCGAAGGCGGGAGCCAGACCACACAAACCTGCGAAAAATGAGGAGAGAAACAAGCCGAGCAACGCTATCTTCTTGGCCCCATAACGTGCAGCCAAAATCGCCGCAGGAAGCTGGAAAAGGGCTACACCGAGGAGAAAAACTGCTCCAAGTATTCCGAGCGCGCTTAAACCTATGTTGAATTCTGTTGCGAGAAAGGGCTGGGCCGGAGAGATTGCGAGCCAGTTAAGGGTGTAGACTATTCGGTCGACAAACAACCATGAAAGAAGCAGCCATCTCCTGTCGCGGGGCAACCTAAGATGTCCTTTTACGATAGTGTTTACGGATGTGTTCCTCCTTGATTTTGGTCAGCTCCGTCTCTGGCAAACTTGAGAGAATGTCCCACGCGATTTCAAGCGACTGGTCAAGGGTGCGGTTTTCGTTGGAGCCTTGGCGGAGGAAACGTTGCTCAAACAGGTCGCCGAACTCGAGATACTTGAGGTCTGTTTCGGAGAGGCCTGATTTTCCAACGATTTCTGCGAGGGAGCGTAGCTGGACGGCTCTTGCATATGCTGCATAGAGCTGGTTGCTGACGTCTCCATGGTCAGGTCGTGTCTTTTTCTGCGAGATGATACCGGGTCCCATCAGCCTGCTGAGGCTCATCAAGACGTTGATAGGTGGGTAAATGCCCTTCCTGTAAAGGTCGCGTGAAAGAACTATCTGTCCCTCTGTGATGTAGCCGGTTAGGTCAGGGATTGGATGCGTGATGTCGTCGCTGGGCATGCTGAGAATGGGCATCTGAGTGAGGCTGCCCTTAAGACCCTTAATCCTCCCAGCCCTCTCATACAGCGACGCAAGGTCGGTGTACATGTAGCCTGGATAACCTTTTCGCCCAGGAACCTCCTCACGCGCCGCGCTGACCTCACGCAAAGCCTCCGCATAGTTTGTAATGTCTGTGATGATGACGAGAACATGGTAGCCCTGCTTAAACGCTAGATACTCGGCTAAGGTGAGAGCTATACGGGGTGTGACTATTCTCTCGATGGCTGGGTCGTCGGCGAGGTTTAGAAAGAGGGCGCTCCGCTTGATGGCTCCGCTTTCCTCGAGACTTCTTCTAAAGTAGCGGGCTTCGTCGTTCTGGACTCCTACTGCCGCGAAGATTACAGCGAACTCCTCCTCTTTACCTGGGACGGTTGCCTGCCTCGCTATCTGGGCTGCGAGCATGTTATGAGGTAGCCCAGCTCCCGAGAAGATGGGTAGCTTCTGGCCGCGGACAAGGCTGTTCATTCCGTCTATAGCCGATATCCCTGTCTGGATGAAGTCGGACGGGTATTCGCGTTGCTCGGGGTTGATTGGCTCGCCGTTGACGTCGAGCACGTCCTCTGCTATGGGGTCGGGTAGGCCGTCGATGGGTCTGCCCAATCCGTCGAAAACTCGGCCAAGCATCTCGGTGGAGACAGGTGTCTCCATGGTTCTGCCGAGGAAACGGGCTTTTGTCCCAGCGATTCCGAGGCCCTGTGTACCTTCGAAGACCTGGACAACGGCGCGGCCCTCGCTCACCTCAATTACTCTGCCGAGTCTCCGCTCGCCGTCAACGGTCTCAACCTCGACCAGCTCATCATAGCCCACCCCCGAAACTCCGCCGACAACCATCAACGGTCCCTTAATCTCCTGAATAGAGAGGTACTCTACACCGCTTCTCCCGGTCGACATCAAGCCTTCACCTCCACCTTCTCCCCATATGCCAGCTTCTCAAACGTATCAACCATAGCCCTCTCAAGCTCATCCAAAAGCTCAAGCCTATCATTGGGAACCTCATACTTTGCTCTAATGAGCTTCGAGATTATGGGTAAAGAGCGTATGTCTTTGAGAGCGACACCTTTTCTCAGCGCTTCTTCAGCGAGTTTGTGGAACATGACGAAGAGTCTGAGCAGCTTGTATTGTTTCAGCGGCGGGCAGTAGGCGTCAACCTCGTCGTAGGCGCTCTGCTGCAGGAAACCCTCGCGAATCATCCGCGCCACGTCTATGATGAGCTTCTCCTCATCAGGCAAAGCCTCGGGCCCAAGCAGTCTCACAAGCTCGAGCAAGTCAGCCTCCCTCTGTAGAAGCCGGTAGGCCTGGTAACGCTGCTCATACCAGTCCACCGTAACGTTTTCAGCCCACCATTTCCGCACCGTCTCCACATATCCAGAGTAGCTGGTAATCCAGTTAATTGCCGGGTAGTGGCGTGTATATGCGAGGTTTGCGTCGAGGGCCCAGAAGGTTCTGATAAACCTCATGGTGTGTGTTGTAACGGGCTCGGTGAAGTCTCCGCCAGGCGGGCTCACGGCACCCACAAGAGTGACGCTCCCGATTCTCTCAGGGTTTCCGAGCGTCACCACACGTCCAGCTCGTTCATAGAACTCGGCCAGCCTGCTGGCAAGGTAGCTGGGGTAACCCTCCTCCGCCGGCATCTCCTCGAGTCTTCCGCTGATTTCGCGGAGGGCCTCGGCCCAGCGGCTGGTGGAGTCCGCTACGAGCAAGACATCATAGCCCATGTCTCTGAAGTATTCCGCCATGGTTACACCGGTGTAGATGCTGGCTTCGCGGGCCGCTACAGGCATGTTGCTTGTGTTGGCGATGAGGACTGTTCTCTCCATGAGCGGCCTACCTGTCGCCGGGTCTTTGAGGTGTGGGAACTCGGTCAAAACCTCCGACTCCTCGTTGCCACGTTCTCCGCAACCGACATGGAAGATGACTCTTGTATCGCTCCATTTTGCGAGCTGGTGAAGCGTAACTGTTTTTCCTGTGCCGAATGCCCCCGGTATGCAGGCCGTTCCTCCCTTGGATATTGGGAAGAAGGTGTCGAGAACACGCTGACCAGTTATGGTGGGGACTTCGGGGTCAAGCCTCCTGCTGAAAGGCCTCGCTCTCCTAACTGGCCAATTATGATAGAGCCTTAGGTCTGTTGACCCCTCTTTGGTCTCGAGAGTCGCCACGGTGTCCTCGATGGTGTACTCGCCTTCCGGAGCGACGTAGGTTAGTTTGCCGCGCTTCGCGTTGGGTGGCACCATGATCTTGGAGACGACCAACGGTGTTTCAGGCACCTCTCCTATGATGTCGCCGGGCCCAACCTCTTCACCCTTCTTCACAACCGGCGTGAACTTCCACTTTTTGTCCCGCGGCAGAGGGTCCACTTTGATTCCTCTCTTGATGAAGCCTGTTGAGATTCTTCCTATTGCGTCGAGAGGCCTCTGTACACCGTCGTAAATGCTGCCAAGCATGCCCGGGCCCAGAGAAACAGACAGCGGCGAACCTGTTGATTCCACGGGCTCGCCGGGCCTCAGTCCGCTCGTGTTCTCGTAAACCTGTATAAACGCGACATCTCCCGTGAGCTTGATAATCTCACCAATCAGCCTCTCCTCGCCAACATACACCGTTTCATACATCTTCGCACCCATCATGCCGTCGGCCTTCACAGCGGGCCCAGCAACCCAGACAATCTTACCTCTAACAGTGTTCATGTTTGAGACCAGCTACTTCATCTAATTATTTAAACTCATTCCAAGATGGTGCCAGCCCTAGGTTGAATACTCGGCTCGTGTGAATATTGATGGTGATGTGTCGTGGGATTGGCTGCTGAGACGGTTAATCTCGGGAGAGTTTTCAGGAACCGTGGCTCGGTTGTGCAGGCTCTGGAGAACGTTAACCTCAGGATAGAGACGGGGCAGATATATGGGTTGCTGGGGCCTAACGGCGCTGGCAAAACAACCCTCGTCAAAATCCTCACTACGCTTCTTCTCCCCACCACTGGCGAGGCATATGTCTATGGCTATAACGTGGCCAAAGAAGCGTCGAAAATAAGGCCGCTGATCAACCTTGTCTCGGGAGCCGATACACCGGGCTATGGCCTGATTACGGTGAGGGAAAACCTCTGGTTCTACTCGATGCTCTACGGCTTGGACAAGGAGACTGCGAGGGAGAGGATTAACAGGTTGATAGAGGAGGTCGGGTTGAAGGATGTTGAGAACGAGCTTCTCCGCAACCTCTCAACAGGTTACAGGCAGAGGATGAACCTCGCCAGAGGCCTTGTCAACGAGCCTTCGGTGCTTTTTCTCGATGAGCCAACCATAGGCCTTGACGCTGTTTCAGCCCGCAAAATCAGGAAACTAATCAAGGATTGGGTGAAAGGTGACAGCGGCCGGACCGTTATTCTCACCAGCCACTATATGGCGGAGGTTGAGGAAATGTGTGCGAGGGTTGCTGTGCTCAATAAGGGCCGCGTTGTTGCTGAGGGAACACCGGCTGAGCTGCGAAGCCTTGTCGCGGGAAAGACGGTGGCTGTGATGGAGGTGTGGCTGCCGACGGATGCTGACCGTGTGTTGGACATGCTGGAGGCCGCCTATAAAACACATGACCCCGCGACCAACATCTACCGCATCCGCGTAGTTGTCAACAACTGGGACGAAACCGCGAACATCGTCGAACACATAACCTCACGCGGCGGCAAAGTGCTCTCCCTCGTAAAAGCCATGCCCTCCTTCGAAGATGTTTACGTCAAACTGGTGGGAGGCGGTGAAGTTGTTTCAGAATTTGAGGCATAACCTAAAGGCAGTATACGCACGGACCTATGTTCGCGTCAGAAGCCAGTTCAGGGAGCCGGAGTGGGTTTTAACCGAGTCAGTGATTCCTTTGCTGATCGTCTTCGCCGCCGCGACACTTTATCGCGTCTCAGGAAGTGAGCAGCTGGCGGGCTTCGCCGTCCTTGGTGGGGCGATGATGGCTTTCTGGGACAACGTCCTCTGGCTGATGGCGAGCCAGTTCTACTGGGAAAAGGAGAGCGGAAACCTCGACCTCTACATCATCGCACCCGTCTCGAAAATGTCCATCCTCCTCGGCATGTCCCTCGGCTCGATAATCAACACATCCATCAGAGCGCTGCTCATATTTCTCCTCGCCGCCTTTGTGCTCCGCGTACCGGTGAACATTGCTGACCCGTTGGCCGTTTTCCTCGTCTTCACACTCACTCTCACAGCCTTGTATGGCCTCGGCATGCTCATGTCATCTCTCTACATGCTCTACGGCAGAGGAGCCTACCAGCTCAACGACATCCTCAGCGAGCCTATCTATCTCCTCTCAGGACTCTATTTCCCAACCATAGGCCGATACTCACCCTTCCCAGCGATTGTCCAGTTCCTCGTATCTCTGATTCCTCTCACGTTTGGGATTGATGGCCTTAGACGGACAATCATACTGGGACAGGGTGTGGAGCAAATCATGCTCCATATCTATGTGCTGCTCGCCTTGACCGTGGCTTTGATACCCTTGGCCTGGCGTGTCCTGATTTTCATGGAGAACCTCGGCAGAAGAGAGGGGAGGCTGAGTCTGAGATGGATGTGAAAAAACTGGTTAGGGCGCTGTGGTCCTCTGCATGGGTGGGCTGGGAGGTTGAGAGCAACTGGACCGAGCCTTTCATCTTTATCGGGCTTCAGGTGATAAGGCCGCTGGCATCTACGCTGCTCTTTCCGCTGCTATATCTCGTCGGCATGAACTTTACCGGACAAGCCGTGGACCCAATCTATCTAAGCTACATCTTTGTCGGAACAGCTTTCTTCACACCCTACATCTTCGCGGCGGAGACAGGGGGCACAATCGTTTCACAGGACAGAGAACGCTACGGTGTCATGAAAAGCATATACATCACCACCTCGTCGCTCAGCATCTACTTCCTCGGCAGGTTCCTTGCAATAGCGGGCATCTCACTATTCTCGACCCTCAGCTCATTCGCGGCCGCGTATGCGTTAATCGTTTGGGGGATTGGCTACAGTATGCCGCTTGTTCTGGAAAATTTGTTGGATGTTTTTCTGGCTCTCGGGGCGATGTACATCGGCTCCTTCGCCTTCTTCTACATCCTGCCGTCCATAAACCTGTTAACCAATAAGCTACAGTGGAGCCTGACCTACTATTTCCTCGGTCTTCTCTATCTGCTGGGCGACATCATCTTTCCCGTGCAAAGCCTAAGCCCCCTCGCCGAGCCGCTTGCCTACATTCTTCCCACGAACCAAGCCCTCAACACACTCCGCAACGCCCTCGGCCTTCCAACACCACACAACACAGCCGCCGCCTACCTCGCATCCATTTTCTGGGCTGCTCTCGGATACTTTGTCTTTAAACGAGCCGTCGGACGCGCACGGGCCAAAGGCCTTCTCGACAAGATTGGCTGGTGGTAAAAGATTTAGCCGCTCGACATGGTTTACTTGGCATGAAAGCGGTGCGGGTTAGAGTCGGTGGAGGCGTAGAGGTTGTCGAGATTGATCTTCCCGAGATCAGGGAGGGTGAGCTGCTTGTCGAGATGAAGATGTGCGGTGTGGACGGCACAGACCTTGAGAAAGCATTCGGCAGACCTTTGACACCGCCGATGCTGGGCCACGAGGTTGTGGGAGTTGTGGCCGAGTCCCGTGCTGAAGGGTTTGAAAAAGGTGACAAAGTCTTCGTTCATCACCATGTTACCTGCGGAAAATGCTACTACTGCAGAGAAGGGTCTCCGACCATGTGTCCGCTTTTTTTGCAGACAAGCATAGAACCATGTGGATTCGCCGAATTTTTCAGAGTTCCCCGTGTCAACGTGGAGAGGGGTGCGGTGCTACGTTTGCCGGATGAGCTGGATTGGGGTGAGGCCGTGTTCATCGAGCCTGCTGCATGTGTCTTGAGAGCGTTGAGGAGAGCGGGATTCAGGGCTGGAAAAACTCTCTCACTCGTTGGAGCGGGGCCAACCGGCTCCATCTTTATAGTGATGGCTAAGGCCTTCGGAGCGCCCGTGGTCGCTGTCTCGGAGCTCTCCGGGTTTAGACGAGATATGGCTCTGGAAAACGGAGCGGATGCCGCGGTGGACCCGTTGAACGAAGATTTTGCGAAAAAATGCAGGGAGTTGACCGATGGACTCGGCGTCGACATAGCCGTCCTCGCAACACCCGCCGCCAAACCACTCTCAACAGCCCTCGACAGCCTACGCAGAGGCGGAACACTGCTATTATTCGGAGCGCCCGAGAAAGGCGAGAAAACGGAGGTGGATTTCAGTAAGCTCTTCATCGAGGAGAAAAACATCGTGACCAGCTACTCCACCACAGAGACCGAGACAAACATGGTCCTCAACATGCTCACGAAGAAAGTTTTCACACTAAAACAACTCATCACACACACCTACTCTCTTGAAAAAGCGGAAGAAGCGTTCCAGAAGGCCCGCGACCCAAACACAAGCCTCAAGGTTGTGTTGACCAGTTAGCTTTTGATGGCGACCTTGATGTGTTTTCCCTGTCTAAGGTCCTCGAAAACCCTGTGAATATCCTCGAGACGTGCTTCGCCTGTTATGAGTTTTTCAAAGGGCAGCTTCTTTGACTCGAGAAGTCTCAGAGCCCTTACAACGTCTTGGGGTGTGTGGTGGAAGGAGCCGTGTAGGCTGAGCTCGCCGTAGTGGATGGTGTGGGTGTCGGCTGTGAGCTTTGTGCCTCCGGGTGGGCCGCCGAAGAAGAGAACGGTGCCCCCTTTCCGAACAAGTGTCAACGCTGTTTCCCACGTCTCCGGAAGACCCACAGCCTCTATCACAACATCTGCACCGATGCCTCCCGTCTCCTCGAGGACACGTTTCCTCGCATCCTCTTCACCGCTGTTGACCACGATGTCTGCCCCCAGCTCCGAGGCGAAGCGTAGCCTGTTCCAGTTTACGTCGAGAACAATCACCTTCCTCGCACCCGATAACCGGGACAACAACATGTGAAGCAACCCGATGGGCCCGGCTCCAACAACAGCCACAGCGTCTCCCACATCGATGTGTATCAGCCGCTGGCCCCTCACCACACAGGCGAGAGGCTCAAGCAAAGCCGCGACACGCGGCTCAAGGCCTTTGGGCAGCCTGTATAGGTTGAAGGTTACGATGCGGCGGGGAAGCTTGATGTATTCCGCGTATGCTCCGTCGACGCTGAACCCGATTATTGTTTCACCGAGGTTTTCGCAGAGGTTGAAGCGGCCGAGCTTGCAGTAGATGCAGTAGCCACATGGCGCGGAGTTGGCTGCGACAACCTCTTCACCGACATTCACCCAGTCAACCTCCTCACCCACCTCGACAACCACGCCCGCGAACTCATGCCCCATTATCACAGGAGGCCTCGCATAGGGATGACCACGGAGAAACATCTTCAAATCCGTTCCACAAGTAAGCGTCACAAACGTCCTAACCAACACCTCACCTCTACCGGGCGAAGGCCTCCCAACATCCATCACACGAAGGTTGCCAGGCCCATGGAAAACAGCAGCCCTCAACCAAACACCCCACACTATACCAAAACAGCCGACATAAAAACAAACAACACGAGCCAAGCCCATTCCACATCCTCCAACAACCACCCAGGCAGGAGTACGGTACAGGAGGTGATCCGGCCACACGTTCCCGTGCGGCCACCTTGTTACGACTTCTGCCCCCTCACCAGAACCGGGCTCGAACCCGCCAACAAGACGGGCCCTCGCCCAGTTCCAGCTCGGGTGCAGCGACGGGCAGTGTGTGCAAGGAGCGGGGACGTATTCACCGCCCGGTGGTAACGGGCGGTTACTAGGGATTCCGCGTTCACGAGGGCGAGTTGCAACCCTCGATCCCTACTGAGGTGGGGTTTAGGGATTGGCTTCCCCTTTCGGGGTCGCAGCCCACTGTCCCCACCATTGAACGTCGCGTGCGGCCCGGGGGATTCGGGGCATACTGACCTGCCGTAGCCCGCTCCTTCCTCCCCGTTTCCGGGGCAGTCCCTCCAGAGTGCTCGGCGCCTTTCGGCCCGGTCGCAACTGGAGGCGCGGGTCTCGTCCGTTGCCTGAATTAACAGGACACCTCACGGCACGCACTGGCGACGGCCATGCACCTCCTCTCAGCTCGTCCGGCAAGGCCTTTAACCTGGCCATCATCCTGCTGTCGCCCCCGGTAAGGTTTCCGGCGTTGACTCCAATTAAGCCGCAACGTCCACCCCTTGTGGTGCTCCCCCGCCAATTCAGGGGAGGAGAAGCTGGGTTAGGGAGCGCATGCGGGATTGCTTATCAGGATGCCGGGTGGATATCTCCCGTGCATATCTGATAATTTCTTCTTTTCGAGTGAGTCGGAACTGCCAACATTTCCCAGTTCGTGTTATGTTGGTGGGATTAAAGTTAAGTTTCAATAATACAGAACGAATGAAGTTTAGCGCTTCATAATTCTCTTGGTCAAATGATAGATAAAATTGAGAGCTCTGTGAAGGATTATGAGGAAGTCCCCCCTCAGCATCCCAAAAACCCTGAACATAACATAATTGTTGTCCCAACGTCTGTTGTTTAATTATTGATGGGGTAGTCCATTCTCTTTGTGGTGTTTTATATTCACAAAGGTCCGCGAATTCTAGTGTTGTATTCTTATCATTTATCCGCAGCATATACGTTCCGCGAATCCAAGGTCGTATAGAACCACGCACACCATAGTGCTCATAGAATATTCGCTGTAGCTCAACAAGCCAGTGGTAACAACGTTGATTATATCTTATTTCATAGTTCTTGCCCACGCGTATCTCTATGCTTCCATCTCGGAGAGCGCCGATAGCATAGCAAACATCACCACGTAGTCCCTGCATACACCCCCTACCCAGATCACCCTCCATTCCTTTAAGTTTCAGCCTTGCGGCCGTACTCCCCAGGCGGCGGGCTTAATGGTTTCCCTTCTGCACCGGAACGGCTCGTAGCCGCTCCGACGCCAAGCCCGCATCGTTTACGGCTGGGACTACCGGGGTATCTAATCCCGATCGCTCCCCCAGCTTTCGTCCCTCAC
>Ga0105162_1000239_pt1 | contig 37315 bp, 39 predicted proteins | sample JNZ201metaG_FD_81532 | JGI IMG/M metagenome (GOLD analysis project Ga0105162, IMG submission 81532) | Hot spring microbial communities from Jinze hot spring, China to study Microbial Dark Matter (Phase II) - JNZ 20120812A | ecosystem: Environmental > Aquatic > Thermal springs > Hot (42-90C) >...
ACAGGGGTGCTTCGATTGAAGGCGATGGAGAGAGAAGGGGTCTTGGCCTTTCCAGTCATAGCTGTGAACGACGCCTTGACGAAGTTCATGTTCGACAACCGCTACGGTACTGGACAATCAACGATTGACGGACTCATGAGGGCGACGAACATGCTCATCGCTGGGAAAAGAGTCGTTGTTGCTGGTTACGGGTGGTGCGGTCGTGGAGTTGCGATGCGTTGCAGAGGGATGGGAGCGAAAGTCATAGTTACGGAAGTCGACGAAATCCGTGCACTCGAGGCGATAATGGACGGCTTTGAAGTTATGCCAATGAGCAAGGCATGCGAAATCGGTGACATCTTCATAACTACAACTGGCAACAGGGACGTGATAAGAGAAGAGCACATGAGGAAAATGAAAGATGGAGCAATCTTAGCCAACGCCGGGCACTTCAACGTTGAAATCGACGTTTCAGCTTTGGAAAGGATTGCGAAAAGCGTTATAGAGATAAGGAGAAACGTGAAGGAGTTCGATCTCGGGGACAAAAAGCTCTATCTGCTCGCAGAAGGTAGACTTGTGAACCTCGTTGCCGGCGATGGGCATCCGATTGAAGTTATGGACATGAGCTTCTCGAATCAGGCTTTAGCAGTTCGCTACATCGCTGAAAATTGGCAAAAGCTCGAAAACAAAGTTTACAGAATGCCAGAAGAGCTCGATAGAAGAGTCGCAAAGCTCAAGCTCGAAACGCTTGGCGTTGAAATCGATAAGCTAACAGAAGCTCAAATTCGCTACCTCAGTGACTGGAGATGTGGAACATGATGTGGAGCTATAGGGCGATCAAGAATCCAGTTGCGAGAAAGAAGTGGCTTTCTTTTGTCTCCATACTCGTGTTTATCGGCTTTCTTTACTCGCTTTATCGCGTTCTGCTTGGAGAAAGCGTGATCAAAATTTTGCTGATCTTCACACTTTTCTCGCTCTTCATATTCCTCTACGCAATAATCTCGCTTGGGAAGCCAAGGTTTTACCTGATGGACGATGAAATGATACTCTACAAGCCCTTCAAAACAAGGCTTAGCGAAGTAGAGGGCTTTGAAGTTGATGAGAAGAACTTGAGGATAAGGCTGAAGAAGCGTGGCTTTGGTGTGAAAATGCTTTACTTTGAGAAGATTGAAGACCTCAAAAACGTAGAACGCTGGCTGAAGAAGAAGTTTGGGAGCCAATAAGCTTTATATCTCTTTCCGTTATTTAAGGACTCATGCGACTGAAAACCGGGATACCCGGGATGGACGAAATTCTCAACGGCGGTATTCCGGAGAGGAACGTCGTCCTTCTCAGCGGAGGTCCGGGGACTGGGAAAACGATATTCGGACAGCAGTTTTTATGGTATGGTCTCCAGAGTGGTGAGCCAGGAGTTTACGTAGCTTTGGAAGAACATCCTGTCCAGATTCGCCAGAACATGGCTTCTTTTGGTTGGAACGTGAAGGTTTTTGAGGAAGAAAACAAGTTTGCATTGATAGATGCGTTCACAGCCGGCATAGGGAGAGCGAAAGAGTTCGAAAAATACGTTTTGCAAGACTTGAACGACGTAAGAGAACTCATAGATATCCTGAGGCAAGCGATAAGGGACTTGAACGCAAAAAGAGTTGTGGTGGATTCGGTAACAACGCTGTACATCAACAAACCCGCTTCTGCGAGGAGTATAATTCTACAGCTGAAAAGGTTTTTGGCTGGAATGGGTTGCACTTCGATCTTCGTCAGCCAGATCAGTGCTGGAGAGCACGGATTTGGTGGTCCGGGAGTAGAGCATGGAGTCGATGGAATAATAAAGCTCGATTTGGATGAAATAGATGGAGAGCTGAAGAGATCTGTGGTTGTGTGGAAGATGAGGGGAACGAGTCATTCGATGAAGAGGCACCTCTTTGAGATAACTTCGAAGGGCATCGTTGTTTATCCGGAGAAAATACTCAAGCTTAGGTGAGAAAAATGGAAGAGATCCCTCTTACTCCAATGGGACGTGAAGATATCCACAAGCTCGAGAGCACACTCCTTTTTGCAACACTCTTCAGGCCGGAAGTGCTGAAGATCATAAGGGATCCAACGGAAAGGCTTACTTGGGTCGACAGCTTGGCAGTCGCTGCAGGGGCGGTTGCGAGGGAGAAGGCGGGGATGAGCGTAAGCGAGATAGCAAAAGAACTCGGAAGGACTGAGCAGAGCATAAGGAAGCACCTGAAAGGAGAGAGCAAGGCTGGACAGCTCGTGAGGGAAACATTTGAGCTTTTAAAGGAGGGGAAGCTTAACGAAATCATGGGCTTTGTTGAGACGGTCGAGGAGAGTCATAGGCTCAAAGAAGAGCTTGAGAAGTTGAAGGCAGAGAAGCTTGAGCTCGAGAAGAAGATTGCGGAGCTGAACAAACTAAAGCTTGAACTTGAAGAAGTTCAGAAGATGGTTGTAAAGCTAAGAGAAGACTTTGAAACTCTACTTGGTGCCAAGGTTTAAACCTTGGGGCAAAACCTTATTAAGTCGGAGGGAAAAAGCGGGGCATGGTTTCGAAGGAAAGAGTCGTTGAAGTCGTTGAAAAAGAAATAAAGCCAATGCTCATGGCAGAAGGCGGAAGCATAGAAGTAGTTGGTGTTGATGAAAAAAGCGGAACCGTGCAAGTTAGGCTCCTTGGCGCCTGCGGAACTTGCCCGATGTCGATGATCACGCTCACGGCTTTTGTCGAGCGAGTTCTAAGAGCAAGGATACCAGAAGTAAGGAAAGTTATCCCCGTATGATATACCTGCTAGAACCGCTGAAGAAAGTCGTTATCCAAGATCTCAGCTACTCGGGGGAAGAGGTTAGCAACAAACGCTTCGGTGGTTTTTGCGAGTGCGGGGGAAAAATGTTTCAGAAGCTCTGGGTCAAGCTCGAGAACACGAGGATAATGATCTCTGAGTGCGAAAAATGCTGGAAAAACAGCGCCTACTTCTTCAACCTCACGAAGTTCCTCGGAAGGGAAGAAGTGCACGTCGTAGAAAAAAACGCGGTTAAGGAGTTTTTGAAAAATTATCTGAGCGATTTGGAGCTCAACGCTCTTATTGCAAAGGCAAAGGACAAAGTCTATAAACCCGCAGACTTTTCAAGAGCGAAGAAGAAATTGAGTGAGATGAACTTCTCCCTCGAAGAGGTCTTAGCAATCTTGAAATGATTCCAAGAGACTTCAGAACTTACTTTGAGATCGCCGACGTTTCCGCTGTTTCTCGTAGATACTTCGTCATCGGATTCTTCGATGGGCTAATAACGATCGCCGGACTCATAATCGGCGCATTCATCTCTGGAGAGAACGACTCGAAACTCATTCTCACCATTGGCTTCGCGACTGCGTTAGCACTTGGAATTTCAAGCATGTGGGGGGCTTTTGAGATCGAAAGAATTGAGCAGAAGGTAGAAAAGAAAAGAAGAGAAAAATACATGCTGTCGAAGCTCGAAGATAGCATAATCGAGGATGCGCACAGATTTGCGACTGTTTTTACATCCTTTATCCACGGAATAGCCCCAATTCTGGGGGCGATTGTGCTTATAATCCCATACGCCTTTCTTTCTCCGCTCGAAGCGTTCGAAGTTGCGATTGCGATTTGTTGCTTCAGCTTTTTCATCCTCGGAGTTGTTATCGGAAAAATGGGGGGAGAGAATGCGGTTTTAAATGGATTAAGAATGCTCGTCTTTGGAATAGTGGTTATACTCGTTGTTTTGATCATAAACCCCGGACACGTGATATGATTTTTTAAACTCTAAGCGAACCAGCGCTATGGGCAGGGCTTGGAAGTTTGGTGACGATGTTGATACCGATGTCATAATTCCTGGGAAGTATCTCATTTACAACGAGGCAGAAGTGCTTGCGAAGCATGTGTTTGAAAATCTAAGACCCGATTTTGCTAAAAACGTTAAAAGGGGCGATTTCGTCGTTGCTGGCAGAAACTTCGGTTGCGGAAGCAGTAGAGAGCATGCAGTATTGGCTTTAAAAGGAGCTGGAATATCCGCAGTGATTGCGAAGTCCTTTGCAAGAATCTTTTTCAGAAATGCGATAAACACAGGGCTCATGGTTGTTGAATGCGCAGAGACTGATAAAATCGAGGATGGCGACGAGATCGAAGTAGATTACACCTTAGGAGAAATAAGGAATCTTACGAAGGGGGAGAAGTATAAGATAAATCCGATCCCGGAGTTTTTGCTCGAAATTGCAAGTGTTGGGCTAATAGCTTACTGCAGGAGGATGTTGAAATGAGGATCGCAGTAATTCCGGGGGATGGGATTGGAAAGGAAGTGATGGCTTCTGCAGTAGAAGTTCTCAATGAGCTCGTGGATTTAAAGCTCGAGTTTTATGAAGCGGGTGATGAAGCGCTGCAAAAGTATGGAAAAGCCCTTCCAGACGAAACACTTGAAGCCTGCAAGAAAAGCGATGCAGTTCTTTTTGGTGCAGCTGGCGAAACCGCTGCGGATGTGATCGTAAAGCTAAGACAAGAGCTCGACACCTTTGCAAACGTTCGCCCAGCGAAGGCTTTGAAAGGTGTGAAGTGCTTGTACCCGGGGCTTGACGTGGTTGTGATTAGGGAAAACACGGAGTGCCTTTACAAGGGATGGGAATTCAAGGAAAAGAACTCGGCGTTTGCAATAAGGTTGATAACAGAAACTGCTTCGGAAAGAATAGCGAGGTTCGCGTTCGAATTCGCAAAAAGAGAAGGAAGAAAGAAGGTTACAGCGTTGCACAAGGCGAACGTGCTAAAGCTCACCTGCGGTCTCTTTAGAGACGTGTGCAGAAGGGTTGCGAAAGAATACAAAATTGCGTTCAACGAATACTACATCGACGCTGGTTGCATGTTCTTAGTCATGGATCCGTTCAGGTTCGACGTGATCGTAACGACGAACTTGTTCGGCGACATAGTCAGCGATCTTGCCGCAGGGCTTGTTGGCGGTCTCGGAATAGCACCTTCAGCGAACATCGGCGAAAAACATGCGATCTTCGAGCCTGTACACGGCGCTGCGTTCGACATCGCTGGAAAAGGAATTGCAAATCCGACTGCAATGCTGTTAACGACTGCAATGATGCTTAAGCATCTCGGTTTCAAGGAAGAGGCAGAGAAGATCGAATTCGCAGTCGAAGAAACGATTGCGAGTGGAAAAACAACTCCAGACCTCGGTGGGAAGCTTAAGACCTCGGAGTTCACGAGAGAAGTTGTTAAGAAGCTTAAAGAAATCTAAATCACGTCTCTGAATGTCTCGATTTTTTTATACGTCTCCTCTAGGATCTCTTTTTCCACGATCTTTTTCAGTTCCTCTCTTCCATATGTGCGAAGAATTTCGAGGTATCTGCCAAAGTCCGCAATTATTGCTTTTGCGTTCGCGTCCTTTATCGCATAGCTCATCCCAACAATCCTTCCGAGCAAAAAAGCGGCAAACGCTAGATCCATCCCAGAAAACTTTTCATTGAGCTTTTTCAGCATTTCGTCATCTTTAAGTCTTAGCTCTATCATTTCCACGATTTCAGCAATGATCTCCGCAACCCTTTCGGCGCTAAGGCCGACGGATCTGAAAAGCACCATGAAGCTACTCTGCCTCGATTTTTAAGTGATGTAACGAAAGCAAAATTTTTAAAGTTCCCGACAAAATCATAAAAAATGAGACTCCTCACGATTGGCGTTGGCCTCAGAGGCGCGAAAATCGCAGAAAACTTTTTCAAAAGAGGGATAAGAGTCAACAGGGTTCCGCTTTTCAAGTGCTTTGCAATTCTTGGCAACGAAGCACAGATGAAGAGTATAGCAATAAAGGACGACAGGAAGTTCTACGTCCACAGCAAGAAGGGCGTTCTCGGTTTCCTGAATTCGATAACTAAGATCTACGAGATCTGGGAAGGCGCGCTCGTAATTCTTTCGCTTGAAGACGAATATGCGTTCGAAATTGCCGTTGAGGTGAACGAAAGGGTGAAGGAGACCTTTGAAGACCCGATAATAACGCTCCCTTTAATCCCAACGCTTGGCGAGGTCGACATGGTTGAGCTGAAGAGAAAGCTGTTGGAGCTGAGAAAAAGATCGGACGTTCTTTTGATCTTTGAGGGCAACGTTGGAGTGGACGAAAGGATCTTGAGGTCTATGAACTTGCTCGCTCTCGCTGGTGAAGTGGACTTGAAGCGGAGAGTTGCGGGAGAAGTTGTTGTCGATACTTCCGACGTGTTCAACGCACTTAGGTCAGAAGGCTTCTCAATTCTCGGCTTTGCAGAGCAAAAAATTCCATTCGGAATTTTCAGAAAAAAGAGCGAGTTAAAGGCTATGAGGACAAGGAGAATGATTGAGCTCTTCGATAAAGCTCTGAACAATTTGAGCATCCAAGCGAAGATCGAGGATGCGAAATCCTCGCTAATCCTTTTTACAGGTCCGAAAGAGGAGATCACGATGGAGGGTCTTTTCGAAGTGATCAGCAAAGTGGAAAGTCTTAACAGTGGAATCGAGGTTAGATACGGCGATTGCCCAATGCAGGAGAAAAAAGTCTCACTCGTGCTCCTTTTTTCGGGGCTTAAGGCTGTTAAGTTCTAAGGAGATCAGCTTGTAAACTGTCCCGTGGTGTTTGAGCCTCTTTTTCAGCCTCAGCTCGAGCAATCTCTTTGCAACTTCATCAACTTCAAACTCGAAGTCGTATTTCACTTCCCTCAGCATCAATCCATGGGGCGGAGCGGGAGGAACTCTTTCTCTGTGCTCCTCTGGTTTAAGCATTTTTTCAAACCACTCGACGCTTTTTCCAATTCCTACAAAGCTTAACGCAGTTGCAATGCATCTGACCATGTTGTACGTGAAGGCGTTCGCTTCGATCTCAAAAACTAAAAAATCTCCTTCTCTGTTAAGGGTTGCGTTGAAAACTTCTCTTCTTCCACCCCTCCATCCACGGGTAAAGTTTGAGAAATCGTGAACACCTCTGAGCAGTTCAACCGCTTCGCGCATCTTCTCGAACTCATAGCCTTCGTCTAAGAAAACGTAAACGTAGACTCTGCTCTTTGCCTTCCTTGGGTTGAAGTTTTCGTCAACCTCTTTAAAAGCCCAAACTGTGATGTCTGAGGGAAGCGAGGAGTTCAAGATTCTTGGTAAAAGTTTTCTATCGCTCTCAATCGCGAAAACTTGTCCCAAAGCGCTAACTCCAGTGTCAGTTCTTCCAGCAAACCTCGGTTTCGAGTCTATACCGAGATCTTGCAGGGCTTTTCTTACTTCACCTTCAACAGTTCTGAGCCCAGGCTGAAATTGGCTACCAAAAAAATTTTCACCGAAGTATGCGATTTTAAACGCATACTTCATTTCTTGAGAATCGCATTCACGAACCGGTTTACCGTGTTCAACTTTCTGAACACGACGTTTTTCACATTCATCTGACCCTGATAAAAGCCAACGGCAGCTCCGACAAGGAATAGGAACTCTATGTCGTCGAGCTTGTATTTTTCCTTCAACTGCATGAGCTCGCTAACCTTTGACTCAGGTAGAACGTCTGCTTTTTCTTCCTTAACCATCAGCTTGTCCTCGTCAATCTCCCACTTCTTCTTCAGCTCTTCAAAAGCATCCATCAATATCGAAGTTCTTGTCTCAACATCCATGATCGCCGTTTCTCAAAGAATTTAAAAATTTTTCCCCTAAACGACTCTCACACTTTCGAATCTTATCGGAGAAGTTATCGTGTTCTCAACTTGTTCCTTTTTCCCGCAAATTCCGGAGATTCTCTTTAACAACTCGAAAATGTTCCCGTAGATCATCGCACCCTTCACACCTTTCCCATCGATCTCGGCGTTTAAGCATTCAACACTGAAATCACCGCTAATCGCATTCGCCGTATGAGCGCCGATTATGCTGTGAACGACGATAGCTGAATCTTCGTCCGTCTTTCCTTCGAATTCGATTATCACATTGCTTGGTAATGGCATTGGATACGAGTCGACGCTAGTTCGAAGTCCATTCCCAGTAGCTCCGAACTGGTCGGAGTTTTTCCAGTCAGAGTAGAAGCAAAGGACACTTTTATCAACCAAAACCTTTCTCCTTGCCATAACGCCTTCATCGTCGAAGGAGTAGCTGAAAAGACCGCCGCTGATCGTTGCATCATCGATTATTCTGATCTCTCCCAAGAAAGTTCCCTTCGAAACACTACTTCTCCCTCTTGCGACGTTTTCCGCGGAGAGAGAAGGATAAAGTGTGTGCGAAAATAGCTGGTGGATTGCATACGGCATTAAGACGAGATCGTAGTAGCCAGGGTCTATTTTCTCCGCCTTTGAAGCCGTGATCGCCAACTCCTCTGCGTAGCGTGCGGTGCCCTCGATGTCAAGCTTTAGTTCTCTGCTTGCAGTCTGCGCGTAGCCATTACCTTCGCCGTAGAGGGTTTCAAGCGAGAAAAAGGAGAAAGTACTTTTCTCAAAGAGATCTGCACCAAGAGAGTTTTTGATGCTTGTTTCTGTGATTCCATGGGTTATAACTGCGTTCGCAATCTTTGCTTTCTCAACGGAGCTCAGCAAAATTTCACATTCCTCCCTTATGAAATCTCTGTTAAGCTCTTCAAACCTCCTGTCGTAGATCCCATCGACTTTCGCAGCTTTTTCCAACGGAAAACTCTTTAATCTCTCTTCAGAAATCCTCGCCATCTTCCTTGCTTCTTCCATCAACTTTTCCAAGTCTTTCCCCGCAGAAAATCCGAGCTTTCCATTTTCTATGACCCTGACAGCGTAAGACTTTTGCTCGTGTTTATACAGCATTTTAAGCTTTCCTGCTTCGATTTCTGCTGAAAAGCTAACAACTTTCTCGCTGAAAAGTTCCCACTCCATCACGCTCCACCCACCTTCGCTTTGCACAACACTTCCGGTGCACCATCCGCCACAGGCACGGTTTGTGAGGCTTTTCCGCAAAAACCAGGGTCGAAGCGAAGGCTCTTTCCCAATTTCAGATCTTTCAACAGATCCAGTGTTCCCATGATCCCGACGTCACGTATCATCTCCGCTATCTCTCCGTTGCGAACCACGTAACCGTACTGAGCGCTGAAGTGGAAGTATCCAGTTGCTGGATTCGTTTCCCCGCCCCGAGAACCAACAAGAAACACACCATCTTTGCACAGCTCCAAAAGCTCTTCAAACTCATAAGTTCCGGGGCTTAGGAATGTGTTGCTCATTCTAACGATCGGAAAAGCAACTCCTTCAGCCCTTGCATTCCCAGGAACTCCTCCAAGCTTCTTAGCAGTTTCTCTGCTGTGGAGATAACTCTTGAGCACACCATTCTCAACCAAAATTTTTCTCCTTGCCATAACACCTTCGTCGTCGAACGGGAAGAAACCAAACTCCTCGATTGTTGGATCATCAATGATGGTTACGTTGTCTCCAGCGATCTTCTCCCCAATCCTACCACTTAGAACACTCGACCCTTGGAGAACGTGGTCCGCTTCAGCTGCATGTCCAAAGGCTTCGTGGATGAAAACACCTGCAAGCTGAGGATCCATGAGCACGTTCATATCCCCGGAAGGCGGAGCTTTTGCGTTTACGAGTTTTGGTAGAACCTCGTTTATCTCGTCGATTAGCTCATGAGCGTTTTCCAATTTCTCCATCCCGCCTGGCTTCATCAGCCTTTTCGAAAGGAATTGGAGAGTATTTCCTTTTTCAACCGCAAGGACGGAGATACCAACCCTTGGAACAAAGTAGCTGACATCGCTCCCTTCTGAATCTCGGTAGGAAAACTTTCTGAGAGATTCGATGTAGCTAATCTTCGAGTTTCTGGCGTTCAGCCTTTTCTTGAGATCCTTCAAGAATGCTATTTTCTCCTCAACGTCCACGTCCTGTGGCGGAATTTTTGCTTTCAGCTCGTGTCTACCTTTAGCAACGACTTTCTCGATCTCAACGTCTCCTTTGCCAATGATGTTTCGTTTTGCCTCCTCTATTCCCTTTGGGTCGCTCACATTGCCTTCAAAAATACCCCAGAAACCATTTTCGAGAACTCTAAAACACTTAGAGCTGAAGAAGACCTTTTTTGGCTTTTCAATTGCTCCGTTTTCGAGCGTTATTACAAGACTTTCGATCTCGAGCTCTCTTATGTCGTAGAACATAGCTCAGGACTCCAGAATGCTCTCCGCTGCAATAAGCCCAGTGACAGCTGCGCCAACGATACCTCTGCTTATCCCCGCACCATCGCCGATTGCGTAGATGAACGGGATGCTTGTCCTCATTTTTTCGTCGACCTTGAGTTTTAGGGAGTAAAACTTCACCTCGGGAGCGTAGAGAAGCGTCGAATCATCCGCAACCCCTGGAACAACTCTATCGAGTCTTTCCAACGCATCCAAGATGTCGTCGATGACTCTTCCTGGATACGCTAGGCTTATGTCACCAGGAATAGCGGTTTTGAGCGTTGGTTGCACAAGTCTGTTGTTTCTAATCCTATTTTCGGTGCTTCTCCTTCCGAGACGGAGATCCTTTAGCCTCTGAATTATCGGATTCCCACCACCGAGCTTTGTTGTAATCCTCGCAAGATCCCTTCCCCACTCGTTCGGCTCTTCGAATGGTTCTGTGAACTCGTAATGCCCAAGAAGTGCAAAATTTGTGTTGCTACTCTTTTCCTTAGCCTTGCTGTGCCCGTTCACGAGACAAAAGTCGCCGTAGTCTTCCCTTATTACCCAGCCTCGCGGGCAAGTGCAAAACGTTCGCATGTAATCGTCGTGTCTGCGGGTGACGACGCGAAGCTTTGGATCGTATATCGTCGAGGTTATGTCGTCCATTATCGACGCGGGGACTTCTATGCGAACTCCAACGTCGATAGCTTTCGAGTTTTCCGCAATCGCTATGCCGTATTTCTTGACCCACTCCTCAAGCCAGTTCGCTCCCCCTCTCCCAACGGCGATTATAAGGTTTTTGTAAGCGAATTCGCTACCGTCAGCTGTTTTTACGATCTTTTTCTCCGGGTTTATGTCTACGACTGTCGTTTCCGTTTTTATAAGAACTCCTTTCCTTTTCAGCTCTTCTTCGATGCTCCTTATGACCTTTGGCAACTCATCGCTACCTACATGTCTTTGCTTCAACGGCACAAACTCGATTCCCGCGGCGTTCGCATCTTTTAGGAACTTGTTTATTCTCTCCTCATCCTCCCCGTATACCTTTCCCGTTACTCCGTGTTTCGTAAATATATCGTCGACCTCGTTCATTTTCTCAATCAGATACTCGGGCTTTAGAAAATCGAAGTCGCCACCTACAGTGAAGCTCGAGGGGTAGTTCGGGTTCACGTAGTTCAACTTTCCATCCGAAAGCCCACCTGCACCACCGACGCCACAGGTTATGTTGCAAGGGTCGCATTTTTTGCAGTAGCTCTGCGAGAGGTCGCTTGGACACTTTCTCTTTGCAATCTCTCTACCCATCTCAAAAATCGCTATTTTTCTCTTTCCTGCAAGCTTATAAGCGGAGAACATTCCGCCAGGACCTGCGCCAACGATTATGACGTCGAATTCCATACATTTTTACCCTCTTTTCGTTGTGTCATTTAAGTTTTGCTGTTTAGGTCTCCGTAATAAGTTTGAGACTATATTATAATATTCATATTTAGGAAAATATTTTATGCAGGAAAACAACCACGGATATGAAGTTGTTCGAGCCAATCGAGATCGAAGGGATGAAGATAAAAAACCGCATCGTTCTTCCCGCCGGTGAAACGAACTACCATTCGCCTGAGGGCGGTGTCACAGAAAGACTTCTCGACTTCTACAGAGAGAGAGCTAAAGGGGGAATAGGTTTTGCAGTGGTTGGGATTGCAAAAATCGAGCCATACTTCTTCGGCGGGCTTGCGATCTATGATGATCGCTTTATTCCTGAGCTCGCAAAGATAGCGGAAGTTTTTCATGAATACGACGTTCGATGTGCAGTTCAGCTTTGGCATCCTGGAAGATACGAAATCTCCCTCGATCCAGATCGAACTCCAGTTGCACCTTCACCGATTCCACCGCCGATCTTTTCCCGCAAAACTCCGAAAGAGCTAACGAAGGAGGAAATCCTAAGAATCGAAGAAGAGTTTGCAGAATCTGCTTTAAGGGCTAAGAAAGCCGGTTTTGATGCGGTTGAGCTAATAGGCTCCGCGGGCTACTTAATTTCGCAGTTCTTCAGTCCTGCAACAAACAAGAGAACGGACGAATACGGGGGTAGCATAGAGAACAGAACGAGATTTGCGGTGGAGATCATTGAAAGGATAAAGGAAAAATGCGGGAAGTTCCCGGTTATGATAAGGATCCCCGGAGACGAGTTCATCGAGGGCGGGAACACTGTTAGGGAGATGAAGATGATTGCGAAGATACTCGAAGACGCTGGCGTTTGTGCGATAAACGTGATGGCCGGATGGCACGAGTCGAAGAGACCTTTGACGACGATGCTCGTGCCAAGGGGAGGTTTCGCATACCTTGCGGAGGAGATAAAAAAGAGCGTAGGCGTTCCCGTTATCGCATCGCACAGAATAAACGATCCGATTATTGCAGAAAGAATACTGCAGGAAGGCAAAGCGGACATGGTTGCGATGTTCCGTGCGTTAATTGCGGATCCAGAGCTTCCAAAGAAGGCCAAGGAAGGGAGATTTGATGAAATAAGAATATGCATAGCCTGTAACCAGGGTTGCATGGACAACGTTATGCAAGGATTGCCGATAAGTTGTCTCGTAAATCCAGCGGTTGGGAGAGAGAAAGAGCTAAGGGATTTGAAGGCAAAGGAGAAGAAGAAAGTTGTAATTATAGGCGGTGGACCAGGAGGGTGCACAGCTGCGGAGTTCTTAGCGAGAAAGGGGCATGAAGTTGTTCTCTTCGAAAAGAACTCTAAGCTCGGCGGACAATTCAACATCGCAGCAAATTCTCCGCTTGCGTATGAGTTTGCAGAACTTGGAAAATACTTCATGAACGTTTTGCCAAAACTTGGTGTTAAAATTTACTACAATACTGTTGCAACCGTTGAGAAAGTGCTTGAAGAGAAGCCAGATGTTGTAGTAATCGCAGTTGGAGCAAGCCCATTGATTCCAAAGATCCCGGGCGTTGAGAACGCTGTAACTGCTTTCGACGTTCTCAGTGGAAAAGCGAAGGTTGGGAAGAAAGTGGTAGTGATCGGTGGTGGTGGTGTCGGTTGCGACGTTGCAGCAAAGCTCGCTGAGAACTGCAAGGTCACTTTGATAGATATGTTGCCGAAGATCGGTGCAGACGTTGGTGTGAGCACAAGATGGACTGTATTGCTATACTTGAGGGAGAAAAACGTTGAAATGCTCACCGAAACGAAAGCTGTGGAGATAAAGAGAAATTCAGTCGTCGTAGAGACACCAAAGGGTATAAGAGAGATCGAGTGCGATACTGCAGTCTTAGCAGTTGGAACCAAGCCGAACAATGGCTTGTTCGACGAGTTAAGCGGGAAAGTGAAGGAGATATACAAGATCGGCGATTGCGTTAAGCCGAGAAAAGCCATCGACGCGACTGCAGAAGCGTTCGAATTAGCGCTGAAGATCTAATTTTTCTTTCCGGCTTTTTTAGAAAAAGTTATAACCGAGTTTGCGAAGCAATTTTGAAATGAGGATTGGTGTATTTGTTTGCCACTGCGGACTAAACATTGCGAGGATTTTGGACATCGAAGACCTCGTTAGTTATGCAAGATCACTTCCAAACGTGGTTCATGCGGAAAATCTCGAATACGCATGTTCTGATTATTTCCAGGAAAGAATTGCAAGCGCAATAAAGGAGAAAAGCCTTGATGGAATTGTAGTCGCTGCTTGTAGCCCAAAGTTGCACGAAACGACTTTCCGTAGAGTTGCGCAGAGAGCAGGAATCAATCCGTACATGGTTGAGATTGCGAACATTCGTGAACAGTGCTCTTGGGTTCACCAGCAAAAGCCAAAGTCTGCAACGCTGAAGGCTAGGGATTTGATCAGGATGCATGTAGCGAAGCTGAGGAAAGCGAAGCCCCTTGAGAAATTGAAGCTTGAGATAAAGAAGAGCGTCGCGATAATCGGCGGTGGAATTGCAGGAATTGAGTCTGCATTGAACCTTGCAGACATGGGGATAAAGGTTTACCTAATCGAGCGGAATCCGAGCATCGGTGGGCACATGGCTTTGCTAAACGAAGTTTTTCCTACGAACGATTGCTCAATCTGCATCTTAGCGCCGAAGATGAGCGAAGTTTGGAACCACGAGAACATAGAGGTGATCACCAATGCAGAAGTCGAAGAAGTCGAGGGTAGTGCTGGGAATTTCAAACTGAAGGTGATTCAGCATCCGAGATTCGTAGACACTTCGAAGTGCAAGGGTTGCATCGATGACTGCAGCGGTGTTTGCCCTGTTGAAGTTGCGAACGAATTCGACTTCGGCGTTGGAGTGAGAAAAGCTGTTTACATTCCATTTCCCCAGTCCACACCTTTGTATGCGGCGATTGACTGGCAAAATTGCATAGGCTGCAAGCTGTGCGAAAAAGCTTGCAAACCAAAGGCTATAGATTTCAACCAGCAACCGAAAAAGCTCGAACTTGAAGTCGGGGCCATAATCGTTGCAACTGGTTACAGGCTTTTCGATGCAAGAAGAAAGCCTGAATACGGATACGGAAAGTTCAAGAACGTTATAACTACGATGGAGCTCGAAAGAATTCTTTCTGCTAGTGGTCCAACGAGGGGTAAACTCCTTCGCCCTTCAGATTCTTCGCAACCGAAGAAAGTTGCGTTCGTTCTCTGCGTTGGCAGTAGAGACGAGAGCACAAACAAATACTGCAGTAGAGTTTGCTGTATGGCGAGCATGAAGAGTGCATACGCAATAAAGGAACGATACCCAGAAACAGACATAACGATCTTTTACATCGACATCCGTGCTTTTGGGAGAGGATTTGAAGAGTTTTACAAAAAAGTCCAGAGCTCTGGCGTTCGCTTCATCCGTGGAAAAGTTGGAGAGATAATCGAAAGGGAGGATGGAAGCTTAACGCTTAGCTACGAGAACACACTGACTGGCGAGCTTTTTGCGGAGGACTTCGATCTCGTCGTTCTCGCTGTAGGAATCGAAGGAAACACGGAGATCGCGAGAAAGCTTGGGATTGGTGTGGGGGAAGATAGCTTTTTCGAGATCGCTCATCCGAAGCTTCGACCGGTAGAGACAAATGTCCGTGGAATATACATCGCAGGATGTGCGAGCGGTCCAAAAGACATCCACGACAGCATCGCAACCGCTGGACTTGCAGCTGCGAAAGCCGGAAAGTTTGTTCTCAGCGAGTTTGCAGAAGTGGAGCCGTTTTTTGCCTTTGTTGACAAAGAAAAGTGCATTGGTTGTAGGATCTGCGAGAGTGTTTGCAACTTCAAAGCTGTTGCGGTGAACAAAAAGGCTGAGATTAACCCAAAGGCTTGCGTTATGTGCGGAATTTGCGTTTCCGCTTGTCCAGCTGACGCAATCGACATGGGCTTCTTCAGCAACGAGGGTATTGAAGCGATGATCGATGCTCTCACCGAAGAAAAGAACGCTGAGCCTTTAATTCTGGTCTTTGCATGTTGGTATTGTGCCTATGGCGCCCTTGACTTGGCTGGGACGCTTAAAGTGCAGTATGAGCCAAACATTCGCACGATAAGGGTTCTCTGCACGGGAAGAATCGATCCTGCATGGATACTGAGGGCTTTGAAGAACGGCGTCGATGGCGTAGTGGTTGCGGGTTGCAGAATGGGGGAGTGTCACTTTAGATACGGGAACTACAAGGCGAGGGATCGTGTAGAGATGCTCAAAATTGCGCTGAACGCCTTTGGTTTCGATGCAGAAAGAGTTGAATGTATTTGGCACTCAGCTGGAGAAGGGGAAGCGATGGCTAAGGATTTGAACAAATTTGTGGAAAAAATCAGGAATCTGGTCTCTTGAACTTCTCCGCAATTTCCCTGTAAGTTTTTGGGAACCTCGGTGTGAAGAAGAGAAACCTCTGCACCGGGTAGCCAACGTTCGCACCTTTTCCAGCTTTTTCAAGCCCTTCGAGTATCTTGTCGAGCCACTCATAGGGCATAGCAAAGATTAGCTCGTTCTCGTCGAGTCCAGCGAAAACCCTATCCCCAGCTCCAGGGATTGCTATTGCAACTTCTCCTTTGAGGGCAGGAAGCAAAGCTTCTGCGCAACTCGCAAGCTTTGCTGTGAGTGAAGCGTTCACAGTTCCACCGAAGAAAGTCTTTGCCTGTATCAGTCTCCCAACTTGCTCTGGATTTGCAAAGATTAAGATTGCATCCGGCTTTTCTTTCATCCTTGTCAGATCTCCGAAGAGAAACGTTTTGAACTTTCCTGCGGGGAGCTTCGTTGTTGGGAAATCGCAGGAAGCGTCTTTCAACCAATTTGCGGAGACGAGAATTTCTTTAATGTCGTAAACTGCAACGCCGTAAATTAGCATTGCTGGCGGACAGGCGAAATCGTCCGCTTCGAGAACAACGCTTCTACCACTATACCTAGCAAATGCGATTGCTTGACAAACCGCGAACTTCAAGCCGTGTTTTGATGGCTTAAACGCATCAATCTCTACCTTTTCCTCAAAAAATTTGACACCAACAGGTGGAGTTCTCAGTCTCAGCATTTCGACGATCCTCGAACCCTTCTCGTTCCACTCCATAAGTGAAGTCAGCAACTTTTATTTATTTTTATCGTTAACTTGTGAAGATCATGATTTTCGTCAAAAGCCCACCGTATTTCACGAATCTCTCATGGACAAGGCTAAATCCCGCCTCTTCTGCAACTCTGCGAAAGACTTCGTACTCAGAAGTTATGACAACGAGCCTCGAGTCTTTGCTCATGACCTTCTTTGCCGAGATCGCAAATTCTCGATACAGCTTTTCTATCGCCCCCTTTCTGTGGATCCTGAGCCCGTAAGGCGGATTTGTTACGACCACATCGTATTCTCCCTCGAGCTTAGTTGCATCGCCAATGCTGAACTCTATTGCATCTGCTACTCCAGCATTCTTCGCGTTCTCTACAGCTCCTTCGAGATGTTTTCTGAACTTTTCGATCCCATAAACTCTTAGTTTCAAGTCTTTGGTCTCGTGTTCGATTTCTGGAAGCTCGAGAAACCTCTGATAAGCGAAGTTCCGTCTGTTTGGGACGTTTTTTGCCATTAAAACTGCTTCTATCGGTATCGTTCCGCTTCCGCACATTGGATCGAGCAGCGATTCTTCGGGCTTCCATTTTGAAAGTTTTATCATCGCACACGCGATCGTTGCGTTCAAATGAGCTGGGTGGTTATAAACTCTCCACCACCTTTTGTGCATCGCATCATCGCCAGTAGTGTCGATGCCAACGAAGAGATCTTCATCGATGAGCTCAACTCTGACTATAACGTCTGGATCGTCGAGATTCACTCTTAATCTTTCCCGATGCGTTTCGAGAAAGCTGTCAATCACCGCTTGTCCAGAAACCCTTGCGATGTCGAGAGATGTAAACTCGTGAACACCTACACGCAAACTTCTTACTGCGAAGCTTTTGCCCTTAAGGAAATCAAAGCTAAGGCTTTTAACGCTTCGATAAATGTCCTCAAGGCTCTCAGCGTGGTCTCGGAGAAGGAGTATATTCAGCCTTTCGAGGGTTCTCGAGTAGCGGTTCAACAGAGGGATCAGCCTAGGGTTTCCAGAGAGAAACACTCTACCTTTCCCTTGTTTAGCCTCCACAACATTGGCTCCAAAACTCTTTATCTCTTCAACCGCCACATCCTCAAGTCCAGGGGAAAGAGTTGCGTAGAACTCCACGATAAAAATCGATTGCGTTGATGAAAATCTTATCTCAGCACACAAAATTTAAATTCAGCATGGTAACCGCTTTATTACTTTGAGGTGCTCGGCATGAGTAGGATAAGGAAGCTCCAAAGGAGAAAGACAAATCCAAGATTGATAAAGCTAATCGATTTGCTTCTCGAGGAGAGTGCAAAAAACAAGGCAAGTATCTGGAAAGTCGTTGCTGAAAGACTCGCCTCACCTACGAGAAGATGGGCTGAAGTAAGTCTTTCGAAGATAGACAAATATGCGAGGGAGAATGAAGTGGTCGTCGTTCCCGGCAAAGTACTTGGCGGAGAGCTGTCGAAAGCGGTAAAAGTTGCTGCGTTCAACTTCTCTGAATCTGCAAAGAAAAAGATAGTCACGACTGGCGGGCAATGGATGAGTATCGAAGAGCTCGTGAAAACAAACCCGAGGGGTAGTGGAGTTAGGATAATTGTCTAGGTGATTGTATGAGCGTCAACGTGAAAAGAGTCCTTGCATCTTTGGGCGATTACAGAGTTATCGATGCAGAAGGTCACGTTCTTGGAAGGCTTTGCAGTGTGATCGCCAAAAGGTTGCTTAACGGCGAGAAGATCGTGGTTGTGAACGCTGAGAAAGCTATAGTCACGGGAAGCAAGGCAAACGTCTTCCAGAGATACAAGGATAAATACGATAGAGGAAGCAAGGAAAAGGGCCCTTATTTCCCAAGGCACCCAGAAAGAATTTTCAAGAGAACCGTGAGAGGAATGCTCCCTTGGGGCAGCAGAAGAGGAAGAGAAGCTTATAGGAGGCTCAGGGTATTTATAGGAGTTCCTGAGGAACTCAAAGGAAAGGAATTTGAAAAAGTTGAGATAGCGTTGTTTGAGAAAGTTTCAAAAACAGAAAAGTTCGTATTGTTAGAAGAGATCAGCAAACACTTGGGGTGGGCGAAGTGAAAGTCGTCGTCACGAGTGGAAAAAGAAAGACCGCAATTGCAAGAGCAGTTGCCAGGGAAGGTGTGGGAAGGGTTAGGATCAACAAGATACCAATTGAGATATTCCCTATGGAATTGCCGAGAAGAATAATGCTCGAACCCTTGAAAATCGCAGGGGAACTTGTAAAGAAGGTCGATATAGACGTAAAGGTTTCCGGTGGCGGAGTGATGGGACAAGCTGAGGCTGCAAGAACTGCGATTGCAAGGGCTTTGGTGGAATTTTTCGGAGACGAGGAACTGAAGAAGTCCTTCTTAGAGTACGACAGAACTTTGCTTGTGAACGACGTAAGGAGAAAACTTCCAAAGATTCAGGGAGGAAGAGGTGCGAGGAAGAGGAGGCAGACGTCTTACAGGTGATACCTTGCACGAGATAACAGACTTCCCCATTCGTTGCTTTTCTTGTGGAGCGATCATCGGTCATTTGTATGCGAAATACTTGGAAATGATCAGGAGCGGGAAGTCGCCGAAAGAAGCGTTGGATTCTTTGGGGATTCAAAGATACTGCTGTAGGAGAATGTTTCTCACGCACAAATCCTATATCGGCGAAATCGCAAGATTTCGCGGGGCCGTGGGGTAGCCTGGTATATCCTTTCGGCTTTGGGAGCCGGAGACCCGAGTTCAAATCTCGGCGGCCCCATTTTTCTATTCAAGCATCTGAATCCCAGACGGAAATCTCAAATACTGCTTTTTTGGGAAGGAAAAGGAGTTTGCAACTCGGCCTTGGTGTTGCGAATGCGTATCGAAAAAATTGCAACTGGAACGATCAAAAATAATAGCCCCGGCCGGATTCGAACCGGCGTCGCGGAATCCAGAGTCCCGCAGGATTGACCACTACCCCACGGGGCTTGTGAAGAGATAAGGCTTTGGATTTATCAAAGTTTTGGTTAGTTATTTTATATAAAATCAGAGCTTTGAAACCTCTGAAAATGGCTTCGCACATCAATTGCGATCAAATTTTAATTCCTGTTCCCCACTTCTCTATAGCTCTTGAGAGCTCTTTATGGCTTTTTGCAAACTCCTCGACGCTTATGCCAAGCTCTATAGCTTCGAGCGCTTGTCTTACGGCGATCGCTCCAGCTCTTGCACCGTCTGGGTGTCCAAGAACTCCACCACCGATTTGCAAAACGATATCTTTTCCCAAGGTTTCGACGACCTTCGGCAACACTCCTGGGTGCAGACCGCCGGAGGAAACAGGCATACCCTTCTTTATATTCCAGAAGTTCTGTTCGAACCTGATGGGATTTTTCGGTGAGAATTTCTCACTTCTAAGCATTTCGGCAATCTGAATTGCTTCATCCTTGGCACTTTCAAGCTTCCCAAAGCCAGCGGTGCCAATGTGGAGTTGGTCAATTCCGAGAATTCTGTAGAGCTTTGCGATAGTGAACATCGATATTCCGTGATCGTATCTCGTGAACGCTGCGTGCATGGCTCTATGTCCATGAATCGCAAGTCCAAAGTCTTCCGCAAGATCTCGAATAAAGCTCAGAGAACTCCATCCAGCTATGACGACGTCGACCATCACGTATGGATTCCCATAGTCTGCGACGAGCTTAAGTCTCTTTTCCATCTCTCTGACATCTGCGGTTATGTTTGCGAGCCAAACCTTTTTCTCTCCCGTTTCCTTTTCAACTTTTTCTATCGTTTTCATTATCCTCTTGCACCGATCCTCGAACTTGCAAAAGCTTTGGCTTGCGAGGTTCTCGTCATCTTTCACGAAATCGAGACCACCGCTCAAAAGCTCGTAAGCAAGGGATTCAACTTCTTCTGCACTGTATCCAACCTTAGGCTTTGGAACCGTTCCCACTATCGCTCTCTCGACTCCAAATATCTTCTTCACATCCAAGCCCTTAAATGGACCTTTGTAGCATTTTAGGAACTCTTTTGGGAACCTTATGTCCTCCAATCGCAACTTTGCAACTCTTCTCATTCCGAAGACGTTCCCAGCGACAGATGCGAGGAAGGAAGGCAAGTTCGTGAGCTCAAAGAGTTCAAACGGGTAGCTTATTTTCACAGTCCAGCGATCCCCAAATTCTTTGATTTCGTAGACCTTTGCAGACAATCTTTCGACTCTCTTCTTATCATACCAAGGAAAGAGTTCGGTCCAAGTTCCAGTGCTACTCTCAGCTGCGATCGCTCCAGCGACTTCTTCTATCCCGAACCCCTCTGCTGGTTTTACGAGAAAAGAAACCAAAACTTCGTTCTCGCTTGGAACGTAATCTTTTGCAACGTAATCCGAGTATTTCATGATTTCAGTTTAAAAAGGAGCATAAAAATTTAACGAACGCCGGGGGTGGGATTTGAACCCACGCGGGCAAAGCCCACACGCTCTCCAGGCGTGCGCCTTACCGCTCGGCAACCCCGGCTCAAGCGAAATGGGGCGGAAGAAATATATGTGTTTCTAATCCTTGAGGTAGTAGTAGAGTCCGAGAATTGAGAAGAGAGAATGAATGGCAAGGCCGATGAGTGGGGCAAAGAAAAACAGTTTTCTCGGCTTTTCAATGAACCTCAAGGATTTGAAGAAAACCCAGACTGAGAATGTGACAAGGGTCAAAGGAATCACTGCAAAGATGGGCGAGAAAGGAACTGCGAGCAAAGAAAAGACGAGCAGTGGTAGAAATAGCGACCATGCCAACAAATCGTAGGGTTTGAACTTTACTAAACGCAACGCTTCGGCGCAACCCTTTACTCTCGCTTTTTGCCACTTAAAAACTTCCCGCATAGTTTCTGGGACTGAAACGAAAACCCTTGCATCGACGATTTTTTGCCTGAGCTTTATCCGCTTTTTCATTAAAAGCAGTGAAAACCCATAGTCATCAGCCCTTTTGCTCTCAGGATACCTGCAGATCTCGTATATCTTTGTTTTCTCAGCCTTGTTGTTTCCGGGAATGTGTTTGTGGTAGATGTTGAAGATTATGTGGATCGCATGATACCATGCGAAAGCGTGCGCGAAAAAGCCACCCCTTACAATTGGAACTCCACCAGCGACTTCGCAATCTTCAAGAGCTTTTAAGATCTTTTCAACGTAATCTCTGCTATAAACGTTCTCCGAATCTCCCCAGAGCACGACATCGTAGCCCTCCCTCAAAGCGAGGTCGCAGACCTCACGTCTTGCATAACCAGTTCCCCCGAGCCTCTCTTGAACCTTGAACTTCACGCAGGGATAGAGCTTGGAGAAGCTCTCGGCGACCCTCGAAGAATTATCTCCGGATGCACCGTCGAGGACTAAGACCTCGAAGTCGTCGCAAAGTTTCGCACTTTGATTCACAAGAGATTTCAAGCATTCTCTGAGCTTTTCAGCGTTGTCCTTGTTCAATATTACCATTAGTGCACGCATAAGCAACATCTTTTGCCCTTTTCCAAACCGCATCCATGTTCAGATACTCCCATGCACCAAATCTCCCGAAGGGAAGGATGTTTCTTTGGAGCAAAAAGCTCCTGATCTTCTCAATGCTTACACGGTAGCTGTGGTTGTAAACTACGTAGGCGTATTTCCATTTCCAAGTTTTAACGAGCTCAACTTCGTTCTCTATCCCTATTTTTCTCAGTCCTTCAAGCACTTCATCTTCGCTGAAGTCTTCTGGATTCGAAATCTCGGCGATGATCGTTGCGTAATTCTTTGGAGCCATGTTTGGACTGTAGTTGCTCAGAAAAGCAACTCTGTGGAAAACTATGTCTTTCTGCGGGACGTAGATCCAGTGAACATTCGGAACTCTGCCCTTAACACCGATCCCCACGACCGCAAGTGAGTTGCACTCGAGCTTGTCGATCTCATCCCTTATTTCCTTCGCCTCTTTGAGCATCGAGGGTAAATCTTTTAGAGGAGCTGTGTACACGAGTTTGTCGAACTCGTGCTCACCGTTTACAACAATCTTACCCTCGAACTCGATTTTTCTTACCGCTTCCATTCTAATTGCAACGTTTTTTGCCAAGTTCCTCGCAAGAGTTTCGATTCCACCGCTGAGCGGATAAAAGAATCGGAGCTGATGCGTGTAACCTTCGGTTTCAATTCCGACCGCGGATCTGAGCACGTCGTCGATAGGAGGATTTGGGATTCTTCCACCAACCCAATCGAGCGATATCTCCCTCAAATCTTTTTTCCAGATCTTCTCGTTGTAAGGCCGGAGATATTTTTCGGTTATTGCATTCCCGAAAACGTAACGAAACCAATCGAGTAAGTTCTTTGGCTCCTCCTTTTTCCTCAAGAGGTTTTCAACGAAGTCCTTTAAGATCTCGAACCTCTCCTGAGCGGGGAGTGAAAAGATTCCGTTCTCAAATGGATACTTGACGAGTTTTCCGTTGTAGAATATGAAGGCTCTCCTCCTGTGCTCAACGTAATCTCCAACGTAGTTAAGCATTTCTTTCAGGATTTCGGTGTCTTTTGAAAAGATTATGTGAGATCCGCCCGTATCGAATGTAAACCCATCTATTTTTTCGCTGTTCAGCAATCCGCCAACTTTTTTCGCTTCGAAAACCACGCAGTTACTTTTTAATTCATTGGCAACACAAAGCCCAGCAAGCCCAGCACCGACAACGCAGATCACATCGCAACTGACGATGAATTTATAAATTCTTTTTCCAAACAACAGTGGGTGATAGATTGTCCGTCTTGATGCTGATCCTCGACGGCTTGCCCGATAGACCGATAAATGGAAAAACTCCCCTAACTGTTGCAAAGAAGCCAAATCTCGACAAAATCGCTGAAATAAGCGTAAATGGAATCATGGACACGATAGCTCCGGGAATTCGCCCAGGAAGTGACACGAGTCACCTTGCGCTTCTGGGCTACGATCCTTACAAATTCTACACGGGTCGCGGACCCATAGAAGCGTTGGGAGTCGGGATCGAGCTCAAACCCGGGGACGTTGCGTTTAGGGCGAACTTTGCGACTGTTGTTGGTGATGGTAGCATTTTCGATAAGGTTGTGGTCGATAGAAGAGCTGGAAGGATTTCTGAGACGGAAGAGCTCGTCAAAGCTTTGAACGAGATAAGCTTACCAGTCGAGTTCGAGGTTGCGAAGGCTACTGGACACAGGGCAGCGGTTGTTTTCCGTGGATTGTTCACAGATTTTGCGACAGACACAGATCCAAAGGTTGTAGGGGAGAAAGTGAGGAGGTGTAAGTCGAACAGAGCGGAGGTTGCTGAAATCATCAACGAGTTCATGCAAAAGGCACATGAGACGCTTGAGAAGCACTGGGTAAATGAGCAAAGAGCTAAAAATGGGTTGAAGAAGGCGAATGCAATTCTTCTGCGTGGTGCTGGGGTGATGAAGGAGGTTCCGAGCTTTAAGGATAGGTTTGGGCTAAGGCTAAAAGTGATCTCTGCAACTGCTTTGATAAAAGGAGTGGGAAAACTCGTTGGGGGTGAAGTCTTCACACCCCACGGCGCTACGGGAAACAAGGACACGAATTTGGAATCGAAGATAAGCTCTGCGGTGAAAGCACTCGACTCTAGCGACGTGGTGTTGCTACACCTAAAGGCGTTCGATGAACTTGGGCATGACAGGGACTTCAACGGGAAGGTGAGGTTCATAGAAAAACTCGATCCACATCTTGAGAATCTCTTGGATTTGGACTTGTCCAACGTCTGCCTGATCGTAACCTCCGACCACTCAACTCCTGTGAAGGTCGGAGACCACACCGCGGATCCAGTTGTTGTCTCGATAACCCACGAAGACGTGCGCAGAGATGAGGTTACGAGATTTGATGAGTTCTCGGCAACTAAAGGCGGACTCTGCAGAATTCGAGGGATGGATGTGCTGAACATAGCCCTTGATCTGCTCAACATTTCAAAGAAGTTTGGCGCATGATCGAGAAAGCAGTTGAAGCGATCCTTTTCTCAGCTCCTTCTGCCATAAGGGTGTCAGAGATAGCGAGGATGCTTAACGAAAGCGAAGAAGTTGTTGAAAAGGCGATAGAGAGCGTTGCAAAGAAATACGAGGCGATGGATTCTGCGATTGAGATTGTGAAAGTTGCAGACCGCTATCTTATGAGGGTTAAGCAAGATTTCGCAGAGATTGTTGAGAAGTTCACGGAAAGAGACTTGGACAAAGGAACTCTCAGAACTCTCGCCGTCATCGCTTTAAAGCAACCACTATCGCTCGCAAAGCTTGCGAAGATTCGTGGAAATAAGTGCTACGAGCACGTGAAAAAGCTCCGGGAGTTGAAACTCATAAACGCCGAAAAAAAGGGAAGATCTACGATTCTCACAACAACTCCGGCATTTGCTTCTTACTTTGGATTCGAGGGTAAGAGCGTTGATGAGATAAAAGAGGAGCTGAGAAAATTCCTTAAGGAGTTGTGACGTCTTTAAAAATCGAGAGCCAATTCATTTGTGCAAATCGTTGAAGAAAATTTGCGGGGAAACGAGGGAGAAATAAAGGTAATTCCTGAAACACTTGAAGATCTCTGGCACTTGAAGTTCCTAATAGAGAAAGGCGACGTGGTTTTCTCGGTTACAAAGCGAGCGATGCAGAGCGACGATAAACTGAGGAGCGATAAGGAGCTTGTCGTTGTTCGCATTGGCGTTGAAGTTGAGAGGGTCGAGTTTCACAAGTTCGCAAACAGGCTCAGGATAACAGGTAGAATTATCGCCGGCATCGACGCTTCGAGTTTTCACACACTGAACGTTACAGTCGGAAGGGAGCTGAGTATAGTGAAGAAATGGAAACCAGAGCAAATAGAGCGGTTGAAGAAAGCGGTCGAGCAATCAAAAAGACCAGAAGTCGTAATACTGACAATAGAAGAAGGAGAAGCGATTGCAGGAGTTTTAAGAGAATGGGGGGTTGAAGAGATCTTTGAAGAGCGAGGCAGTTACTCAAAAGACTACGACGGAACAAGAGAAGAATTCTTCGCTCATGTGCTCGGGAAGCTCAAGACTTTGAACTTCAGATTTCTTGTAATCGCAGGTCCGGGATTTGCGAAGAAGGATTTTTACGAGTTCATCGTATCAAGGGCTCCTGATTTGGCAGAGAAGGCGGTAGTTGTTGACACTTCATCGATAGGGACTCGTGGATTCGTTGAAGTTGTGCGCAGGGGGACAATAGAGAGACTCGTGGGCGAAATTAGGCTTGCAGAGGAAGCTGAACTTGTTGAAAAACTGCTTGAAGGGATTGCAAAAGGAGAGAAAGTGGCGTATGGAATTGAGAGCGTTCAAAAGGCTAAAGAATACGGAGCCATAGAAACGCTTCTGGTTTCAGATGACTACCTGCTAAGGGAGAGGGAAAAATGGGACATCGATGCGTTTATGGAGGAAGTAAGAAGGATGGGCGGCAAGGTTGCGATCCTTAGCTCGGAGTTTGAGCCAGGAGAAATAGTTTCAAAGCTTGGTGGTATTTGTGCGCTGCTCAGGTTTGAGATCGAGTAAGTGGGTTATCTTTGTAGTCCTCTCGAGCATATACTTCTTTGTCTACTTCCATCGCACTTCTCCAGCGGTGATGGCGAACGATCTAATGCTCGAATTCGCAGTTTCAGCGCTTGCGATCGGAGTTCTCTCTTCGCTCTACTTTTATCCATATGCGGTTCTACAGATTCCGGTTGGAGTCCTTAGCGATGTTAAGGGCGCAAAGAAAGTCGTTGTTTCTTTCACATCCGTCACCTTGTTCGGGATTCTGATCTTCGTGACCGCTCCCAGTTTCGAGTTTGCAGTCTTCTCTCGCCTTCTAATTGGAATCGGAGTTTCTGGAGTTTACATCCCGACGGTAAAGATAATGTCGCAGTGGTTCAAGGCAAACGAGTTCGCAACAGCAATGGGAATTCTCTTTGCAATCGGTAACTTTGGGGCAATCTTCTCCTCCTACCCGCTTGCATTTTCCATAGAGAACTTTGGCTGGAGATTTTCTTTTGCGGTTATTGGTGCTATAACTGCCTTACTACTCTTACTCTGCATCATTTTCGTAAAAGATGCTCCTTCGGGCTTCAAAAAAGAGACTCCGAGGAGAGAGGACTTCAAACTTCTGTTCAATTTAACTCTCTGGCTTCTTGCAGTTTCTGCGATGCTCAGATACGGTATTGTTATGGGATTCCAGGGACTTTGGGGAGGTCCTTTTCTTGTCGATGTCCTCAATCTTTCCAAAGTTCTCGCTGGAACGGTTTTGATGCTCTTTGCGATCGGTGCTATTATCGGAGCACCTTTACTTGGAAGAATTTCGGACGAAATTGGGTTAAGAAAGCTCCCAATGGTTCTCAGTGGAATCGGTTTCACAATCTTCTGGTTACCTTTAGTTCTTTTTCCAGAGAAACTTGGTATGATTGAGCTTAGCATCATATCGTTCATGCTCGGCTTCTTCTCAAGCGCCGGACCAATTGCGTACACGCTAGTCAAGGAGCAATTCCCTCTTCGAATGACCGGGGTTGCAATCAGTTTCATAAACGTCTTTCCCTTTGTCGGTGCAGGAGTTTTCCAGACGATAATGGGATATTTGATGGACTCCGTGGGAAAACTCGGGGATAGATATCCGGTCGAAGCGTACAGGCTTTCTTTTGAGTTCTGCTTAGTAGCGTCGATCGTTTCGCTGATACTTCTTCTCTTCGTGAGGGAAAAACCGCGAGACATTGGGGACAAAAATTTTTAAAAGAGTCTGTGATATTTTTATATGGCAAAGATCGACGAAGTTGATCTGAAGATAATCAGAGAGCTCCAAGAAGATGCGAGGAAAAGTCTGAAGGAAATTGCAGAAAAAGTTGGAGTTGCGGAAGGAACTGTTTACAACAGGATCAACAAACTCAAAAGTCTGGGGATTATAGAGAAGTTCATTCCAGTTCTCAATTACCCGATGTTGGGCTACGACATAACTGCGATCATTGGAATATCCGCAGAAGGCGGACAAATAGTTGAGATAGAAAAGGAGATCGCAAAGGAGAAAAACGTAACCGCAGTATACGACGTAACTGGAGACTTCGACATACTCGTGGTTGCAAAGTTCGAAAGTAGAAAAAAGCTGGATGAGTTCGTAAAAAGGCTTCTGAACATGAAAAGCGTTAAAAAAACTTATACGATGCTTGTGCTCAACGTTGTTAAGGAATCACATGCGATTGAGCTCTAAGTTGTGTATTCGGAGTTTATCTTCACGTAATCATAACTCAGATCGCAACCGATTGCAAAATCTTCGCAGTTACCCTTGTGCAGGTCCACGATTATCTTGAAATCCCCTTTCATAACTTCCTTTGCTTCTCTCTCCATTCCCGTGATAACTCCATTGTCCACAAGCTTCACATTGTGCTCATCGTTCTCAAAGGCAATCGTTATCTTTTCGTCAACTTCTGCACCGCTGTAGCCAATCGCAGAAATTATCCTCCCCCAGTTCGGATCCGAGCCAAAGATCGCAGTTTTGACGAGCAAAGAGTTTGCGATCGCTTTTGCTACGAGTTCTGCATCCTTAGAGCTTTTTGCTCCTTTGACGAATACTTCGAACACCTTCGTTGCACCTTCGCCATCCTTCGCGATTTGCTTGGCAATACTGTAGCAAACTTTTGTCAGTTCCTCCTCGAAAACGTCTCTCTCCACTCTCTCTTTCCCAAGCGCTATCAGTAGCACTGTGTCGTTCGTCGAGGTATCCCCATCGACTGTTAGTCTGTTCAAAGGCTTCACGGCATTTTTCAGCATTTCGTAAAGCTCGCCCGTTTCGAATTTTGCACTTGTGAAGATGAAGCAGAGCATCGTTGCGAGATTTGGTGCGATCATTCCCGCTCCCTTTGCGATCGCAGAAATCTTCGCCTTTTCGCTGAAAGCCTTCTTTATGAACCTGTCAGTAGTCCTTATAGAGTTTGCAAACCTTTCAGCGCACTCTCGCGTGTTTCCGAGCCCTGAAAAAACTTCTACAGCTTTTTTTCTAATCCATTCCATGTCCAACCTTCTCCCAATGACCCCCGTTGAGGCGATTGCAATCTCTTTTGCGTCACAGTTGAAGAGATTCGCTGCGATCTTGCACATCTCTTTTGCATCCTCAATCCCCCTTTCGCCAGTGTAAGCGTTTGCATTTCCGCTGTTCACTATTAGCCCCTTTGCATATCCGAGGCTTATGTTCTCCTTGCAGATTATCACAGGAGCAGCTTTTATTTTATTGCTTGTGAAAACGCCAGCGATTGTTCCGTTGAACTTTGCAAGTCCCAAGCCGAGTTTGCCCTCTTTTACCCCATTGCATAAAACCCCGAGATCCGTGAGCTCCATGATTTGTATTTACAGGCTGGATTAAAAAACTCTTTTAAACGAAGCCAAACTTGCGTTATGGATCTGCCAACTCTTGACGATGCGGGAAAATTCTCGTCGGTGTTGCTCAGAGTCGATATAAATGCACCGATCGTGAATTCAACGATTCTCGACACCTCTCGCTTCAAAAGCCACGTTCCAACGATTCGGGAGCTCGAAGACAAAAAGCTCGTAATCCTTGCTCATCAAAGCAGACCGGGCAGAAAGGACTTTACGACCCTCGAAGAGCATGCGAAAGTTCTGTCAAGGATTCTTGGAAGAGAAGTTGAATACGTGGACGAGATATTCAGCAAAAGAGTCGTGGACAGAATCAAAAACCTTTGTAACGGCGAGATCCTTTTGTTGGAAAACATCCGCTTTTACTCGGAAGAACAGCTTGAGAGGAGTGCAGAGGAGCATGCAGAGTCGATTCTCGTCAAAAGGCTATCTCTGCTTTTCGACGTATTTGTAAACGACGCATTTTCAGCATTTCATCGAAGTCATGCATCGCTTGTTGGCTTTATCCCAGTTTTGCCAAGCTTTATTGGGAGACTTGCGGAGAAGGAGATAAATGCGCTCAGCAGAGCTTTGAAACCGGGGAGAACAGCGTTTGTTCTCGGTGGTGCGAAGATAAAGGATCCGATAAAGGTCATGAAGAACGTTCTCCAAAATGGAATTGCGGAGAAAGTCTTTTTAACAGGGGTTGTTGCGAACTACTTCCTCATGCTTAAGGGGTTTAAGATCGGGAAGGAAAACGAAAAAGTCGTGGAGGACAACAAGGAAGGAGTAAAAGATGAGGAGGCTAGGTTATTGCTTGAAAAATTTGGGAACAAAATCGTTCTCCCAGTTGATTTTGGTGTTGAGAGAAGTGGGGTAAGGGAAGACATCGCAGTGGAGAAGTTCACAGGAGAGGGGAAGATTAAGGACATAGGCGTCGAAACTGTCAACGAGTTTGCATCGCAAATCCCAGAGTTCGAAACCGTTGTGATCAACGGCACTGCTGGTGTTTATGAGGACAACAAGTTCTCCCTCGGAACCTACGAGATCCTAAAGTCTGCATCAAAGACCTATGCAATCGTTGGCGGAGGACACACTGCGTCTGCAGTGAACCTCTTTGGACTCTCCGACAAAATAAGTCATGTCTCAATCGCTGGAGGAGCTTGCGTCAGATTTTTGAGTGGGGAGAAGTTGCCAGTGCTTGAAAAGATGGCGGAATACTGGGAGAAAAAGTGGAAGCTCAAGCTTGGAAAATAATTTACACAATAAAAATTTCTATATTTGCGAAATTTTTTATAATTTAGAAAGTCCATTGATATCATAGAGAAAAATTTAAAATCTAAGGGCTTACGCAAGAAAGGTGTTGTGGATGAAGGCAGAATACGAGAAGAAGCTTATAAGTGCTGAAGAAGCTGCAAAGCTCATCAAAAATGACATGTTCGTCGAACTTGGCGGTGCGGTAAGTTTTGCAAGTGTCGTGGACAAGTATCTTGCGCAGAGAAAATCTGAGCTCAGCAACGTTAACATCGGAACCTTCATAGATATCTTGCCCTACGAGTTCCTACGAGTAGATCCGATGCAGGAAGTGTTTAAGTGGCATAGCGGTTTTCTACACATGTCGACGAGACCTTTCAGCAAAGAACTTGGCGTCTGCATGTTCCGACCAAACCTATACCACGACGTCCCAAAAATAGTACGAGAGGTTTTTAACAAGAAAATTGATATAGCATTTCTTCCCGTGACTGCGATGGACAAACACGGCTATTTTAACTTCGGAGTTACATGTTCCCACATGAAAGCCCTTGCGAAGTCTGCGAAAATGGTCGTTGCAGTCGTTAAAGAAGACATGCCCTGGATTTACGGAGGCTACGACGAGTGTATTCACATCTCCGAAGTTGACTATATTGTCGAGGACAAGGAGTTCCCGACGATGTCTCTTCCGTTCATTCCTCCACCAACCGCAGAGGACGAGATGATTGCCGAGAACATCATAGAGGCGGGTCTAATTCAGAACGGCTCAACGTTGCAAGTTGGAATTGGACCACTGCCAGATGCGGTGATGCGAATACTGAAGGGCTGTGACTTCAAAGAACTCGGAGTTCACACAGAAATGATCGGAGACGGAACTATGGCTTTGATCGAGGAAGGAATCATAACGAACTCGCAGAAGAGACTAGACAGAGGAAAGAGTGTTTTCACATTCGTCATCGGAACTCGAAATCTCTACGACTATCTCGACAGGAATCCGGAGGTCGCAACGTATCCAGTGGATTACACGAATGATCCATTCGTGATAGCTCAACAACCAAAGATGTTCTCGTTGAATCAGGCAATGCAGGTTGATCTGATGGGGCAGGTAAACTCCGAACAGCTCGGGCTCGTGAGTCCAGCAGGAAAGCTCTTCCAAGTCAGCGGAACAGGAGGGCAGCTCGACTTTGTGATGGGCTGTCTTTTCAGCAAGGATAGGATGGGCAAAAGTGTACTTGCGCTATACTCGAGTTACAACGGGAGCTCGAGAATAGTTCCAATCCTTCCAGCGGGTTCAAATGTAACAGTTCCGAGATCGATGGTGCAATACATCGCAACAGAGTTTGGTGTTGCCTACCTTAGAGGCATGACGGTCAGAGAAAGAGCGGTATCGCTCATAAAGATTGCGCATCCTGAGCACAGGGATTGGTTAGCCAAAGAAGCCGAGAGACTTGGTATATTCCCACCAAATTACACAGTCCCAGCGGGAAAGCCTGAGAACGTCCTCGTTATGCGAGATTGATTTTTATTCTATTTTGACAAAAAATTGCAAATTTTTTCAGCAAGAACGTCAAATTTCCCGAAGTAGAAATGGTCTGTGTCGAGAATGAGGAAATCCTTTGGGGGCTTTGCATTCTGGTAGAGCAAAAAGCTTTTGCCAAGGGATACGAACTGATCTCGTTTAGCAATGATGAAAAGCTTGTTCTTTCCGCAGTCCGCGAATTTTATTGAACCTATTGAAGGAAGGGGAGATATGTAAACTGCGACATCGCAAAGATCGGCGACATTCGACGCGACAACACTCCCAAAGGAGTAGCCAATTACGAAAATCGCTGAATGCCTTTGCCTCAAAAACTTAATGCAGATCTTTGCGTCTTCGATTTCTCCAATGCCATCGCGATAGCCCTTGTAGTCGAATGCAAGCGTTGAGATTCCGGAGTCGTTCAGTTTCTCCGAGATTCTCTCGAGTCTCACATCAAACCTGTTCCCTCCCATCAACGGATGTGGAGGGCAAAGCAAAGCGCATTGTTTTCCTGCGATTTGGTAGGTTGCTTTTATTCCACCTATACTAACTTCCATATCTTTCCCTTATCATTTGGATTGCCTCTTTTGCAGACTCGCCAACACTTTCATCGCTCGTGAGACTTTCGAGAACGCAAAGATCTTCTTTGTCACCAACAATGCCAAGCATCATTACCGCATCCTCTCTTATTCGAGAATCTTCGTGCTTTAAAAGCCTTTTTATCTCCTCTCTCGCTTCCCTGCTTATCTTTGCACCATTCTTTGCGAGTCTTTCAAGCAAAGCCATCGCACCCAAACGGACGAAGAAATTTTCGTGTGCCATGAGCTCTGCAAGCGTTTCAGTTTTATCAATGAGCTCACCTAAATCCTCTATTTCGCCAATCTCAAGCTTATATGCTATGAACTCGTAATAATCACCTTCCATCGCACCCCTTATCCATGTTTCAAAGTCTTGATCTGTGAAGGCTCTTCTCAACACGATTTTCCCAGCGAAAACGGTTGGGACTCCGTAGATTCCGTACTTCTCAGCGATGTCTGGGAACTGGGAGACGTCAATGATGTGATGCTTTAGCCCGAGCTTTATCGCAACTTTGTTCACTGCGTCTACTGCAATTCTGCAGTTCTGACAGAAACTTGAAACGAAAGTTACGATTTCCATCGAACCCCTTGTAGTACTCTCAGCTTCGGATGCGAGTTTTATCGTCAAAAGAAAGGATTCGAGTTCTGAATGCTGGGGAACCAAGTGGAAAAAGATGCCTACGTTCGCGATCTCAATTCCTGGTAAATTTGTTGTACTCTCTTTTTCGCTTAAAAACTCGTACTCGATGGAATCACTTAGAGTTGCGAGTTTTTTCACAAATTCGAGCATCCCCTTATCTGAATACACCTTCAGAAGGACCTTTTTTGGGAGATGTCCAACGACTTTTGCTACGGTTTTCTCTTGGAGCATCCCTAAATTCTGAGCAGTAAATTTTTTAAGCTTTTTGCAAAGAGTAGCCAATGATCAGCAGTCCAGAAATCTGGACGGAGTTCTTCGAGAAATATTATTTTGAGGAGTTGAACAAGCTTGCATTTCGGATTAGAGAGTGTGGAGACAAGAAATCGATTCATGTTAACTTCACCCGTGATTTACTCGTGTATCAGGAGGGAAGACTTGGAGAAGAGTTGCTCGAGAATCCCGACATAGTTCTTGAGCATGCTGAACAAGGACTTGCGAGGGCGACGAACATCTATGGAGTTCCGCTTGAGGGTTGTAAACCTCGAATCTACTCGCTACCCGCAACGAGAAAGATCTTGATAAGGAACCTCAGGAGTTCACACATTTCGAAGTTCGTTGCAATCGAGGGAATAGTGAGAAAAGTGACTGAGGTTAGACCTCGCATCGTTATTGGGGTCTTTAGATGCTTGGACTGCAACGCTGAGATCAAAGTCTTCCAAGAAGAGTCGATGCTCAGGTATCCCCACTTTTGCAACTGTGGTGGGAAGAAGTTCGTTTTCCTCCCCGAAAAAAGCGTTTCGATTGACAGCCAAAGAGTAAAGGTTCAGGAGTATCCCGAGAATCTGCGTGGTGGAGAACAACCGCAGAGCATCGACATAATTCTCGAAGGAGACCTTGCGGGTGTCATAAACCCTGGGGATAGAGTTGTTGTGAATGGCATCGTTAGAGCGAAGCCAAGGGGTTTTCAGCAGAGAAAGCTAACGCATATGGATCTCTACTTAGAAGGAAATTCGATCGAGATCGTTCAACAGGAATACGAAGAGTTCGAGATCACGGAGGCTGACAAGGAAAGGATCTTGGCTTTGGCAAGGAGCGATGATATCTACGAAAAGATTGTAAAAACGATCGCACCATCGATCTATGGTTACGAGGATATAAAGCTTGCAATAGCTCTTCAATTGTTTGGTGGAGTCCCAAAAAAGCTTCCAGATGGGACAGAAATTCGTGGGGACATCCACATTCTATTGGTCGGGGATCCAGGAGTTGCGAAGTCGCAACTGCTTAGATTTGTACATAGAATTGCACCGAGGAGCATTTATACGACTGGAAAGGGGACTACGACTGCTGGATTGACTGCGACTGCAGTTCGTGATGAAGTCGATGGTAGGTGGACTTTGGAAGCTGGAGCGTTGGTTCTTGCAGACAAGGGTATTGCGCTTGTAGATGAGATAGACAAGATGAGAAAAGAAGATCGCTCTGCTCTGCATGAGGCGTTGGAACAGCAAACAATAAGCGTCGCAAAGGCTGGAATAAATGCAATATTGAAAGCACGTTGCGCTTTACTCGCGGCAGCGAATCCAAAATACGGAAGATTTGATCGATTCTCACCAATTGCAGAGCAAATCGAGTTGTCTCCAACTTTGCTTTCGAGATTCGATCTTATTTTCGTTTTAACCGATGAGCCCGAGATCGAGAAAGACAAAAGGCTTGCGGAGCACATTTTGAACATCCATCAGCTTGGAGAAACTCTTGAAAAAATGAAATTGGTCGGCGAAGCGAGTAGAATTGCAAACATAGTTCCAGCGATAGATCCCGAGCTTTTCAGAAAATACATTGCATATGCGAAGAACTTTTTCCCAATTTTGAGTGAGGAGGCGAAGAAGAGGATAGAAGAGTACTACATCTCATTGCGATCGAAGGCAAAGGAAAACTCACCCATCCCAATAACTGCGAGACAACTCGAAAGCGTCATTAGGCTGGCAGAAGCTTCTGCGAGAGTTCGTTTGAGCGAAGTTGTTACTGCCGAAGACGTTGATAGGGTAACGAAGATAATGGAACGAAGCCTTGCGCAGATTGCAGTTGATCCTGAAACCGGGGAGCTCGACATAGATTTCGCTTTCAGCGGGACTTCGAAAAGGCAGAGGGACAGAATTTGGACAATGAAGAAGATAATAGAGGAACTCGAAGACCTTAGCGAAAACGGTGCTCCGGAGGAAGAAGTGGTAAAGAGGGCTGAAAGTGAGGGAATCGACGAAGCAAAGGCCAAGGAGATTCTATCGAAGCTTAGGATCAACGGAGAAATCTTTTCACCGAAGTTCGGATTCTACAGAATAGTTAGGAAGAGGTAGTGAAAAATATATAAAGTCGTAGGTAAAGGAGGAGTGATGAAAATCTTCCGCACGGGCATAGTTCCGCTCGACGCTCAGCTTGGTGGAGGAATCCCCAGCGGTTCAGTTGTCGCTTTGATCGAAGAACCCGGTGCAGGAGGAGATGTTTTCTCATACCACTTCGCAGTCGAGGGTTCAAACTTGGGAGACAACGTTCTTTACATCGCCACCGATGACAGTGTTAAAGACGTGAGGAGATACCTCAGCCTTTACTTCCCAAGGTATCAGGATTTCACGCTCATAAGCCTGAAGAGCGATGAAGAAACGGACGCAAAGGGATACCTTAGGAAAACGATGTATGATGTGTTGAGCGGTGTGAAGACGATAATAAAGAACGAAAAGTTTGATCGGGTGATTATAAACAATCTAACGTTCTTCTTTTCTCGTTACTCCATCGAGGACGTAATATCGCTGATAGAGTTCTTCCTCAACGACGCAAGGGAGAAGGAGTCTGCATATATGCTTCTACTGACGAAGGGAATGCTCGAGGAGAGAGCGGAGATTGCAGTGAAGCACTTCTGCGACGGAGTAATCGAGCTCTCGCTTAGGGAAGTTGAGAACGAGATTCAAAGAAGGTTGAAATTCATAAAGTTCAAGGGGATAATAGTTCCACGAGCTGTGATGAGATACGAGCTTACAGACAGAGGTGTGAAGATAGAGCCGATGATGAGAGTTCCATGAGAGTTGTCTATGGAACGACTCCAACGAACACCGGCAAGTTCGCGTGCTTTATAGATCCGAGGTTTGTTGTCAGCTTAGAGGTCGTAGAATTTGCTGTGAAGAAAGCTCTTAAGAACTGGAACTCTGGGAATAGAATTTCGAAATCGCTTGCAATCGAAATACTGCTTTACTTTTCCGCAACTAGGCAGATAGAGATTGCGAAAAAGGTTACTGCGAGCAAAAAAGCGGTCGCCGTTGTGATCGACGAGGAGGAGTTCTCAAAGCTCGGATTTGTCGAGGAGGATTTCAAAGCGGAGTACGACTTGAAAGCAGTGATGGAGCTATACGAGATCACAGAAGACGAGCTAAGAATTGTGGGGATCGAAAAGTTGCCCTTGCTCGTCAAGGAAAGAATAGCGCTGTTTTCGGTTTTTGGTGAGTGAATGAAAGCGAAAGCTTACGCAAAGGGAACGATCCTCAACGCTTTGGCAACTGGAATAGGTAGCGCTTTTGCGATAGATTTAACTCTGAGCGTCAGAGTTAAGCAAGATTCAGAAAGCTGTCTAATCGTTAACGGAGAAGAAAGGGACTCAAGCGTCGCTGAGAAAGTGCTTAAGAAATTTGGAATCAAAGCTCGGGTGAAAGTAAAGTCTGAGATACCAGAGAAAAGTGGTCTTGGGAGTAGTAGTGCCTTTCTCAATGCTTTGATCTGTGCTGTCACGGAAAGAAAGATTGCATCAGAGATTCTTAGTTTGAACTCGGAGTTATCTTTGAAAGCTGGAATTAGCTACACTGGAGCGTTCGACGACGCATCTGCTTCTTTGCTCGGTGGTTTCGTGATCTCCGACAACTATCGACGAGTTCTTTGGGATTGGGTTATCAAAAAAGCGTTTGTCGCTGTTTTGCTTCCAGAGTTTAGAAGAAAAGACGTTGACTTCGAGAAAATCCAGAGAGAGAGCTACAAGCTGAAGGGAATCGACTCTAAGCTCAGGAAGCACGAATTCTTCGATGTTATGCGAGAGAATACGATCTTTTACGCTGAACTTTTAGGTTACCCGCTTGAAATCGTTGAGAAACTCTGGAAAGAGAAAATCTGTTGCGGTCTCTCGGGAAACGGTCCGGCATTCGTTGCCTTTGGAACTAAAAGCGATGTTGCAACTGCGAACGAATTCTGGAGTAGCTATGGCAAAGTCTTAATCCGCAAAGTCCCTGAAAAGCCAGCTGAAAGCATAGTGATAACTCCAGAGCTGTTTGTGCGAAAGGAAGTTTAAAAATTGCTATTTCTTCTGTTTTTTAAGTTCTTCTTCCCTCAAAGCCCTTCTCAGGATTTTGCCAACGAGCGTCTTCGGCAATTCATCACGGAACTCGATTATCTTCGGAACTTTGTAGGCAGCAAGCCTTTCCTTGCAGAACTTTATTATCT
>Ga0105162_1000240_pt1 | contig 37287 bp, 31 predicted proteins | sample JNZ201metaG_FD_81532 | JGI IMG/M metagenome (GOLD analysis project Ga0105162, IMG submission 81532) | Hot spring microbial communities from Jinze hot spring, China to study Microbial Dark Matter (Phase II) - JNZ 20120812A | ecosystem: Environmental > Aquatic > Thermal springs > Hot (42-90C) >...
CAGCAATAGACCTGGGTAGTAGCGGTTACGACTCACTATATGGGTATGGATTAGTAGATGCAGAATATGCAGTATATGTCGCAATAAACTGGTAATCAAACCTTTTCCCCCCCATACCACACCTTAAAATATTTTTATTTTATTACTGGATTACATAACGCTTCCTCCTTCTGGTGATAGCACTGGTTGAAGTTATTCATAAGAATCTGAAAGAACTTGATTATGATTTATGGATCAAGATAGTAAAATTATATGTTAGTAATCCGATCGATCACTGTTATTTAATGAATGGATTGCTATACAATCCCGAACGTAGCGATACTATATTTGTGATCAAAAATGGAGTTATTACTGGATACGTTTATGCATCTACTATTAGAGGGGGTTTAAGGATCGTTTTATGGGGAGAAACTTCTCCAAAACATTTAAGTAGCGTTCTCGACAAATCCACGTTCGTAATAATTAATTTCCAAAAAGATGCTGAGGAAATCGAAGTAGAGCCTTATTTAACCGCCCTCGTAGAAAGGAAATATCGGAATCCCGAGCTATCCTATTTCTACGATATGGTTACAGACGAAGAAAGATTCAAACCGTATAGAGCTGGGAATGTTAGGAAATTAAATGAAGCTGATCTAGATGCATTCATTGAAATTAGGAAAATTCATGGTAGACCCGTTAGTAGGGAGGAAGCTCTTGAATTGATTAAACAGAGAAGATTCTATGGTGTTTATGAAAACGACAAATTAGTTGGTATTGCTGGTGCGAGAATTAAACTACCGGAAATATGGATTATAGGAAACGTATTCGTTCATCCAGATTATAGAGGAAGAGGATACGGTAAAGCTGTTACATCAGCTATAACTGAAGATGCTGTTAAAAGCGGTGCATTAGCTTATCTACAGGTTGAAACCACTAATTCTATCGCTATAAATATCTATGAGAAACTCGGTTATAGAACAATTAGGAAAAATCCATGGATATTTGCTGAGAAAGAACAGTATAATTAGGGAAATCGATATTAAAGTATTCGGAAATTCTTTGATTTTATGATGATAATTTATGAGTAAACATAGAAAAGAAAAAATTATTGTTATAACCTATAGTTCTTCAAGTAAGTGCTCATCATGTATTTTCAATAAATTATGTTTATGGATTAGAAAGAAAATAGAAACGAGTAGAAACTAGTACTTGGTTGAGAAAAGCAATATTTGGCTCATGTGTAGAACTTGTTTAATTTAATTTCGATTACCGGAAAATACTTACACACCGAACTATATTCCTAATAATGCATTATTGAAAAATATTAATTGATATTTCGTTACAAGGTATGGTTTCCAATAGATCGTTTGTAATCCATGGATTAATCCTTTGAGTTGAGATAAACGATGCGGTGGTAATCTAGAGGTTTCCTAATAATGCTCGGTATAGTTTTAATGATCTCTAGAGGCGATACAAATCTATTGTTTTTCAATAAGTAGTCTCCAGCTAATCCATTAATATATGCACCAATATATGCAGCTATAAAAGTATCTTTAATCTGAGCAATCATTACAGCAACTATACCCGTTAATACATCTCCTGTTCCTCCAATACTCATATATGGATTACCAGTTCTATTCAGTTTAACTCTAACACCATCACTAACTATATCAACAGGAGCTTTAAGTAGAATAACAGTATTTAAATCATCAGCAACTCTCTTAACGATTTCAGCGTCTCTAAATGGGTCGTTAAATAGCGTTCCACCATATATTCTCATAAACTCCCCTCTATGAGGGGTAATAACTATTGATTTTGAAAGCTTCCTCCCCATCTTAATGGTTTTCAAAGCATCAGCATCGATAACAGCGAACATCCCTCTATCTAAAACTATATCTATAAGCTTACTTACGGTATCTAGAGTATCTGGTTCATCGCCTAAACCCGGTCCAATAATGAGGACGTGTGGTTTAATTCTATCTATGTATTCAATTATTTTATCAAGAACACTGGGTTTTAAATAGGGTTCATCATATGGTAACGTAATGATTTCTGGAGAATATGATGCTATTATATTTCTAGTAGATGTAGGAGTAACGATGTATGCGAGATCGGCTCCAGAAGCTAGAGAAGCTAAAGCTGCTAGAGTGGGAGCACCAGTGAATCTATTAGATCCTCCAATAACCATTATTTTACCCATACTACCCTTATGGGCATCTCTTGGTCTCTTAGGTAATAGAACCTCAACATCGCCTGGACCAGCATATATCCATGTTTCAGGAGGTATACCTATATTAGCAACAATAATTTCTCCAGTAAGATCTCTACGTTTCAATAAACCAGGTTTTACACCGTGGAAAGTTATTGTTAAATCAGCTTTGAAAGCAATACCGTGAACTTCGCCAGTATCTGGGTTTAAACCGCTCGGTGTATCTACAGCAACTCTTAATTTAGCTATAGAATTATTCGATTCTTCAATCATTCTCTTCAAAGGATCTCTAATTTCGCCTTTAACTCCAGTTCCGAGTAGAGCATCTATAATGATGTCTGATTCGTTGATCACTAAATGGTCTTCGAAAACAACGATCTCGACACTACCCATTCTCGATAATATCTCGTAATTAAATTTGGTATCAGGATGATCGATGAGTTTAGGATCATAAGCTAAGTAAACAGTTACTTTAAACCCTCTCGAAGCTAAATATCGAGCTGCAACAAGGCCATCGCCACCATTGCCCCCCTTACCAGCTAATATAATAACCCTACTATTAGTGTATGAACCTGCTCTTCTAACGACTTCGTCAGCAACACTCTTACCAGCAGCTTCCATTAATAATCTTAAAGGTATACCGATAGCTACACAATTTAACTCTAGAATTCTCATATCCCTAGTTGTAATCTCCAAATAAAAACACCTTTCTAAACAATGTAAACAATACTACCTTCTATTCTCAATAATAATTCTGTGAACGTTATCAAAACTACTGCTGTATGGTTTAGCTGGAACGCCTATGGGAAATATGTATAGAGGCTGTTCACCAGCTTTAGCACTCACTACTTCAGCAACCATACTATCGTGGAAAGCACCGATAGCAACCGTTCCCAAACCCAGAGCTGTTGAGCACAAATAAATGTTTTGACCAGCGTGACCGGCTTCTAAATGAACATATCTAACTCCTCTCTCCCCGTATCTACCAGTGGTTCTCTCATATACAGCAAATATAACTATTGAAACGGGTGCTTTACCAACCCATTCCTGCTTAAGAGCTGCTTCATAGAGATCATTTCTAAAATCCCCTCTCTTAACCAAATTCAAACTATGTGTTAAGGGATTGTAATGGTATACTCCCGCATCAATATAGGTTGTTTCGTTAACGCGAACGCTTCTCTCACCGATTACAACGTATATCTCTAGAGGGTATGTTGCTCCAGCGCTTGGAACGGATCTACGGTACCAATCACCGATTTTCTCGGTAACCCCATATGTACACCAGAGAATTATTGATAATTGATTAATACCTATAGCTTCACTACTCCACTCTCTAATACTTTTACGGTTAAGTATAGATTCCTCAACACTCATTTCCGACATCACGTATGGCAATGGTAGTAAGATAGTTTCGCCGCCAACATAATACCCGCGTTCTAAATGACGAGTTTTTACCGATAACGAAGTATATATTAAGTATGCAGTTATGAATGCTATAGTAGTTAATGATACCGCCAAAATAAGGAATCCTCGTTTCATAATTAATCACCAATTGATCAAAATTAATTAACAAAAACTTATAGATATGTATTGTTTTTATCGAGGGATCATCGTATGGTCAGAGTTATTGTTGAAGTTCAAGAAGTTCGTGGTAAATGTGCTTTAGGTTATCAACAAGGAGATCAAATTATTCTGAAAGATTTCTACATAGAGTATTCGAGTAAACCTATTTGTTTACATGCATTGGCAAGTATGTTAACCATACTTATATTGATGCTTAAACAACACTCCGGTAGAGAATTGGGGCTGAGTAAGAGTAGTGATGAAGCTTATGTTCAATGCCCTGACCCTAACGGTTTATTAACTGATGGAGGAACAGTTATATTCAGAATACGTAGGTCAACAAATCACTAATGTAGATGAAATTCGCATACCACGATTGGCACTAAGGAAACAGTAATTAATACATATAGTGTTGCCTTAAGTATATACCTAATTTTGGAAATTCTGAAATACCTATAGATCATTATTTCAAACCCCGAGAACATGTGGAGATACGTTAATATGATTAATAATATTCTGAAAACTCTTGAAGTATGAATAATACTTGAAACCCTATAGTCAAAACCGAATATCTCCATAGTAGTTGTGATCAAACCATATCCTGATAAGATAAAGAGTATTAGCACTACAGCTAACGGTATTGATGTAGATTCTAGAATCAAATGGTTTATTTTAAGAAACCGGGTTTTCTCAACCATAACCTCACCACTTGAAAGCTTGTAAAGCTATTGCTGAAGCAACCATTAAAGCACCAATAACGTTGTTCGTACCAACCTTCTCTTTAGCAAACAGCTTCACATTAATTTGGGCTAAAACAGGAACTAAAGCTGTGACCAAAACGCTTATGGCAACACCGATTCTGAATATTGAGTAAACATATAGAACCATGCCAACACCCCAACCTACAGCTCCAGTATATGAAGCCGCAATTAGTAATCCTCTATTAATATGTTTAAAATTAACTCCTCTAACTAAGGTTAATACTGGAAATAAAGGTGCTATGGCTAGAAGCCTCAAATACGTTAGAGATAATGGGTCGAAATATTGCTGCAATATTTTTATCAAGACAGTAGCTGAACCCCAAGCAATGGCTGAGAGGAAACCAAAAACTACACCAGACACATTTAAGCCTCTCTCCAATCTCGGTTTAACAGCGTAGATTACGCCTGCGAAAGCTAACGCTGAACCAATTAATAGTGTAAACGAGAACTCCTCACCTAGCATAATTATAGCGATTGATTGAGATACAAAGATATATGTGTAACCAATGACAACGGCTAACGAACCCCCTATTAACTGTATGCTCCAAACGTATAGTAGATCCCCTAAACCGGGTCCAAGTATTGCCGATACGATCATTAGTAGTGTTGTGTAGAAAGAGTTGAGAGATGCTTTCAGTCCCTTTAAAAAGATCAAAGGTGTTAATGACGCTATACCAAAAACTATTCTCAATGTAGCTAGCATGAAAGGATCCTCTTTCTTCGCAAACCTAGATATAATTGTTGGATTTAAACTCCAAACAAATGATGCTCCAGTTATAGCGAGTAAACCGGAATCCAACATCGCCATAACCCGTGATGTAAACGCTTTATAAAATCATTAACACACTGGATTTAAACAATAGTTGAGGTATGGGAAATAATTCGTAAATACCTTGGTATTTGAAAAAGCGTCAGAAGGGGGTTCAGTAAATATAGATCATCGTTAACCACTCATAAGCGGCAGAGCTTCATCACCACATATATCAAGCTATTTATCTCCCCTTAAATTAATAATCCTAATATAGTTCTCATCGAGGTTTGAAATTCTTGGTTCAAGGATATTTAACGAAAATTCTAGATGGAAAGTTCAGTGGAAGCTTCTATTTCAAAACTTTAAGTACACATATTTCACTAGATGGATTAACAATTGGTCGAGATACTGTTCCAATAGATTTACCCAAACCTATTGGTGAAGACTTAGAATCAGCAATTCTAGAAATAGCTGTTTTATCTCCAACTAATAGAATTGATTGGAGAGTCCGTGTTAATGGAATTAATGTAATAAAAGAATTCAAACCATTCTCAACAATAAGAATCGGTAATGTTTTCTTCACTAAACACGTCTATGACGTGACATGGCTCCTCAAAACCCCCGATTCGCTGGGTAGGAGATGTGTAAACGTTACTTTTAGAAGAGAAGGAGGAGACCCCTTTGTTGTTAAACAAGTTAGTTTAGGATTAATCTATGGAAGCCCGGATTCCCACTCAGAAATAGAGTACTATACTGGAAGCTTGGGTTTAGAGCCTGGTGAGAAAATGGTTATAAACACGTCGGGAATAAATGATTCGTATATAGATACTTCACTATACCTACCCAGTAAACAAGCAACTGTAAAAATTAGAAGTCGTGGTTTAGAGGAAACGATTAGTAATGCTCTAGAAGTGTTCAATTTAACGAGAAGAATTGAAAACCCAGTTACTCAATTCGAATTCGAACACGTTGAAACACGTGAAACATATAATCCTAAATCAGTTGTTATTTCAAATTTCGTAATATATAAAACCACGATACCCAAACCACTAATAGTTTTTGAAAAAATAGAGTATGATAAGGGCTTCCTAACTATAAGAATTAGGAATGCTGGTGAGTCTAAACCGGAACAATTAGTTCTAACCATAATATCTAGAGGAAATACGCTTCTAACTAAAAAGATTCCATTGCTTAAACCCGGTGAACAATATGAAGAAAAATGTAAACTTAATCTCCCAGCAGGTGAGAACGATTTGATTATTAGAACTATTTGGAGAAAAGTTTGTAGTTTAGAACATAATGAGCGTAGAGTCAAAATAGTATTAACGTGAAGAGATTCGCCACTAATAACGTAATTGGTGTTTAGTATTGATTGGTTTAGCTTATTCAGTAAGAGACCCCGCGGGTTCAGGTATAGCGAGGTACATAGTTGAGTACTATAAATTAGAATCGTGTAGTGAATGCATACATGCTAAGGAATGCTACTGTAGCTCTAATTTCGTGTTAGCTGGTTTTGAAGAAGATGTTCTATACTTCGAATTCCTAGATCATAGGGTCCCGGGTTTAACCCAATACTATATTGTGTTATCTAGACATAGCAGTATTGAAGGAGTGAAGAGCTTTACTGTTCATCACACCGGTAATTACGGTGAAGCAGCCTATGGTGGTAAGTCGTCGACTCTATCCGTAGCAAACCCCCCAGTTACACATAAACTACTATTACTTCTCAAGAAGATATCTGAAGAAAAAAGTAGATTGGATTACGAAATATGTTATGAAGCAACACATCATGGTCCAACAAATAATTCTAAACCACTTAGTTTCGTAGAAATAGGTAGTAGCGTTGAACAGTGGAACGATAAGTTAAATCATAGTATTGTGGGTGAAGCAGTAATTGAATTCCTCGAAAACCCATTCAACAATTGTATACCAACAATTGGGTTCGGCGGAACACATTACCCACGTAAACATACAGAATTAGCGTTTGAGAAGAACTACTGCTATGGACACATAATGCCTCGATATGCATTACAATACTTGAGTAGCGAGATCGTTGAACAAATGATTAATAAAACTTCGGTTAAACCCCAACATATCGTAGTTGAGAAGAAGAGTACGAGAAAAGAACACCGCGAACTTATTGAAAAAGAAGCATTAAAACATAATTTAAGTATCGAATACGTTTAAACAACTATTTCAAGCTTTACGTATTGTTAACCGCCGGAGACGGGAGGCATAAGCAAGACTTCATCACCATCTTTAAACACGTATTCAAAACCCACTCTCCTACTATTAACTAGAATAATCAATGGATTCTCAGTATCCATAGGGTTTTCCAAATACTTAGCTAAACCAGAGTACTTCTCCATTAGTTTTTCGAGTAAATCCTTAAGAATAGAACCATCTTCAAGAATAAACTCTTCTCTATCAACACCAGTCTTATCCCTAATCCACAACATGTACTTAACAATAATTTTAACCAAAACAAAAACCCCACATTAACTAACGAGTCTTTCTAGAATATAGAATTATTCATTAAAGAGATTTAATTTCTATACAATAACGCCTAAAACGCTTTTGGCTGCGACACTCTCAACACGAATATCGATCTGTTTCTTCAACTCAATTCTGCCTCTAATCTTAACGGATATAGGGTAGCTAGCTGGTTGCCTAGCTATGGAGTATTCACCAATATGTTTCTCAACATAGAGGTATCTCATTAACGTTCCGGGTGGAACTATTCTTTTCAACATTGTTTTATCAAAAACTTTCATAACAAATACTCTATATGATTCGAATAACTTACTGAATCTCCTAATATTTGATTCAACAATATTCTTCTTAGACCACAATGGTGTATTTTCTAAAACACTTATACGCCTAATATTTAATCTTCTAATGAGAAGATTTTCATCTAATATCTGCTTAAGGTAGCGGTAATTGACAATATAGGTTTCACGCGATTCGCCCGGCAACCCATGTAGAAGATTTATGCCTGGAAGCAGGTGGGGTAAGCCATTCCACCCCCTTATAGAGCCATACCTATTGATTAATCTAATAGCATCTAATGCTTCATCCGGGTATACCTTAAGATTATTGGCCTCAACAACCTTCTCATCGAAACTCTCGATCCCTAGAGCAGCCACGTCTCCAGGAGTATGGTATTTGATAATAATTTTGATCGCTTTAACCGATTCCTCAGGATTCCTAGCTATAGTACCTGGATTCACGTTATCTATATGGATAGTTCTCAAACCAGGCGCAACATTCCTTATACCAAAGAATAGTTTCTCCAACTCAACCGGATTAGGTTTAGGAAATTCTTCATAACCTATTTCTCTAGATCCATAAACAAGTATATCTGGTTGCTTACCTAAACGTATATGTCTAATGCCTAAACGATAGAGAACCTCTATTTCCTCAATAATCCCTCTTTGACTCCTTACAATAGGCTTACCAAATCTAGGTTCTATACAGAAACTACATCCACCCCTAATATATCTAGGGCAACCACGGAAAGTCTCTATTTCAACAATTAGGTTCCAACCATAGTTGGGATGCTGTGTAACTATGAATGCACCATTTCTAAAAGCTTTATCAGCGAGGTCATAATTATCCCTTAATCTATTAGGTTCAGCTTTCTCCCAACCACTCGTTAAGAGACTATAGAAATATAATTCGGGATCTCCAGAAACTATTTCTGTAAAGAACCCTCTCAACTTCTTTAAAGATACAGCAATACTACCGCCACCATAACTATACCCGAATCTAGCGATAGGACCTACAAGTACTTTACTGATATCTCTCAATACGTAGGCAAAATACTCGATTTCCCTTAAAGTAATTGGTTTACCGCCTACGTATTTACCAGGAACTTCACAACCAGCTATGATTACAACTAGATCGGATGATTTAGAATCATCAATAAATCTACTTAGAGCACTTCTAGCATCATCGATAGTCCAGTAACGTATATCGATAGTTTTATCAAATAATCTGAAAACTCCAGCAATTAGTCTAGGATAAGTATTTATATACGGTGGAACCCCTAAACCAGATGGTTCATCAGTGTAGCCGTCCAATATGATGATTTTTCTAAACATAAGGATTTGTATATGAAATAAATGATTTATAAAAAAGATTTAGGCTGAAGCTTCTTTCCACGATAACCTAGCGTAGTATATCGCTATAGGTATTAATACTAATGCAAAAGCAATACTTAAACCAATGGATAGAACAGCTATTACTCTAGATACTTCAGTAAACTGCGAGAATATTCCTGAAACACCAACAATTACGAATAACAATACTATGAGAGACTCTAGGAATGGAACCATTTTCTCATATGTTGGATGGGATTCCCTAATTAATTTACCTATAATTTCAGCAATGAAAACTCCAGTAACAATAACTACTACTCCAAGAATTAACGGGTATACTAAACTACCCCCTAATTCAAGTATGTTAAGAGCAATAGCTACAACTGAAACAATTAATCCAAGCATAATTAAGTTTTCGGCAAGACTACCCAGATCCTCGAATTTACCTTTAAACACCGTTTTCAAGAATCCACCAATATATTTAGCTAGTATAACAGATAATACTAAACCTAACGTTAATACGGCTATACCACCGATTAATCTAGGTAGGTAGAAAGCTATACTACTGAGAAGCTCGCCTGCAAAACCCTCGATCCTTAATAGAGAGAACGCTGCAACTATAGCGACAACAATTACAAATCCTTTCGCTAATCCACCAATTAATCCTGGTAAATCAATATTTGATTCCTTAATAGCTCTCCCTATTTCAGATACTTCTAGAGGTTTAGCAACAACTCTTTCCACAATTACAGAAACTATCTTACCAATACCGTGTCCCAAGAGATATCCAGTTAACAGGATAATACCTGCACCCACAAATCGAGGTCCAGATTCTACTATGTAATCTAGTAGTAGAGTATAGTTAAACATAACGACAAATGCAACACTTAGTACTAGAACGACTAAAACTATGGATACTATGCTGAAAGCTAATGATGAAGCTACTTCGTGTTTCTCCCCCGTAGTTACGAATATTAGTGATGAAACCCACTCAGCAGCCATTATAGCTAAAGGTATACCTATAATCAATATTGTTATTCCTGCAACTATGTTGAATAAAGCACGTGTAGCGGAAGAAACAATAACGCTGATATCTCCAGGTAGCGCTAATACGCCTACAGCAGCCGTTAGTGATGCAACGAAAATTAATGCCATAATAGCGCCGCCAATTAAACCAGCATAATCTATACCCGCTTCCTTAATGGATCTACCGAATCTCGTTCTCTCAAGTAACCTACCTAAGAATCTCGATATAGCGACAGTTACAGCTGATTTAGCGAGTAACCCGATAACATAACCTATAATGATGATAACGATAGCTCCAATCACTCTAGGTAAATAGCTAACAATATCGGTAATAGCCGATGTTAATGCTCTAGTAATTTCATCAATAACTTGAGACAATTCAATCCACCAATAAACCAATATATTGCTATATTTAATTCCCATTCATATATAAATCTTTAGAAAAGCGATAAAGAGTTTGATAAACACTATTTGGATTAAAACGTTATATATGTAAGGAATTAAAACAATGTTTGAAGATTCATGGAGATCAACATGTATAGCAATATTTTAACAAAACTATTCTTATCTAGAAAAGCATTCGTTATCCTAATAGTGTTATCACTAGCTTCAGCATCACTCTTGTCATCATCATTGATTATAGCTAGCTACACCATAAATACTGTGTTGGCAAAGGAAATTTCCCGATTACCATACCATTTAATAATATATACCTACTCGACAAACCAATATAGAGACTCTAGAGAACTCAACATGAATTTAACCAATATTATTTCAAGAAGCAACTTAATTAACAATAGTGTATCTATACTTGTCGAAACAAGAATTGTTAAGAAAATAGTTGTTGGAAATACAACCATTAATAATTCAAGAGTTAATTTAATGCTTGTACCAGAACTTAACGATACAATAATATTCCCGTATGGAAAGATTAGAGAAAAAATTATTTCATCAAATATTCCTAAACTCGATCTGAAAGTAAAAGTAAATATTGGCAATACAAGTTTTGAAACAAGTATAGCGTATAGAGAAGAAGAATTGAAACAATATCTGAATATAGCATTCATTAAAGCTTTCGATAAACCATACATTGCTACATATGAAGGTTCTGTAAATCCATACATATACGTTTTCGATAAACTAAGAATGGGGATTAGAGAAGATTATAATGGATTATTTGTCTTGACAGGTTCTTCTGAAGTATTCAATTCTATAGTTAATGAAGTAGGAATAAACGATAGTATTGCTAAGCTAACGCTTGACGACATATACTACATTGGTGAACAATCCTATTCTAGTAAAGTAGAAATACATGGTTCAACTGTTTTAGTAATATTAAATCTTAACGCTGAAGAACTTAGTAGAGGATATGGAACTACACATACTATTAATAAAGTTTTCGAGTTACTGAATTATTTAGAAAATAGTGTTAAACCTCTTGAATTAAATCTTCTAGATGACTGGATTATAGTAAAGTTAATTAACATTAAACAAGGTGATCAACAGTTCAGATTAGCAATTGGTATAACACTACTACCCATTATGTTTATGGTATGGATAATTCTATCAAAAACCCCAGAATTCCTCATATCCGTACATAAGAGAGAAATTGCTTTACTTAAAATTAGAGGCGTATCCACTAAACTTGTTTTCAAAGGATTCCTCCAGAGTGTTCTAATCTATACAACTATTGGAACAACTATTGGATTATTCATATCACCAATTCTACCCTCACTTATTTTGAGGAAAACTATAGATTTTGAAACATACATTAGAGATTTTTATTTGATCACAGATCCATTTATGTTAGTTTTAGTATTCGGATTAACATATGTTCTATGCATAGGTCATTTAATTAATGGTTTAAAAGAAATATCTAGAATCGAACCATTAGAATTTATAAGAACAAGTTACTCAACCACGCAGTTCGAGAGATTGACGACTAGTTTCTACGTATTAATAGCCTTAACAATATATATAACGCTACGCTACACTATTCTAAATCCCTTTAAACTATTATACTCTTCACAATACAGTTTAGTAGCTCAAGTTATTAGCGTTATACTCCTCGTGTTAGAACCAGTTACAACATTATTTGGACCAGTCATAGTTGTATATACTTTGAGTAAACTACTAACATCGTATCCACAAATATCGTATAAGTTAATTGAGGGGGTTTCTAAAGTTTTTACGAAAAAATATCATGGCTTAATAGCTAAGTTTTCTCGAACTAAATTGAATTACTTAGCGTTAGCTATGATCACGAGTTATTTCTCATTATCTTTACTGTTCGGTAGTATTATAGCAATAGATCTAACGAAGAACATATATGAACGAAGCGGTATCGCTATGCATGGAGGTTACGATTTCATTCTCTATAAACCCATTAGTATTAGTAATTACACTGATCTGGTTAGAGAGATGGAAAATGTATCAAGTATGTTGAGTAATAGTTCTGTAAAATACAGTAGTGGACTACTTATATTAGGATACACTCCATTTAAAGGAGAAAACATAGAATATCACTCATCACTAGCTATACAAGTTGAAGGTAAAGATATACCTCTGTATAAAACAATATACCTATCAGTACCGGGTTACAACATACCGATCAGCTATATTCTCTTCATAGATAATAACTTCATTACGTTAAGTAAGGTTGTTGAGGAACTATCATATACTGGAAAATTCGGTGATTCGCTGAACCAACTAGTTGAAACTCCATTTTCATCAATATATGTTTTTAATACTAGAGGAGAAGCTATTGTTAAGAAACAATATCTAAATAATAAACCATACGTGGGTAATGCTGAGATCAAGTTTGGTTCACACACACTTATAAATACACAAGTTCTGGCTTCAGCTAGAAATATCCCATTATCTACAGCATTGGTTCGAGCTGGTTTAAGAGGATTACCAATTTTTCAAACAGAGCTTCCTTATAGTGGTTTAGCTAGTTTCCCAATATCTATTCCTACAGAGAGAGGGTTGATCATGAGATATGATGATTTCAAAACTATTATTTCTGAAACGAGGAAGCATGGATATAAGGGGAGCTATTTTGGCTATATATTGGTTTTCTGTAAAGGATATGCTTCAATAACGGGCTCAACGGAGTTTAAATCCTATTATCTCGACGTAATTAAAACAGATATAGATAAGTTTGTGGATACTATGTGTTTATCTCATAAATTCACTCTATTTACAAGTATATGTCTATATGTAGCTAGTCAATTAGTTCTCTCAATACTAGCCTACGCAATTGTTTTTGAAAATATGAGGTCTAATGCACTTATGATCGGCAGGGGGGTTTCAATAGAGGATGTTTATAAACTATGTGTATCCGAAACGCTATCCTTGCTAATAATATGTTTAGTTCCAGGTATAGTGGCTGGATTCATGATAGGATATGGTTTATCCAGAATATCAATGCAGATTTTTGAATTAGTCGAAGTAACACCTATATTTATCGACGAAGCTTTCGGCGTAACAACGGTATTTGTAATACCACTACCAGCCATTATTGCTACATTAGTAGCGATAATTGTGCCTTTAACGTTAGCATTAATCATTACATCTACGTCTTGGAAGAAAACACTAAAGGAATCAATAAAGGTTCTTACAGGGGTGTAGTTATATATGAATAAAATTAGTGGTAGTTTAGATTATTTATTTGATCCACGTAGAGTCCCGCCTAAAGGTTTCTTTACTAAAGGATTGGATATTGAAGTAAAAGATTTGTTTAAAACATACATTATAACTCCCGAAATCCAGGTTAAGGCTTTAAGAGGAGTTAGTTTTAAAGTAGTTAAGGGGAGTTTATCGGTAGTTATTGGTCCTAGCGGTAGTGGTAAAACAACTTTATTAAATATAATTGGTTGTTTAGATAAACCCACAAGCGGTTCTGTTCTAATAGACACTATTGATGTAACTAGTCTTAACGAAAAAATCCTCGAGAAAATCAGATTAAGCGTAATAGGTTTTGTTTTCCAATCATTAAATCTAATACCTATTCTATCGGCTCTCGAGAACGTAGCTTTACCTATGATAGCTTTTAACGTACCAAGAGAAGTTCGTATTAGGAGAGCTAAGTGGTTATTGAATGAAGTGGGGTTGAGCGATAGAGCGTTACATAAACCATTTGAATTGAGTGGTGGTCAACAACAGAGAGTTGCTATTGCGGTCTCCCTAGCTAACGATCCTCCTATAGTTATAGCTGATGAGCCTACAGCTGAGCTTGATTACGAGAATGCTGTTAGGGTAATGGAGTTATTGTGGAAACTTAGTGTTGAATATGGTAAAACCATATTGGTTTCAACTCATGATTACAGAATTGTTACTAAATCAAACACTGTATTTAGGCTTGAAGATGGTAAACTAATCGATATATATAAGCCTACCGAATTCGTTGAAGTAAAATCTAGTAAAACAAGCGAGATAACAGATATTCTGAGAAAGAGGTTGAGTAGAGTTGAAGAAGATATTAAAGAACTAGTTTCACGATACAGTAGAGGAGAGTTGAGTTTAGAGGATTTCAATAGAGAATACAGTAGACTTAGAAATCTTTACGATGCTTTGAGAGAACTACTGATCACTATTAGTAAGTAGTTTAGCGAAATCATTTTCTAAACCCATACTCAATTAATTGTTCTATAATTTTCTCAACAATTCTTCTACCAAAAGTTGGTAATGACATCAACTTATTAATAGGTGTTTTAGCTAGTTCTTCAAGGGTTTTAATACCGTTACTAATAAGTATTCTAGCTCGAACCCTACCTATTCCTTCAAGTTTAACGAGTTCGAGAGCATCTTCTCTAACACCATATTTGAGCCTAGTAGATAGTTTATCTAGAAGAACAGACCTATCCCTACCACCAACGACTTCTTCAACTCTCGATAAAGCATAGGATATCCATGATGATGTTTCACTAATTGAATATATGTCTCCAGGACCTACACCATACTTCGACATAATCGTATCTTCGTCAACCTCATTAATCCAATCATATAGGAGTTTAGCGTGAACATAACTTTGGAGAACTAAATACTCATCTAACTCCCCCTTCTCAATCTTGTCTGATAAACCTATACTTCCTATATATTGATAAGCTTCATCTTCGTAATCATCAATTATTTTCGAAGGAACATATGGTTTGCTACGATTATAATCTGGTGTTAGAGTAATGAGGTATAAGAAATAAAAGATGTCGGGGTTTCTACGTAGAAGTTTGAAATATCTTACAACACTAAGAGGGTCTAGGTATGTATAAGAAGTTATTCTACCTAATTTAGTAGCTATCAGTTCTGAACCACGTGTTTCAACCATATTCCAATCAATAAGGTTCTTGACAGTTCTAGTTATTGCTGATGAAATCCATATTCTATCCATACTTAAAGAGTAGTATAGTGTGTTTCTAAATATATCTATAATCTCATTAATATTTGATGCTTCTCCAGAAGCTATTAATGATAAAACATTTATCCTTAAACTACGCTCACCGCCTAAATAGCTGAATATTGGTTCAACTTTTCCTTTAACGTAATTATAGGCATTACTAGGGTCAGTATCGTAAACGATAGCTTCTCCAAACTGGTCGAACCTAGGTCTACCCGCTCTACCAGCCATTTGTTTATACTCGAATACGGGTATGAATCTATATGTTCCATAACTAGGATCGTATCTTTTAACAGAAACTAGAACTCTTCTAGCAGGTAGATTTACACCTAAAGCTAATGTAGGTGTAGCATAAACTACTTTAACCGCTCTCTTAAGAAACGCTTCTTCAACAACACTTCTAGCTACTGAACTTAAACCAGCGTGATGGAAGGCGACTCCTTTCAACAATAATTTACTCAATCTCTCCCTCTCAATCCTAGAAGGAGATTCGGAAAGTCTATCTACTATTTCAAACGGTAAATGCTGTATCGATCCATTTATGAAATCCAATGTTTTCTCAGCATATTCTTCAACTTTCTTCCTATTATGTATGAAAACAAGAGTCTGTATGTCTCTCGATAAATTATGTAGAACTATGTTTAGAAGAGAATCTCCAACTCTATAGGTTACCTTCTCAACCCTACCATCCATGAAAACGATTTCGCCTCTATCCCTATTATAATATCCTTCAACAAGCTTAACGGGTCTCCAATCGGAAACAATGATTTCGCCTCTAATCCATTTAGCTAAGATTTCGGGATTACCTATAGTTGCTGATAAACCAACTAAATGTACATTTTGTTTCAATAATCTAGCAATAATCATCTCAATAACAGGTCCTCTCTCAGGATCCATTAATAAGTGCAATTCATCGACAACAACACAACCAACTCTACTTATCCACGATGGTTTAAGCCTCAATAGACTATCAAATCTCTCATAAGTAGCTACAATGAGGTTATAATCAGAAAGCTCCTCCCCTTTCCTATCGTAATCACCAGTTGTTATACCAACTCTAACCCCAATTTTATCGAGTTCTCTGAACTCCCTATACTTCTCGTTAGCTAGAGCTTTTAGTGGAGTTAAATATACTGCAACCATGCCGTTATCGATAGCTTTAACCATAGCTAGTTCACCGATAAGGGTCTTACCACTAGCTGTTGGAGCTGTAACAACAAGATTTTTCCCTTTAAGTAATCCACGACGAATGGCTTCTTCCTGAATAGGGTTTAAAACAGTAATTCCCCTATTTCTTAAAATATCAATGTATTTGGTTGGAATACCATACTCAACTAGTTTATCACTATCCATCAGAACATGCACCATACCGGATATAGATAATTTGATAATCTCCACTATAAATAGAGAACAACGTATGAAACGGTGATGATTATTTTGAATAGAACATTCTATAGACTCGTAGATCTCGAGGAGATAGAGCCAATTATTGAAAAGTATGTGAAAATAGAACCATTAGGTGTTGAAGAAGTTAAGCTTATAGAGGCTTTAGGTAGAGTTTTAGCTGAGGATATATATGCACCAATCGACTACCCACCTTTCGATAGAAGCACAGTTGATGGATACGCGATTAGAAGCATAGATGTTTCTAATGCAGATGAATTAAATCCCGTTAAACTCAGAGTTACTGGTTCAGTACATCCAGGTTGTAAACCCAATATCGAGGTTGTTGAGGGAACATCAATAGAGATATCTACGGGAGCCATGATACCGCGTGGTTCAGACGCTGTCGTTATGGTTGAATATACCAAGAGAGAAGACAATACTATATACGTGTATAGAACGGTTTATCCAGGAGAAAACATTTCTACAGCAGGTAGCGATATTTCAGCAGGAGACCTTATATTAGTTAAGGGATCAGTTATTGATGAGAGAGTATTGGCTCTACTAGCTGGTTTAGGTTTAGATAAGGTTAAGGTTTACGTAAAGCCCCGTATAGCTATATATTCCATTGGTAACGAAATAGTGGAGCCTGGTAGAGAACTTGAAACAGGTAAAGTATATGATATTAATGGTTTCCTGATCACCGGTTTTCTAAAGAAAATGGGTTTAAACCCTGTTTTTAAAGGTATTCTACCGGATGATGAAAACACTGTATTCAACAATCTACAGAGAGATCTTGAATTCTTCGATATATTAATAACTAGTGGAGGGACTAGTAAGGGAGTCGGCGATATCCTATATAGAGTTCTTAATAAACTAGGTGAACCGGGAGTATTAATTCATGGTTTGAAAATAAAACCTGGTAAACCAACCGTTATAGCAGTTGTTAAAAATAAATTAATATTTGGTTTACCCGGTTTCCCATTATCGTGTTTCATTGTTTTCCACAAGATCGTGAAACCAATTATAGCTAGATTTCTGGGATTAAAAAATATTAATTCAAATATTGTTAAAGCAGTACTACCGGTTAAAATAAGGAAAGCACTTGGAATCTCATGGTTCCTCCCCGTAGCTCTAGTTTCAACAGCGAAAGGATATTCAGCCTACCCCTTATCCTTCGAAAGCGGTAGTTTATTATCGATTATACATAGTGATGGCTATTGCGTTATACCCCCCAATATAGAGGTTTTAGATGAAAATAGTGTTGTAAACGTAGAATTATTCGGGAATATAGAGAATGTTCCGGAACTCAACATTATAGGTAGCAATGATTACTTACTCTACGATATATTGGTTAGAAGCGGTTTATCAAGTAAAACTAGGATTATACCAACGGGTAGTTCGGGGGGCTGGAGAGCTATTGAAAGAGGCGAAGCGGATATTGCGCCAACTCATTTATTTGATCCAAACACCTCTACATATAATAAACCTTTCATAGAAAAATATGGTTTATCGGATAAAGCCGTATTAATTAGAGGTTATTCTAGATTAATAGGTATTATGGTTGCTAAAGGTAATCCCAAAGGTATTAGTAGTATAGAGGATTTCTTGAGAGAAGATATAGTGATCGTTAATAGAACTAAAGGTTCAGGTATACATACTTATCTAGAATACCTCATTACCAAAATAGGGGAAAAGCTCGGAATCGACCCTAGAGAGTTGACGAAGAGAATAAAGGGATACAATTACGAAGTTAAAACTCACACAGCAGTTGCTCTCGCAATTAAACATGGTAGAGCCGATGCAGGCTTAGGGTTGGGATACGTAGCCTATATCTATGGTTTGGATTTCATACCATTAACATGGGAAGAATTCGATTTCTTGGTTTTAAAAGAACGTTTATCTAAAGCACCTGTTAAACAATTTATAAATGTTCTCAGAAATAGGGATTTAATGGAGAGAATAATTGTGAATTATCGAGGATACTACAAGTTATTAGATGATACTGGATATCAATTCTAATTATAAACGGAGAGTTTTAGTAAAGTAGCTTTTAATAACTGAATGATTCTTTCTATGTCTTGATACGTGTTCATCGTAGTGTAAATTAAATTTTAGAATAATTTTTACAACTGGGTATAACGTGAAGGTTATAATTGACAAGATAATTGATGGGTAAAACCTTGTTTTGAAAACTCCATACTCCATTAATTCATTTAATTCCTGTCCAACGATGTTCTTAAAATTTCTGATTAAACTAGCTTCCCACACAATATGATTGTTATAAATGATTAATAAATGATTAATGAATAGAGAAGGTAGAGCGTTGAATATAAGTAACGATATTATCATGAGGAAATGTTTAGTTGGGTCTGACGCGAATAGTAGAGATATAAAACCGATTAGGAGAATTACTGGCGTATACTTTACATAAATACGTTTCTGAAACAGTTGATCTGAAAACAATATCTCGATCTTAGCTGCAGCTTCACGACCCATCACTATAGAAACCAAATTTATTAATTTCTCGAAGTAATTCTTAGTGTTTTCGATATGATCCTCAATAACGATAGCAAAATTAACTACAAATACAAATACTGAAACTACACTTATTAAACCAGTTATAAGTGATATTGCTAGAATAATTTCATCAACAGAGATCAAAGGTAATATAAATGAAGGTATTATTAATGATATTAGAATCAAATACTTTCTCGATATACCGGCAGCTCTGATCATGTTACAATAACTCTTCTCCCAATCATTAATCATCCTTTTCGAATCACTAATATCGCTTAACCACAATCGTAAACACCTCCTGATCAGTTTTAATAAATAAATAACTATATTTAGCGAAGTTGATAAATTACAATCTTAACTTATATTAATATTCTAGTGATTTAATAGATAAGTACTGTGGAAATACGTATGTTGAAAATAGGTATATTACAAGATGAATTCGGTATTAAACCACAAGATAATGTTGAAAAAATAGGTAGAATTCTATTGAATTCCTATAGAGAAGCAGATATAGTGATCCTTCCAGAATACTCTATGATAAATATTCTTGACGGGTTAAAACCGCCAGAAGTTTATGACAAAGCGGAGTTTCTCGAGAATAGTTCATACCTAACTAAAATCTCAGATTTAGCTGGAAAACTTGGAGTTAAAATACTCACACATTTTATTGAAAAAACTATTAATAAACCAAAATGCTACAGTTCATCTGTACTCGTTGAACCAAGCGGTAGATTCGTGAAACTCTACAGTAAAATGCATTTATTCGATGCTTATGGATATAGAGAATCCGATTTCTTCAAACCAGGCGAGAAACCATCAATTAAACTTAATTTAAAATCTATGGATCTATATGTAGCGATCTGTTATGATTTGAGATTTCCAGAACTCTTCAGAACATATAGTTTCATGGGGGCACATGGCGTTATAGTTCAAGCTGGTTGGGTCAAGGGTTTTCTCAAAGAAGAGATTCTCGACAAGATCGCTGTGACCCGTAGTCATGAAAATACATACTACCTTATTCTCGTTAACCAAACTGGAAAATTATTCACGGGGAGGAGTGGAGTATATAATCCATTTGGTTATAAAGAAGTTGATCTAGGTTTTAAACAACAATACTTAGAACACAGTATTAACCCGGCTGTAGTCGAGGAGGCTAGAAATACTATTCCTGTCGCTAAACAAGCAATGGAAAAATGGATTGTTAAACCTATTTAGATTACTCCGAAAATATTATAACTCATATAACTAGTAAAAAGTGTTAAACAAAAATATTTTGGGTCTATCTATGAATAAATTATTTACTTCATTAATTATTGTTTTAACAATACAGATGATATTTGATCCTTTGAGTAGTATAACAATTAATGAAGGTTTAAAAAGAAATCCTATTCACTACCTAAGCATTACAATTGATGGAGACCCGACTGATTGGCCGAAACTACCTCCTCTCCACCCCCCTGTATCTATAGATGGATATATTAGTGATTGGTATACTGAGTATTACTGGAGGAGTGAAGATAGGATCACTAGAGATGTTGTAACAAACTATTCTAAAGGTATTCATGTCTTCAACGTTAGTGGTGATAATAAGTTTCTACATTATAAGGGTGAATTCGTTTGGTTTGATGCTTTAAACGATACTAGATTAGATGTGTCTTTTGCAGATCTAATTGAAATGAGAGTTACGAGTAACGAAACACATTTACTAATGTTAGTAAGAGTTCGTGGAAAGATACCAGTTGGTATAGTTGGACAAAATTCACTACTACTATCAATACTTATAGATACAGATATGAATTGGTTCAATGGTAATTACACAACAATTGATAAATACACTAACGTCAGCATTTATGCTCCATGGGATTACCAAGTAATCCTAGATCTTGCGAATCCAAATATAGTGAACTTGAAGAGATTATGTGGAAGCCCTCTAATAGATATCAGAAACTCGGAATATGCAAGTGTATCAACACTAAATTCTTGTTTTGCCGTTAACGGTGAAAAAGGAGTTGTAGAACTAGCTATTTACTGGAGAGATATTGGTGTCGAAAAACCCTGGAACGTTAGTAATGTGAGGCTTTATCTCTTAACATTTATAGGTAATGGAACTGGAGTACCGGTCAATGTAGGAGATGGAAGTGCAGTAATAGATGTTATTTCTAATTACGATACCGCTACTGAAGTCAGCGATAATGTAATAGATTATTGGCTTGACATAGGCTTCAATACTGTCCCCGAACCTGTAAGTTATAACTTCTATGTATTGGATAGATATGGATTAACTTTAGCATGGAGCGATCTTAGTAACGATCAGAGAACTGATTATGTTCCGGAAGAATCGTTTGATCTAGATATATTGACATTTTATCTACACTTCGATCTTATAAATAATAGATTATACTTCCTTATTCATTTAAAAGGAAATGCTGGAGTAGATAGAAGGATCTCTCCAATAATTGCAATAGCTATAGATGATACTCCCACAAATTGTACCGATAATCAAAATTACCGTTCATCATTCGATATGCCGGGCTACAATACTGAAACAGAACTTGGAACACCTATAGGTATGGATACTTCTAGATCTTGTAATTGGTTTAGATTAATTTGGATTGTCGGCACGAACTCTACCGGCGATATAACATATTGGGTTGCAGTACATGGTTTATACATACTCTATAACGATACGAGTGTAACTGCTAACTACCACTTCATTGAAGGCTACGTTCCTCTAGACGTTATTGACCCATATTTATATGAGAAAATATTTAGAGTAGAGGTAGCTACTTTTGCTTATACATTGACATGGGTAGATAATCAAGAACCATATAAAGTTCTAGATATCCCGGGTCCTAACCTATATGATTGTATAGCACCATACCCTACATGGGGTAATGGAACAGTAGTTATTGATAACAAAGTTTACGCTACATATGGAGAAGTATATTATGATGAATACTGGATAGATGCTTTCAATACAAATAAATATGTGGTTAACCTGGACGTTAAGCTATATTATGTGAGTTACGATAACGATCAATATATTGAGCTAGGAGAATACGTGTGGGTTGAAGCTAATTTAACTACATTCAATTACGCTACAAGAGAATACAAACCTCTTCCAAATAGAACACTAAAGGTATACTTCATTAGTATTGATTATTCACGAGGATACTATATCGGTTCAAATACGACCGACGAGTTTGGCTACTTCTATCTATATGTTGGTGAATTAGCTGACAAGATACCGTCTGGAACATATAGATTACTGGTAGTGTATGAACCAGTTGGAAACGATCAATTGATTTATCCCAGAGTAGAGTTTTGGAGTAGTGAAACCTATAATGTTGCGAATAGACCATTTATGGTTAGCGTTAACGAACCCATCTATGTTCCACTAATTGCTCTAATTTCAATCCTCGTTATTCTACTATTGAAACGTTACTACGACAACCATAGTTAATCATACATTCATGAATTTTTATCAGTATAGAATCGATATCCTCATCTCTATATTTCCTACTACTAATTAATTTAATGATCCTCTCATAACAATCTTTATCGCAATACTCTTCTAAAAAAGTAATTAGTGAATCAAGCCTACTCTGTAAATCACTTAATCTAGTTTTAACAACCTGATCGTTGGTTTCGCTAATAATGTATATCGAAGCAATTAATTCAACAATCTCTCTAAGAACACTACAAACATCTTCACTCAATCTAAACAACCTCTCAGAAATAATTCATTCATGATACTTTTTAATTCTGATACATATATAGATCTAACGCTAGGCGTTAAAACCGGTTCACCATCTATAAAGAGATACTCAACCGTAGTTTCGAGAAATAGTAATGGATTTAAATCTAGATTTGCGAACCAATCCCCTCTATAACCGATATTGAAGATAACTAGTGTTGGTTTAGAACCTTCTATTAAGTAATTAATATTTAAACCAAGTATAGAGTATGGCGTAGTAATTGTAGATTGAATAACGAAACTATAACCATTATTTAAACCATCATATAGAAACTTCGTTAATAAATAGAAAATAGGATATTCTAGATAGAGGTTGAAACCCAACAAAGAGTAATCACTACTGAATAGCACTAATGGAACTTTACCTTTAAGCAAGGGTTTAACTGGTAAATAACTATATTCACCTAAATTCATAGATTGAGAAGGCGATGTTAGAATAACTGGTTTATTCATTAAAATGTAGTTGATATCGGTTGCTGAAACCCAGTTAAGACCAATTAAAACAGTTTTTTCACTAATTAAATTATAATCATTAAGTAACTCAATAACCCATTTCCCAGTTATACGCTTTATATCGAAAAACCTCCTCCTAGTTAGTGGCGTACGTATAAAAATCCAGTTATTAGTTTTACGAGTAGATTTTAGATTATCTAAATCCTCATCACTATTGAGATCAATGTATGGAAACGACAATACTGTTTTGCCTTCTACAAAAGTACTCTCTATAGAACCTTGTTTATCAAGATAAGCTATATGTATCTTCAAATCTCTACAGATATCGTATTCAAGTATGTTTCGATTCAACGATATGAATCCAGCTAAACCATTAAGAACATGTTTTAAACACGTGAATCTAGTGAGAAGCTCGTTTAAGCTAAATTCATTATTAACGTAGCATCGAGGTTTATTAATAATTGATAATGGATCTACGAATGAATTAATCAATGAAGGCATTACTAATTTATGAGAACCATCAATTACCTCCATATCTCTAGATTTAACACAATCTTTACCTATACATTTAAGATGCCCATCTTCTATTGCTATATTTGTTTTCCTCAATACTCTCATATTACTATTATCAAACGTTATTAATGCTTCAGCATTCTCAATGAAGAAACCCATATTTATCCCTACTAAACCTATCTGTATCATTATGAGTAAATAGTTTTAATGAAGGAGATTGTTTTGAGTGAAAAAACTGGTTTATCTAAGAATTTAAGAGAATTCTTCTTAGCATTACTAGCTATACTGCCATCGAGGAATAGAGTAATACAGATTCTCAGATTACTATATGAAACTGGAGGTATAGATATTACTAGTTTTAGACAAATGTTTAGAGGAGTTGTAGATCCTCATGTAGACGAAGTTCTCGGTAAACTCGGTGTTTATATCGATAAAGATACTGTTAAATTAAAATACATGAGTTTGGGTTGGATTATTGCTGACTTATACAATGATATTTTCGATTTTCTAAATAATGATGATTTCAGGAGGAAAGTGAGTGAAGCTTCTGGACTCGATATTCCAGATCCTTTGGAGGAATGGATCTATATTAAACTAGATACAGCTTTCAAAGACCCTGTTCATGGAGAAAACGCAAAAATAGTTATGAAAGAACTGCTGAATAAAACCAGTATTACAATAAATGAACTTATTGAGAAAGGCTTAAATGTTGGCGAAGCATACGTTATTGGTGATGTTTTGAAAACTCTCGGTTTAGCTGAACATATCGATGGTATAATTAGGTTATCTCCACAACTTATTGAAAACAGAGATGTTCTTGAAAGAAATCTTAAGAGGATGGGTATTTCGTGAAAAACGATGAAATCGTAATTTTTAAAATCGATGTGCCGGAGATAGATATAGAGATAAACGACCCCTTCTCGATTAAAATTGAAGATATACGTATATCTCTACCACTATTACCAATAGAAGTTAAAGCGTCTCTACCCCAAATAATACCCGTTGATATCCCAGTTATTAGCAGAGACGAACTCTTCCAACTCGTTAACCCGGATCTAATTAGATACGGAAAAAGCAGTTTTGATGATGTAATTGCTGTTGTACCAATAATTACAACACCTCTAGCTTCCTACGAAGAATCTGTTAAAGAAAAGCTTGTGGATACGATTAAGAGTATTCAGAGCAGGAGAATAGCGATTAAAACTGAACTTACTGGTTTAGAGATCAATATACCTACTTATCAAATTATTGATTTCCCTCAAGAAATTAGAGATAGACATACATTAAAAATTAAATTTACAAACAAAACTCTTACACCAGAGATCAGGGAATTCATAGAAGAGAGGTTAACGAAGGAGTTCAAAATCACTAGAATAGTTAAGAAAATGGAAATTATTGATAATGAATCCAACCTCACGGAATTAGAATTCGTTATGAAGGATTTCCTCAAGAAGATAAAACGCTATAGATCTTCTCATAAAGCTCTCTAGTTGATGCAATTATTTCTAATTCACTACCATCAATCTTAACTACTAAACCTTCCAAAGGATTTCTAGGAGGGTCCGGTAAATTAGATAATGGTTTCTCCTTACCAATATATATCCATTTAAGCTTTCCGCTAGGTTGTTTCACAATTCTATACCAATATCTCCCATAGTAGTAGTATTTAATCTTCACACCAGACGTCTTCTTCTTAACCACTATATGAACAGGTTTCAAATAGTAGTTTCTAGGTTTAATCATAGTGTTATACATGTATATTTGAGTTAAGTAATCTGATAGTAAGAGATTTATCTTCCTAATAACATCCTTCTCTCCAAAACATCTATAAGTTAAGCCTGTTTCCATAATTTTAAACCCACATATATCCCATCACAACTTTTAATAATATAGGAAACAAAGTATTTAAAAATTAAGACCCTCACATTACAATGTTGAAATATTTGATTAAAACATTAAGAAGAATCGGATGGGAAAACACCTCTATTTACCGGTTTAACAACATAATACTTAAAACCTCTTGATTTAAAAAACTGATCAAGTATATTATAATCAATACTTCCTTTAAATAATCCATACACTACCCCGCCCATCCCAGCACCACTAATTTTTGAAGCTAAAGCACCAGCTTCTCTCAATTTATGAATAGCATATTCTGTTTCAACAGTCGAAACATTAATTGAAACTAGAAGACCGTGATTAACATTAATAAGTACTGGAAGTTTATCGAAATCCCCCTTCTCCAATGCTCTCCAAGCTTTATCGACTATTTTCTCAGCTACACCATATATATCTATGAAAACATCATCACTACCATATAGTTTAAGAACGTTTCTAACAACCACTCCAGTATTCCTCTTAACACCAGTATCAACAACAACTAGGTTTAAATCATCGGGCCAATTAATATCTAATCTCTTCACTAAACCCTTCTTATAATATATCAATCCCCCATATGTTGAAACAGTATTATCTACACCACTAGGTTTACCATGAACAATTTTTTCGGCTTCAAACGCAACGCTATTGACTTCATCTAAAGAGGGGTTTACACCATAAAATCTATAAAGAGCATGTATGAAAGCTACCGCTGTTGCTGCAGAGGAGCCTAAACCAGATGATGGTGGTATTGCTGAACTAATTGTAGCTTTAAATTTCCTATACTTATTTGTTTTTGAAGCAACAAGTTCGGTTATTAATTTGAATTGAGAATATTTTTCTGGGATATTCTGATTATCTAAATATATCTTCTCACCTAATTCTTCGGATATAACTACGAATCGATCGTTTTCTTCAATACAGACTCTAGCATAGAGGTTAATCGCTGTCGCTATAGCTGGTTTATCCATAACTACGAAATGCTCACCTAGTAGGATCAATTTCGCTGGTGCAACGCTACATATCAATTCTAATACCCTTGTATCCAAACGATAAACTTTTAGATATTCTACTTCTTTAAACCATAATTAACATCTAAATGAATATAAGGTTCTCTTGAGGCAATTAATATTGGTTTACGAAGAACAATTTTGGATTAGTAAATACTGGTCTAAATTCGCTGGAGATGTTTGGAGCTTGTTTAAAGTATCTGTTGAACTACTCGGTTTACTGGGTAGTGAAGAAGAAACATCTAAATACATTAATTTATCTGCACTATTAACGAAACATATTGTTGAAAAACTTAGTAAATACGTTGAAGTCGAGGAACCACCTAGTCCGGGAGTGAAAGATGCATATTTAGTAGTGGAGTTTATGAAGAAAATATCTGATTTCGCTATAGGTAAAAACCCTGTTGTAACTCTAGCATGGATATTTAAAAACATTACCTACGAGTACGCCAGAGTTAATTTCGTATCCATTGCGGAGAAACCTGAGAGATTTGACTACTTAGCTAAAATCTTAGAACTCGAAGAGAAATATACACCTCCCGAAATACTGACGGGTAGAGAAATAGATCTAACTTTCTATCACGCTAAAGGATACTTAGATCACGTGGAATTGAAAGTTACAATAGAACATTTCGGTAAGGGTAGGTTTAGATACGCTGTAATGTTTATCGATAAGCCAGATTTCGAGAAAGATAGTTTAGCATCACTCATAATTAGATTAGGTTTATTATCATGGGAGCTATTGAGGAGTAAACCAGGCATATTATCTATATTCGATACAGTCGATGCTAGAGCTCAGTTTCTAGAATTAGCACAAAGCAAAATACCATCTAAAGCTAGAGAAATAGTTGAATCCAGACCTATAAGAGCAGTTGGTGATGGAAAGATCTTTAGTTTAGCTGAAGAAAGAATAGCTCCGGACGGTTCAATCTTATTTAAATTAGTATCCGACCAGTATGGAGTAACGGTACCGATGCCTAAAGCTTGTAGAGATGTGATATATGAATATCGTGGAGCACTCGTTAATGTCTACGAAGTATGTGTTGAAACAGATATACTGCTGAGAGAAACAAAATATAGCTTCAGCGAACAACCATTACGTAAACTCAACGTTATCGAATACATGAGAGGAATACAGCCATTCATATACTTAGGTTTATGGGATATTCTTTACTATAGTGATAAACATATCTTGATAACTAGAATATAGATTAGTGAAACATCTTGTCTAAACCATTCTCTTTCACAGATCTATTTTTAAGAATGATTGAAGAAAACATGAAGAATGTGAAACATAAAGTTATTGTTTTAAGCGGTAAAGGAGGCGTAGGTAAATCGTTCATAGCAGTAAATTTAAGTTTAGCTCTTAGCGAAATGGGTTTAAAAATTGGTTTATTCGACGCCGATCTCCATGGATCATCTGTTCCCATACTGCTAGGTGTAAAGAAAGGATTCCTATATCTAGAAGAATCCAGGATCATCCCGGTTGAAGGCCCCCTCAACGTTAAATTCGTATCAATTAGTTTGATGACTAATAGTTATGAAACACCAATAGTTTGGAGAGGACCTCTTAAAACAAGAGCTATTCTTGAAATACTAGCTAGAACCTACTGGGGAGATATTGACTACTTAATTATCGATACACCGCCAGGTACTGGTGACGAAATATTAACTATTACTCAATCCTTGAAGAAACTAGATGGAGGCATAGTTATTACAGCTCCAAATATCTTAACAGAAAGCATTGTTACGAGAACACTTAATTTCTTACATGAAGCCGGGATCAGAGTATTGGCTTTAGTGGAGAATTTCAGTTACTTTAAATGCCCAGATACGGGTAAAGAACATTATCCTTTCGGTGAAAGCAACATTGAGAAACTAGCTTCTAAATACAAGGTAGATCTGGTTATTAAGTTACCAATAGACCCCTTAGTTGCCGAATCTATCAAGAGAGAAGAACCCTACTATATTTCATTCAGAAACAGTGAAGTTTCAAGTAAGATAAGAGAGTTAGCTTCAGAAATTATTAAAACCATCGAATCCGTTGAACTAAATCGGGAATAACTAGTTAAACGATCTAATCATAAGCTGATTTTGCAGATTCCTGAAACTCCAGCTTATTTGGTAAAATGTTTAAGTAATGCGTAAGAAGAGGGTTGACCAGATAAATTAATGCTTTAATGATTTAAAGATATATATGCTAAATACTCTACTTTAATAATGAGGGTTCGATATTGGCTGATTTACTTGGATTTTCAAGGTAACTCTACAAATAGGAAACCCAACTGGTTGTTACTTAAAGAAACTGTTATTGAACTATTAGAGACGGGTAAAACCGTTTTTACAAGAAGTGAAATCGTTGAATACGCTAGGAAAAAGGATCCATCGAGATCCAGTGCAAGTATTGATTACGAAATCGATTTAGTTACTGTAAATAGCAATAGTAAGGATAGGTATAGGGATCCGGATAAACTGTTTCTCTATAGGATCGATAGAGGTAGATATCAACTCTATAATCCAGAAATGCATGGTGCTATAGAGGAATACATATACCATAGAACACCAAATATTCCACACGAACTCGTAGAACAAGTTATAAATGCGTTTAAAGAAAAAGGTTATGAAGTTAAAATTAATAAATCTATTGATAAACCATTAACTCCAAATCTAGTTGCTAAAACTAGTTCGGATAAAATAGGTGTTTGGATAATAGATCCTTCATTACCTGTAGCTGAACAATTTAAAAAATTAGCTTACGCTATTGGTTCCGGAATACTCGATAGAACATGTACTAAACACGTTGTAATTGTTAGTCAAACTGTTTATAACAAGATCTTAACATCAACTAGAGAACAATTAGCTAAACTAAACATTGAATTGAAATCTCTGAAAGAGGAGAAGAAGTATACATTGAGGATTTAACCAACTCCTTGTGGAGGTTCGGGTAACTTAAACTTCTTCTTAATAATTTCTCTAGCTTCTAATAAAATCTTATCAATCTCATTATCTGAAGTTATATTGAAGCTTAAATCATCAATAGTATAACTGAAATCTCTCAATTTAGCTATAGAAGATTCCACATCCATTATAATATTACCAACCTCTGGAATCGCGAATTCCGGAAGCTTCTTAATATTTCCAAATAGAATTATTAGTTCTTCCGCTAATTTTCGGAAATTATGTGTAACTAGAGCTCTTTCTAAACCCATACTGATCTTTAGTAAAACAAGCTTAAGATCACTTAATCCATTATAGAACTCTTCGATCCTCTTAGCCTCCTCAACATATTTTTTCGCTAGGAATCTTTCACCTCTATTCTCTAGCGATATAGCATATTCGATCAACTTATCTCTACGTGAATTTAGCTTATCTAACAAATACTCAATCTTACTTATACCTTGATTAATTTTATATATCGCTGCTAAAGTCTCCCTTACCGGGTCTATTTTCCTTTTAAAAACCAATTGGTACACCAAAAATACATTACCACAACTTTTGTTTTAAAAGTAGTGGTTTAGGCTCTAATTACTTGATCGTAACTTTATAAATGAATACAACTACTGCATAGAAGGATTCTTCGTTGCTTTCAAAAGGTTCGACAATAACGTGGTAGGGTTTAATAAACGAGTGGTTAGCAAATAATCTGTTTTCAACTGAGAAGAACTCCATGCCGGTAAAACCTTGACCAGTTTCACGAATTGTAATTACCCTTTTAATATCGTACGCATCACCTATTCTTTTGAAAGGCGTTTCTTCAATAGAAGATTCATAACCAGAATACCATCTGAAATAATATGTTTTATTCCTATTAACTTCGTTGAGATAGAGTATTCCATCAAACATTATCCTATATATGAAACCCAAACTCTCCGGTTTCTCGAATCTAGGAGATATAACTAGAGTATTCTGAGGTTCAACATAGTATAGATATAAATATTCTGAAACAGACCTACCGCCTATTCTTATCATCCACCTACTTTTAGGTATATCGTTTAAACCAGCTGAATATATCCATAAAGCACGTCCTTCTTCCGTTAAGTACCTGCCGGAATAATATAGTGCAGGGTGAACCAAGTAGGTTGAAGAGTTAGGTAAGTGTTGGAAGTAGAAAACATCATATGTCAAGATATAGGTTTCTTCGGGAGGTAAACGTAGTAGTTTAAGCAACTCTAGAAGTTCTGTGTCATTACGGGAAGTAAGTATTCTACCCAATATACTGATCTGAGTGCTATTAAGCGTACTTCCATCAGCAACCGTAATTCTACCTCCACCAACAGAAATCCAGTATCCATAATCCCACCAAGCAACTACTACAGCATTGCTAGACATATTGTTTCTTAAGAAATCGAATACTTTGTACCAAGCATCGTTCCTAAGCCCTACACCAACTCCGCCTGAAACCAATGAATAGTAATTACGATATCTATGGTTATAACCCAATCGATAGCCCGCGAAAGCTAAATTAATAATTATCAATGTCGTAAGTATGAGTGCAACTACATTGAATGTAGCTGAAACCCTACCCCCCCTACCTCTCCTCCACTTAGCAACGATTTGTCTAGAAGGTAGGATTTTGGAGAAAATATACCCGGTTGATAATGAAGCAACCAATATACCCATAGATGCCGCTGTTGTAGCCATATATGTTGCGTTAAGGTAGCTATAGAAACCTAGAAGGAAAGCTAGAGATACGAAAGCGTAGGGTGGTTCTCCCTTATAGAATCCATATAGGAATCCTGCTATAGCTAGTACGATTGGCGATACAAAAACTAGTTCGTAACGACCAATCCCCCAATCCTCGAGAACACCTGCTACACCCTTAACAGCTAGTGGAGATTGATGCTCAGCAACACTCTCAACTATTGGTGGAGCTGGAGTTATTGCTCTCAAACCCAGAGCCCACGCGTATCTAGCACTTATTCTAACATATCCTAACGCGTATAGAGATAAACCTGCGATCACTACTATTAATAGGATTACGAAGTACCTTCCAGGTGTTAATAGTGGTTTCTTCAGTTTCAAAACCCTGTGTTCAACGCCTAGAACGTAGTATATTGTTGGTAACGAGTACGATAAAATCATGAGTACACCTATTGATCTAAACGAAAACGGGTTGAAACCTAGAGAAGCTACTACAGCTGGCGAAGCTTGAACAAAGAATAGTGATGATACCATAACTATGTAGTTAAAATAAATGTAGTTGAAAGTAATGTGTTTCCTAGCAAGTATTGGCGATAGAATCCAGAAGGCTACAAATGAACCGAAAACATATATGAATCCTCCCCAGAACCACCCTATAATAGCAATAGAGAGACCGGATAATATTGCATATACGAATCTAATACGATCGCTAGTCTTAGGATCATTAATGATCCTTAGTAGTTTTGTATAGAAGTATATGGATAAGAATATGAATACCATTGCAACACCTTCTTTCTCAGCCCAACCGATCATACTACGCTCAGACGTTGCTGGAACAAGTGTATATATCCATAGAGCCGCCAATATTGTGAATTTATCGTTCCTACTCAACTCTTTTGAAGCTAAATATAGCGTTATGTAGGAGAAAGTTGCGAACACTAGTGGAGTTATAGCAACCCAATCTTTTAGATTTAATCCGAGAAATCTAACTACATGGTAAGTTACACCAATGAATACCGGTAAACCGGGATAGCTAGTTGTAATGAAATCCCTGCCCCATGGATACCAGAATATATGTGTATCTGGATTGCTACGCGTTAACGTATACCAAGCTAAAACCCCTTTTTCATAAACGTAATTTGCTTGCCAATACTCTATGTAACAGTCCGCCTCCAGCAATTCTAAACCATTCAAGTAGTATGGTAGTGCTCTCAGAAATATACCTGTAAATACCGCTAGGATTACGAGTACCGAATAAATTGCTTTAAATACCAGTGGATGCTTATCGGCATAATCATAGATCTTGGTAGCTATTTTAAACACGTAATTTGTCAAAACCCTACACCTTCCACATTAATCTATACTTCATGATTAAGTCATGGATTAAAAGTAAGTTATATTTTATTGACACATAATGGTTATAACTATAAATATTAAGAACTTAGTGTTTCATAGTGAATTCTATGAGTATAGATGAGATCGTATTAAAGATAAATGAATTGAATGAGAGAATAAAGTATCTTGAAGAAAAGATTAGGAAACTTGAGGAAATGATTGATGAACTCTACGTTCTACTCCGATCTTTCGTTTAGAATATATGATTGAAGCGATCTCTAAGCATAAAGCTACAATAGCTAGGATAAAACTAATTTTCAAAACAAATTCTAATGCTTCTTGAATCTCAGCCAACTCTCTCCTCTTCTTATACAACATTCGATACGGGATGGAAGCTCGATCACCACTTCATCTGGAACAACGGTCTCCTCCAACTCGTTCCAACCACGACCTATGTATACTCTCGTAACGTAACTACTAGACCCTCTAACTACAGAGATATTCACTTCGCCCACTTCGGCAGGACTCCAGATATGCATTGCATCGTTATAGAACCTGGCGTATAGTGGTAGAATATCGTAATCAAGCTTAATCTTGGCTTCAACCTCTTCATACAATCTATTCCTCATACTCCAACCATTAATTGCTAAAGTAACGTTATGGGTACCTGATTTACCCCAAATAATGTGAACTGGAATAGAGTGCTCCCCGCTTGGAAGGTCCTGAATCACAAAACTAGAACCGAAAACATCTAGATTACGTGAATACATTAGAACATATACTTCATTTAGAGGAACTAGAGTCTCTATTGATAGAGGGAAGTAAAATCCTCTAGGAGATACTTCTAAACTCTGAAGCTTTAATTTACGTATAGCACTTTTAACATCCTCAACTCTAACCTTCAAATTAACTATAGTCGGTAACGAACCCGGTATAGTGACTAAAAGCTTAATATCATAAATGCCTGGATCCGAACCCCTATCTACAATATAGAATTTCTCATCTCTACTCTCTACATTAATAGCTTTATTTTCACGTTTAAGAACTTTAACATTGAATTTCCCTGAAGGTATATGTAGTGGAAGTGGAAGTGAAGTATTCCTAACCAGAACTGCTTCTGAACAACCAAATTCAATACCTTCACGGATAGAAATCTGCACTGTTTTCAATACATTACTCAAACCATAATATACTAGAATAACGTCATCACCTAGTGAAGCCATATCAATGAGATTACCGTCAACATAGTATGAACCGATTTCACGATAGTTAGGTCCATCGATACTAAACATAACTATGTTTTCACCCAAAGCAATTAATAAGAACGATTCTCTAATAAGCACCGAACTAATGGGTTTTTCAGCAATGTATTCGAAAAGTTTTGAACCACTATATGGGTCAAATACGTATAGGTTATTAGAACTATAAATAGCTATACGATCACTGTTTAATTTATAGAATTGAGAAGATATTCTTCCCGAAAACAACTTACTCCAAACAATTACTCTATCATCCAAATCAATCATTCTAAACTCGTTTCCACTCAATACTCCTACTAACATCTCTTTATCATTAACATACAGTGTTTTCAAATCTCTGAAAGAACCTCTTGTCAACATATTAATTGGTATTTTAAACTTAGAAATGGAGTTACGAGACCTAACGATTAACTTTACATGATCGTCTTCACGAATACCTAGAACAAGCCAATCCCTATTCCAACCCAGAATACGGGCTTCACCAATAATGTTTTCACGAACAACTTTATCATCCTTAACTCGAAATACAAAACTTTCTCTATCACTAGTTTTAGCAACAACATATATTTCTCCACAACAAGAACCGTGCTCAAACCCGATTATAGGATTAAACCTCTTACTCACAAACCCCTTCTCTATATATTTAAATCTGTGAAGTAAAGAACGATCTCTATATATTTCCAGAACCTTACCTTCATCGGTAGCGTAAACAACGACTAGATACGGTTTATAATAGAATAAATCTTCTAAACTCAACGGCACTGGTGTATAGAGTTGATCATCTAGATAAATACTCTTAATGCCTGAAATGATCTTGAGATAAACAGTATGTAAACCACTTTCATCTAGATAAGCACAACCCTCACCTAAACAAACACCGCCTAGTTCCTTACTATATTCATCTATTAATTCATAGCTTCTCGTATACTTAAATCTAGAATCACCAAGTTCGCGTACTTCAACTATACGGAACGCTTTAAAATTAAATGATGGATTCATCATAACGAATTTCAACCAGAACAAGAAGTAGGCAATAAATTTATTATAGGTTAATTTATAAGAACATTCTTTATTAAATTTAACATAATACATATGTTTATTAAAAGATTCAACCAAAAATATCTCAATTCACTATTTGAAATTGGTTCTAGGAATTGAGTTTGAAACTGGATTGGAAAAGAACTTTTCCAGAAGATTGCATAATTACTGGTTTTAAACATGAAAGCGAATCTATATTCTTCAATTTATACTGTAGTAGTAATGAGTTGGATGTAGCTGTAAATGTAAATAATGGTAGACTCACTATTAAAGAACAGCGTGAACCCGGCTTACTAGGTACTTTTGAATTCCGAGAACACTTATTTATTGCAACATGCTACCAAGGTTTAGGTAATAGATTATGGTATAGAACGTGTAGAGGAGTTATAACTAGATTCCATTGTCAGCAAAATTTATGTATTCTAGCTACGTTATCTAAGGATCGCGTTCTCGAAGCATCTATTCTTGATAAAAATGGAGAAACTCTTGAAACGATGAAGTACAATAATGTTCTAGACTTCACAATAGGTTCTTCTCGAGACATACTAGCTTTATCTATATCTGGATTAGATATAGACTACTCTCGCTCAATTCTAATAGATTTATCAACAATGAATATTGTTGATGAAATAGAGAAATTTGGTGGACAAATAGTTTCAACAATGGATCATGTAGCTGTATATGGATTTAAGGAATATGGTTTAACTCATACTAAGTTCTTCGATAAGAGGGGGGAAGAAGTTTTAGAGATAGAAGGTATTCCCTACTTCCCCCCATACAATCCCCTACCAATACCTATACATGAGAGACTTAAGTTTCCAACGAATATTATTGTGGTTGGAGATAAACACAATGTAAAAATAATTAATCCTCGTGATTACTCAATAATTTTTGCTTATACTAAAATGCCGTTTACAAAAGGAATTTTTGATGTCGACCTCGAAGAAAACACGTTGATCTCGTTATTGAACTTAATGGGTAAACCAGTTCTTATTAAACACGATATAAGAGGCGTTGTCGATTGGGTTTCACATATAATGAGGGAAGTATCTTATCTCGTATCTTCACGTAATTTAGTTGCTTTAAATACGAGAATTTTTGGTGGAGAAACCAGAATATATAGGGTAATGGATAGGAAACTTATACATATAGATTCCTTTGGTTCAAATACTATACCCATAGTAATTAATGAAGATTCCGTAATTCTAACTAATGATAGATTAGTTACTCGTTACATTGTAGAGTGAAGATTAAACTATGATGCGTGAATTTATCTTAATAATAACTTTCATGGTAATTTTAGCTAAACTTTTCGAATCCCTATTCAAAAAAAGAGATTTAAATCCAATTCCAGGATACATAGTTGCTGGTTTACTCGTTAAATATATTGCGGAATCAAATTATGTTAAAAGCCAGCTTAGCGGTTTAGCTTACATATCACTCATATTCTTCATGCTCTACATAGGTTTAAAACTAGAACCAAAAGTTAGTTTAACATCTTCAAGTAGCATCTCAACAAGTATAGCTGGCGTACTAGCTGTATATGCTTTTTCAATACCAATATTACTTTATAAAAACATAGATTTATTTACAGCATTCTTGATTGCAACAGTTCTATCAAATACTAGTACTGAAATAGTAGCAGTTGCTCTAGATAAGAAAAAAGTTCTCGATAATTATTACTGGCTCGTAAATGCTAGTTTCTTGGATGATGTA
>Ga0105162_1000241_pt1 | contig 37271 bp, 35 predicted proteins | sample JNZ201metaG_FD_81532 | JGI IMG/M metagenome (GOLD analysis project Ga0105162, IMG submission 81532) | Hot spring microbial communities from Jinze hot spring, China to study Microbial Dark Matter (Phase II) - JNZ 20120812A | ecosystem: Environmental > Aquatic > Thermal springs > Hot (42-90C) >...
GAAATGCCCCTGAAAATGGGGATTGAAAGGTGCTTCTCAAGGAATGGTTCGATTCTCGGCAAAACTGTTGCAGTGAAATGCCCCTGAAAATGGGGATAGAAAGGAGACGCTGGACAGCCGGTCAAAGCTCAGGTATTTTTGTTGCAGTGAAATGCCCCTGAAAATGGGGATTGAAAGTTTAAAAGGTAAAAATTTATTTAGGACATGTCTATTATACACCTGTTAAAAGAAGTTGCACAAGCACAATTTAGATAAATCAAGAATTTTTTCTTTAGCCTGCTGGTAAATGCCCGAGCGAAGCAACCAAAGTTTGTCGAAGCTCCGCTCCGTTCACACAACAGCCTCGTAGATTTTTTCTCTGACAGCATTTTCTGATTTTACAAAAGGGTGGACCGTCTCCCTTCAAACATGCTTTACAGCGCATTCTGACCATAGCACCCAAAACTTCATAACACACAGGATAATTCTTGAATTCCTTCGCAAATTTTGCAAATTCTTCATAATTTTTGTCAAGTTTTGCCTCTCTTAGTTTTTTCCTTAAAATTTTTGCTAAATCAGCAATTTCACCTTTATAGAAAAAACAATCTCCACAATAAAGACCACAATAGGCAACTAACTTTCTAGCTTGGTTATTCATACTTTTTATCCCCATCTTCATGAGTTGTTGTTTATAAGGTAAAAGCAACATGCCTAAGTTGCGGTGAATACCACTGAAAATGGGATTGAAAGTGGCTACTAGCTTAAAGTGAAAACCCTCAGAAAAAGGTAAAAATCCATCTATTCCATTATTCTCCGTGACAGACACAGCATTCCTCGTCGGATATTCTATCTTCGCCGGGCTAACTTGGCTCATACTTTTTGTCCTCCTCGCCATTAGGAGCGACAAGAGCTTCATGCGTCCAGTCATCTACGGCCTAATGATGGGACTAATCGGTCAATTCTTTGGTATTGGACTCTTTGGATTGTTGATCGGCGGCATGCTCGCCGGCTACCTTTTATCGAAAACCGGGAGAGGAGCAATGGACGGATTCAAAGGAGGAGGAATGTCCGGCCTTCTCATGAACCTTTCCACCCTGTTAGCTCTCGGGCTCTTCATCGGCTTGAGGGATCCCGATATAATCGTTGGACTTGGCGAATTCTGCTCTGTCGTCGCTTTCATGATTCTCAGAGATATCATGCTTGCCGGGATAGGAGGAGCAATGGGTGTAATGATTGGAAATCTGATGAGAAAACCTCGGTAAATATTTTATCCCACAAAACTTGTAAATAATCATATTGGAGCGGGGTGGGGCAGCGTGGAGTGCCCGCCGGGCTCATAACCCGGAGGTCGGAGGTTCAAGTCCTCCCCCCGCTACCATTTTCCTTTAAATTCGGCAAATCTCATTAATCTGGATGCCGCAAGCGATTGTGACCGAAAATCTAACAAAATACTACGGGAAGCTGCTCGCGCTGGACAATCTAAACATGAAAATAAAGCGGGGAGAAAGCGTCGGGCTTCTAGGCCCGAATGGAGCCGGGAAAAGCACAACCATAAAGCTTCTGTGCGGGCTCATAAGACCTTCCGGAGGAAGAGCGTATGTCAACGGCTTCAATGTCATCGAAGAGCATGAGGCGGCGGTCGAAAATTTGGGCGTGATTGTTGAAACCCCAGAGTTCTATCCGTTTCTTACACCGGAGGAGATCTTGAAATATTTTGGACATCTCCGGGGCGTAAAAAACCTGGAGGAAAAAATTAAGGAAGTCCTCAGAATGGTTGGGCTGGAAAAGTGGGCAAAAGTCAAAATCGAAAATTTCTCAAGCGGAATGAAGCAAAGGCTAGCGATCGCTCAGGCATTTCTTCACGACCCGCCCATTCTAATTTTAGATGAACCATCTTCCGGTCTTGACCCAAAAGGGATGGTGGAAATCAGAAACATTTTGAAGTCTATAAAAGGAGAAAAAACCATTCTCCTGTCATCTCATCTGCTGAATGAAGTCGTACAGGTTTGTGATAAAATCGCAATCATGAATGAAGGAAGACTTCAAGCGTTCAACAGCGTGAGAAATCTGAAGAGGAAGTACGGCTCACTGGAAAGAGCTTACATAAGACTGACGGGTGGTTGACATGAACAAGTTCAAGACTGTTTTCAAGTATGAGCTGCTGAAACATTTGCGAAGAAAGCGCTTTTACGGAGCGTTGGCAGCAGTTCTACTCGCGACCTTTCTAATGACCTTTCTTTACCGTTCTATAGACATTCCGGGAAAGATGCGTGAAAGTCTTCTCGAACGTTTGCCTGAGAATATTCCTAGGGAAACCGGAGAGATGATCCTCGATCAGTACGGAATAAAAGATAGTCCGGAGTTTTTCGCAGTCTTTACTGGCTCTGTTGGACCGTCTATAGCCCTCCTATTTTCCGTATTCTTCGCTGGAGATGCAATAGCTTCAGAGTTTGAGCGAAAAACAGGAGTCTTTCTGTTTTCCTCACCGGTGGGACGAAAAACAATCGTGGCGGGTAAATATTTCGCCTGTCTGATAGCCACGATATCCCTCCTCGCAGTTGGCTATGCGGTTTCCGCTCTCTCCATTCTTGGACTATACGGCACGGTACCGTTCGGAATGCTCGGATCCCTGGGAGTGGCTTTCGCCGTGGCCACTTTCATGGTTGCAATGACGTTCATCTTCAGTTCGTTGATGCGAGGAGGCATGGGGGCAACGGTTGCCACGCTACTTACATACATGATCATCTTCAGCATAATATCAACGTCTTTGGTTTACGCCGGCTATGACCCATGGTTCATGCCAGACAGAGCCGCGGACGCGATAAGCGCAACCTACAATGTGAGCCTCGAAAGCGTTTATGGCGCTTTCGGAATATCGGCTCAGATAAAGACCCCAGAACCTCTCACGAGCTCTATACTCTTACTCTCCTACTCAGTTTTTCTCCTCCTCGCGAGCATTATCCTAACCGAAAGAAGGGAATTCGCTTGAAGGGGAAGACAGAACTCCTCGAAATTCATGGAAAAATAAAAAGCGAAATAGAGCGCAGGCTTCGGGAGTTCGAAAAAACGTGGAGAACAGACGATGAGAAAGTCTTCTCTGAGCTAGCCTTCTGCCTTCTTACGCCTCAGTCGAAAGCGAAAGTTTGCTGGGAGACAGTTGAGAAACTCGAAAAAAGTCGGACACTTTTCTCTGGAGGAGAAAAAGAAATTGCGGAATTTCTACGTCCGATAAGATTCTGGAGAAAAAAGGCGAGATATATCATTGAAGCCAGAAAGAGATTCACAAAAGGTGGAAAACTTGTGATAAGAGAAGAGCTTACAAAATTCTTGAATAATCCCATGGAAGCCAGAGAATTCCTTGTAAAAGAGGTCAAGGGGCTTGGATACAAAGAAGCCAGCCACTTTCTGAGAAATATCGGCTGGGGGAGAGATCTGGCGATACTCGACAGGCATATACTCAGAAGCCTGCTGGAATTCGGAGTTATAGACGAGATTCCAAAAAACCTGAATAAAAAAACTTACCTTTCGATCGAGCAAAAGATGAGAAAATTCTCGGATGAATTGGGAATTCCCATTTCGCATTTGGATTTCGTGCTTTGGTACAGAAAAACAGGTGAAGTCTTCAAGTGAAAATTTTTCATGCTCGCAGCGGAATCCACCCGGTTTTGTAGAGATACTCTGCAGCTAGAACGGCTCCTTTTGCTGCCCCCAACTCCGTGTTATGGGACAACACGGTGTACTGGAAACCTCTTTCAAAACAGTTGGCTTCAATTCCTCCGACAACTACGGCCATTCCTCCCTCAATGAGCACGTCAAACCTAGGTTGTGGTCTGTCTCTTTCCTCCATCACAACAATCGGGTTCTTGGGCGCAGTCGGTAGACCAAGTCTCTGTGGTTCTCCTTTATAACTCTTCCACACATTTATCAAATCTTCAACAGAACAATCTTTTCTCGTCTGGATGAAGACCGACTCTGTATGACCGTGATGAACCGGAACTCTGTTACACTTACACGTGATCTTTAAATCTGCTGGAATTATTCTACCCCCGTCAAAGCGACCTAAGAGTTTCACCGTTTCCTTCTTGACCTTCTCTTCTTCGCCCTTTATGTATGGAATCACATTCCCTTCGAACATTCTCGGTCTGTACTCCTGAAGAACGGATGGTAATTTCGAACCGACTTCCGATCTTTGCTTTGCCCATTCAACGACGGCTTCATAACCGGCTCCGGATACAGCCTGCATTGAGGCCATTATCACGCTCTCCAGACCGAAGGCATCGTAAATCGGTTTCAGAGATAAAACCAGCCCAATTGTTGTGCAATTTGGCTGAGGAACAACGAAGCCCTTCCATCCCCTGTTTCTCCTTTGAACTTCTATCATCTGCACGTGATCTTCATTGACTCCCGGAAGGTATGTGAAACTGTCTTCAAAATATCTGTAGGCGGAGGCCGTGCTGACTACCGGTTTTTCTTTAGCGACTTCTCCCTCTATTTCTAGAGCTATCTCAGAAGGGAGAGCGGAGAAGATGAGATCACACTTTTCTCTGACCGCCTCTTTGATGTTTTCCACTCTTATCTCCAAGATCTCTGGCCGGGGCTCTTCTTGAAGAAACCATCTTGATGAGTCAGTTCCATAACCTAAGGCCTCGCCATATGTCTTGCCCGCAGACCTTTCTGAGGCGAAAAGACTTTGAATTTCAAACCATGGATGATTTTGAAGATTTACCACGAACTTCTGGCCTACCTCGCCCGTCGCACCCAGAATTCCAACCTTCAGTTTCTGCATTTTTCTCCAGCAGAATAAACAGTGAAAAGTTTTTAACTTTTTTGATAGGACTTTAAGAAGCTTTACATTTTGTTAGAAAGTTTGGCGATTTTCCTGACTGCGCCCTCGGCTGCTGAAGAAACTATGCGAGAGTAAAAAGCAAGATATCCTTTCTTGAATTTTGGTGGTTTAGGCTTTAGCCTCTTAAGTCTGCTCTCCAACTCATCTCTCGGAATTAACAAATCGATTTTTCTATTCGGAAGATCAATCAGGATCTCGTCGCCATCTTTGACCACCGCAATCGGTCCTCCTTCAGCTGCTTCTGGGGAGACATGACCAATGCAGAGTCCTCTAGTCCCCCCAGAAAATCTCCCATCTGTTACTAGAGCTGCCCGGATACCCATGCCAGAGATCGCAGAAGTCGGGCCCAACATCTCCCTCATGCCAGGTCCTCCCTTAGGCCCTTCATACCTTATGACCACAACGTCGCCATTCTTTACCTCACCATTATAGATCGCCTTGACTGCGTCTTCTTCGCTGTCAAAAACTTTTGCCGGGCCTCTGTGCTTGCGCATCTGGGGTGGAACGCCGGCAAATTTAACAACCGAACCAGCCGGAGCAAGTGAGCCGTAAAGAACCGCTATGCCCCCCTCTCTCATGTATGGTCTGCCGAGAGGTCTTATAACGTCCGTCTCAACTAGTTTGACATACTTAAGATTTTCAGCAACTGTTCGGCCGGTTACCGTGAGAGGACTTCCACAGATCAGCTTACCCAGACGCTTCATAACAGCTGGGATCCCACCCGCTTGTTCGAGATCCCACATCGTATGCGGACCGTTTGGTCGTATGGAGCAAATCGTTGGAACGCGTCGACTTATTCTATCGAAAATATTCAAATCCAAATTTATTCCGAGTTCATTGGCGATTGCCGGAAGATGGAGCAGCGTGTTCGTGGAACCTCCCAAAGCCATATCCACTGTGATCGCGTTCTCAAAGGCTTTGCGCGTCATTATTTTGCTCGGGATGAGTTTCATCTTAAGAAGTTTCAACACCTGAAGTCCAGCCCTCTTGGCTAGTCTGATTTTCTTTGCGTCTGCTGCGTGGGCTGTCGCGGTTCCCGGCAGAGACATGCCGAGCGCTTCTGTGAGACATGCCATTGTGTTGGCTGTGAAGAGACCGGCACATGAGCCGCACCCCGGACAAGCCCTATCTTCGATTTCTAGAGCCTCCGCCTGCGTCATTTTCCCAGCTTTCACAGCACCAACAGCTTCGAAAGCGCTTATGACGTCTAGGTTCTGTCCCTGCCACTTACCTGGAAACATTGGCCCCCCGGTCACCATTATCGCCGGGATGTCTAGTCTGGCGATTGCCATAAGCATTCCAGGAACTATCTTGTCACAGCTTGCCACACAAATCAGAGCATCAAATCTATGTGCTTCGACCATCGTCTCCACGCTATCGGCAATAAGCTCCCGGGATGGAAGAGAATAACACATCCCTTTTGTTCCCATCGCTATTCCATCGCAGATCGCAATTGTGTTGAACTCGAAAGGAATTCCTCCACCAGCAATTACCCCTTCCGCGACTGCGCGGGAAATCTCACGAAGATGAATGTGACCGGGAACTACGTTCGTATAAGAATTCGCTATCCCGACAAAAGGTTTTTCCATCTCCGCATCGGTTACTCCAACTGCTTTCAAAAGTGCTCTTCTGGGCAGACTTTCAAGTCCCTCAACAACCTCTTTACTCCTAAACTTCAAGGCAACCTCCGGCGTATCCTTTGAACTGTTTCAATTTAAAATTTTTCCAATCTTTGGGCAAAAACGAAAACTATGAATATTCACGCGGCGGTAGCACAGATTGCACTTTTACTTTTCTATTCCCGCCCACTTGCGAAGTTCTCTCCCCACCTTCTCTATGAGATGCTCTTTTCCTTCTTCCCTCATGCGCTTGAGCGTGGGGATTCCCTTTTTGGCTTCCTCCACCCATTCTCTCGCGAAATCTCCGCTCTGGATATCTTTAAGAATCTTCATTATAGTCTCCCGAACATGAGAATCTATTATTCTCGGACCCCTCGTTCTTCCGCCGTATTCTGCCGTATTGCTTACTGCTTTCCACATACCTTCTATGCCGTGTTCATAGATTAGATCTACTATCAGTTTGAGTTCGTTCAGGCATTCGAAGTAAGCGACCTCCGGCTGATATCCCGCTTCGACTAGCGTCTCAAAACCTGCTTTTATGAGTTCAGTTACACCACCACAGAGAACTACCTGTTCACCAAAGAGATCGGTTTCCACCTCCTCCTTGAAGGTCGTCTCAATAACGCCTATGCGAGTCAAGCCCACGCCCTTCGCCAGTGCCAGAGCGATCTGTTTAGCCATACCGCTTGCATCCTGTTCAACGGCAAGCAAGCCTGGAACTCCGCTTCCCTGAAGATACATACGACGAACAAGAGCGCCCGGTCCCTTTGGAGCGATCATTATAACATCGACGTCTTTGGGGGGAACGATCTGCTTGAAATGAATGTTAAACCCATGACTAAAGCAGAGAGCTTTCCCGTGTTTCATGTGTTTTGCTATGTCCCTGTTGTAAACCTCGGCCTGATATTCATCTGGAATCAGCATGTGGACAATATCTCCGATTTCAGCCGCTTCCGAAATCGAATAGACTTCAAAACCATCGCGGACAGCTTGCTCATAACTCGCATCTCTTATGCTCCCGATTATAACCCTGCAACCGGAATCGCGCAGATTGTTCGCCTGCGCATGTCCCTGATTTCCATAACCTATAATCGCAATAGTCTTGTCCTTTAGGATACTCAAATCCGCATCCTTGTCATAATATATTTTTGCCAAATGTCCACCTCGAAAGAAATCAAAAGTGAAAGAATAAAAAGATGTCTGTTCGTTCGGCTCTTCACGGAAGCCATTTCAGTGTGCGGAAGATTTCCAGCTGTAGTTCTGCAAAATTTTTATTCTTTCCCCGAATCTTAAAACCTTCTATCTCTTCAACTCTGTGCGCCCCGATGAGAGAATTTGTCAAAAAAACACAGTCGGACTCCAGCAAATTTTTCAGTCCGTATCTCCCTTCTTTAACCTTAAATCCTAGCTTGGGAGCAAGAGAAAGAACCAATTCTCGGGTTATTCCCGGAAGAAGACCACAAGATTCATCGGGTGTATAAATGACCTCGTCCTTCATCCAGAAGATGTTTGAAGCACAACATTCCGCGACTTCTCCTCGCTCATTTAAGAATAGTCCCTCATCAAAACCCATTTCCTTAGCTTCTCTTCTCCCGAGAACGTTTTCCAAGTAGTTTAGAGATTTTATCCTGACGACTGGTGACTTCGAGTTTCTCGGAAAGGAAACCAAATGTAATCTAAGTGGTTTTCTTGGTCGCTCATATCTTGAAATAAAGCAGACGAGCTCGCTTTCCTTCGGTTTCTCATCAAACACTTGCGATCCAAATGAAAACAGACAGACCTTCACGCGCAGATCTGCAGAGACATCGATCTTCTCTTTGACTGTTTGTTTGAATTCCCTCCAGCCCGGAGTCGGGATTCTAAGAAGCTTGGCTCCCATCTTCATCCTCTCAAAGTGCTTCCTCAGAAAAACGGGAAGACCGTGAAAACACCTGAAAGTTTCAAAGACTCCTTCCCCGTAAAGCGTCGACCTGCAAATCAAGCCTCACACCTCAAGTTTTTCCAATCCCAGGGCTTTGCAGGTTGCAACGGCTTTCACAACGGTCTCATCATATTCCGCCTCCGGATCCGAGTCCCATGTTATTCCCCCGCCAACCCAAAAAGCCCCATAACCATTTCTCATTGCCATTGTCCTTATCGCAACACTCATTGTGAAGTCTCCAGTTGGCATGACAACCGCCGTTGCACCACAGTATGGTTCCCTTCTGTGTGGTTCGAGCTCTTCGATGATTTCCATTGCCCGCATTTTGGGCGCCCCGGTAACGGAGCCTGGCGGAAACGTTGCCACCAAGATGTCCTGCAAACTCATTCCGTTTCTCAGTCTGCCAATGACCTCTGAGAACATTTGATAGAGAGTAGAGAAACCCTCAACTTCAAATAATTTTGTAACTCGAACACTTCCAAATTCGCAGACTTTAGACAAATCGTTCCTCATGAGGTCAACTATCATCAGATTCTCGGCTCTTTCCTTTTCACTTTCTCTGAGATCTTTAACCATCTCTCTGTCAATCCTCACGTTTGGATGCCTCGGTCTGGTGCCCTTTATCGGTCTGGTCATGATTCTTTTTCCATTTCTTTTCAGAAAGAGCTCCATAGATCCGCTGATTATCTGAAAATCTGAAAAATCGAGAAAACACGTAAAAGGTGCGGGCTGAGCCCTAATGAGGTTTGAAAAGATTTCCAAAGGTTTACAGCTGCTTACAAAGTCGAAACGCTGCGAGATGTTGACTTCATACACATCACCCTTCGCGATGTATTCCTTTATTCTTTCGACCATTCGGAGGAATTCTCTCTTCTCAATCGTTGGTTCTATTTTTGTCTCACCGTCTTTTCCTACAAACATTTTCGAAATCTTGGCACCGCCGTCGAAAAACATGAACGCCGATGGTGGAATTCCAATCTTTAGCTTATTCGCACGAAATCTTACGGGCAAGAAATCCTGTGAAAGCTCGTAGCCGAAATATCCGATTCCAATCAAACCATCGTCAAGAAGCGTAGACAATTTTCTAAAAAATCTACGAATTGATCCCTTCATGATCACCACCTCAACTGGATTTTCGAAAAATGTCAGAAATTTACCGAGTCCCCAGCCAGGCCCCAATATAGCCGTATTTTCAGAATTCATACCTTTCCGAATATGAACGGTATGAAAATTTGATGTCACCGTAGAACCTCCAGCAGATGAAGTATAAGCAAAACGAAAGAAATCAGAATCAAGATCGGCGAGGTGACGAAGTAGAAACCATCTGACCGATAAACGTAAATAAGCCAGGAAGGAATCCGCTCCACGTCAAAATAGCGCGCAATTATCGGAGCTATGAGAAAAGCTAAACCGAGCAGGATCAGGACGATGCCCAGTAGACTGAGCGGATACATCTCCGACTCTCACAGAATCTCTTTTTTGTCTACATAACCGCCGCAGTATTTCCTAGCGTAAAGCGCAAGACTCTCGACTGCTCTTTCAACATTCTCTCTCGGAATCCCCGGCGCATTCCAGAGAACGAAAATCACGGAAGATGTCCCATAGGTTATTTTGCTTATCTTCGAGTCGCCAAGTGTGTAAGCCGAAAGTATCTTTTGGTCATCTTTCAAAACTATCTCGCCGGGCAGAGGCTGAAGTTTCCGACCATCTATCAACTCTATCGGTTTATCGTCTGGACTGGCCAGAGTCGTTCGGAGCTCTCCCACAACTTTCTGAAGATCGTAAACTCCGGCCGACACCATGTGCTCAACGGAAGCCAGCATGCAGGAGTCCACGACGTTGTTTATCCTCGGAAACTGATCTTCGAGCGTTTTCCTAAGCAAATACTCCACAGAGGGTCTGAAACTCGACGGGTCTCTACCCATCTGCTTGAAGAATTCTCTGTAAGCCTTTATCTCCGGTATTTCCGTTACCTGAGTCTGCGCGAACTTGGCTTTGATTTCGGAAAGCACAGATGACAATCTATTGTTCAGGGTTTCCACATCCGTTTCTACGGTCACGCCGGTAGCGAGCACGTATCCAGCGATAAAGTTCGGGTATTTTTCTCTCACTATTTCATCAAGCTTCATGCTCTCCCCAATCTATCATCAAAGCATGCTTTAAATCTGTCTATCTAAAGAAATCCATCGCAAATTTTCGGGTCTATGCAGACGGAGATTTCTTCACAATATGTCCAAGATTCTGTCCAATCTCGAGATAAGCCCAAGCCCAGACCAAGCACTCAAAACTCCTAACCAGATCCCCCTTCCTCAGAAAGTGATCACAGTCTTGTCTATACGCTTTTATATTCGAAAGCATTGCTTCACCTACTGAATCGATCGGAGCAGCGGTCAAGATACCTTTATCTAATTTCGCCTTCCACTTCTCGATTTCGTTCAAGAGGTCATCCGACAAGCTCATCTACGGCATCCTCCGGCGCACGAGCAAAAACCTTCAGAGCTTCAGCTTCTATGAAGTGAAGCCTGCCAGGAACCACCAAAGAGTGAGGCGGAGGACCAAAATCCACACCCAGCATTTCCTCCACTCTGCCAGCTCTGACCAACTCATCTTCGCAACCTGCCCTAGCCACAACTACCACAAGAGTATTCGGAGTGAAAATCGATTCCCGGCGCACGAGTTCGTGCCCAAGCATTATCTCCATCCCTTGGTTTGCGCTCATCACCCTTCCTTCCTCAGCCCGGATATCTAGAAAAAGAAGGGTGTGAAATCCTCTTTTTCTGTTATCCGCGAGAACCTCATATGGTCTTGCTGAGGGATTGTCCGGAAAGGGGATTGTTGCCGAGGGACCGAATTTATAACTCTGGAGCCCACAAACCCCGGCCACGGCGGAGAGAATCGAACCTGCATGAACTATTTTTGTTTCCACGTTCATCTTTGCGGCTCTCAGTCTCAAATCGATGTGAGTTGTGGCGACCATTGGATCTCCCGGAATTAGTAGAACCACCCTGCCATCCCGTGCTTTTTCGAGAATCTCATGAGGCTCCTCCTCAAGCAACCTTCTGTCCAGTACCTTCACTTTTTTTCCTGTGAGTTCCTGCAAGTAAGAGACGCTTAACCCGGGAACTATGCTGGTATATGTCTCAAGATATACCGCATCGGCCTTCTTTGCCTCTTCTATCCCACGTAGTGAAATCCCTCCTTTTTCGAGGCCAAGGCCAACAAACACCAGAACCATCGACTCCTCCGAAGAAGGATAGCCCAAATTGGTTAATAACAGATGTGGCTTGATTTTTAAATTTTTGGAAAACTAATAACAAACTGACGGGCCCGTAGCTCAGTCTGGTCGGAGCGGCCGGCTCTTAACCGGCAGGTCGGGGGTTCGAATCCCCTCGGGCCCGCTAATCTTTCCTTTCACGCCACGAAGTCGAGAGGAAAAATCCAAAAATCCCCGCCAGTACTCCAGCAATCGCCATGTAAAACCCGTACGAGAGATCTGTAAGCAGCCTCCACCACCCAACAGGAGAAGAGAAAAACATGTACAAGCCGGGCGCCGGATTACTTAATGTAAAACCACCTTTCAGATACCAAAGGGTTAACGCGACCCCGATTATTCCGATAACGGAGCCGATGAAAAAAATATTCCCCATGTCTTTCCTCGATAGAAATCTTGCTAGAATTCCGCCAAACAAAAGGATGAACCCTCCGAAAAACAGCAGAAAAATATGGAACATGAGGGGGCCGCCGCTCCTTTTCATGAGCAGAGTTATGCATGAGAAAGTGAACCTTCCGCTAGCGGGATACCATGGAGCGAAAACACTCAATAAGACAAGGATCCCGCCCACAATTCCCAACATCGGCGCAATCCAATCTCTGAGCAACATAAGTAGCTCTTAGCTGTGAAATTAATAAAATTTCTCCGTTCGTCTTCAAAAAATATCCAAAATTAGCTCCACTCTTTTAAATATCCCGAAAATCAGGAGCAATTGGAGGTAAAAAATGAAGAGAGCTACAAGAAGAATCGTTCCCCTCTGGTTGCTCGTGGTCCTCGGAGCTGCAGTCGCGTCCGGTGCAGTTCTCTACACATACCAGACAACGACTTTTACCGCAACAATAGTTGAAAACGTCGGAGTCTGGGGAGTGATGGAAAACACGAATTTCCAGATACCCGACAACGGAGCTGCAAATATCAAATATACTGTTTATAACCAGAGCGGAGAGACAAAAACTTTGACCCTGATAAGTAACGTTGATAGCGTTACTGAAGACAGACTGTGGTATGCCTGCGCTTATCCGTGGCCAACTTCAGCCAACAAAGTCTGGGCAGACGGAGTCAACTATGGATTCACCCTTAACAGCGGCCAATCACTGGAGCTAAAAGTCACCGTTGGAGATGCTGGTCCAGCCGTTCCGGGCAACTCATGGAACAACCTGCAGCTCTATCTGATGGACAACGCGCTCTACTAGAGGGGCTAGAAAGGTGAGCCGCCTTGTCGGCTCACCGCCCTTTTATTTTTTCCCAAAAAAAGAAAAGGTGAGATGATATGCAAAAAAACACATGCCCGCTTGCGATCATACTTGCTTCTCTTGTTCTCTCATCGGTGGCCTCTGGTGTGGTTTACTATACATACTGTGAGACAAAATTTTCCGCAGAAATCATCGAGAAAACAGTCGTGACCGTAGACGGACGTCGGCTGCTCGTAAACGGATCTCCTTTCACCGTAAAAGGGGTTTGCTATTCACCAACTCCGCCAGGAGAGGGGCCCGACTTCTTCTGGTGGCATGCGCAAGAAATCTATGAAAACGATTTCGAGAACATCCGAAGCATGGGAGCGAATACCATCAGAACTTATAATGCCGGCGTAACCTACTTTAACGATGCCTATTATTGGGTTTACCACGACGATGGAATTCCTCTGGATTCCTATCTCTGGACATGGCAAGGGGGTGGTGGAAGTTTCACAGAAACATATGAAATAACCCCTCCCGAAGGAACAAAATCGTTTAAAACTGTGAGCGCAAACTGGGCTGGCTGGGGAATTTTCCTAGCGAACCCTTCTGCTCACACAATAAATCTCTCTGGTGCTACGGCGCTCAAATTCTGGGTCAAAACTACCGCAAATCTGAAGGTTGAGATAGAAGCACCACAGGGAAACACACAGACTAAATACATAAGCAATTACGGCTGGGATGGAACAAACAACTGGCAAGAGATAACGATTCCCGCCAGTCACTGGAGTAACCTGAACCAAGTCTACTGTCCTTTCAAAATAACGATGGAGACTAGCGGAACGTTTTACATAGACAAAGTTAGATGGACCGGTTTTTCTCCTTACTCTGATGGCGGGATACCTGGAGGCGTCAAAATCCTAACGTGGGGGGATGGCTATTTTGAAGCCAGATATACTGGGTTCGGACCGGGCAACGTTCCCGAAGGAGGGAGATGCTTCCTCACACAGCCTTCTGGGAGTTATGCCGGCTGGGGTCTTTTTCTCGCACTCCCGCATGATCACACCGTTGACCTCTCTGGCGCCTCCGCTTTGAAGTTCTGGGTTAAGACACCCGTTAACCTGAAGATCGAGATTGAGGCTCCGAAGGGGAACATCCAGAGTTATTACATCAGCCAGTTTGGATGGGATGGAACAAACAACTGGCAGGAGATCACTATTCCTGCAGAGAACTGGGAAAATCTTGACAAAGTTTACAGTCCCTTCATGATCACCGTGGAAACAAACCAGACGTTTTATGTAGATTTCGTCCGGTGGGAAAATTTTGTCCCACCGCCCCAGCATGCAATATTAGAAAACCGAGATATTCTGGATGCCGCTTGGAGCCAACGGTTATATGTTATCATGGGATACTGGGTGGATCGATCCGTAGACATGAGTAAAAGCTGGGTGAGAGAGAACCTGAAAGAAGGTTTTCTCAAACTGGTTAATAAATGGAAAGACCACCCGGCCGTTCTGATGTGGGCATTCGGAAATGAGGTCGATGTATACCCGGCGAGAAAGGAAAACTGGTTCTCGCTCGTTCAGGCTGTAGCATTTGCCGCCAAACAAGTAGACAACAACCATCCTGTTATGACGGTTAACCAAGACATCACGCGTATAGGGGATCCAAGCATCGGTTCGGCTGACGAAAACCTGACGTCCTTGGACATATGGGGAGTAAACGTGTATTATGGTTCCTCTTTCGGCAATCTCTTCAGCAACTACAAAGTCAAGAGTAGCAAACCCCTTCTTCTGGCGGAGTGGGGATGCGATGCTCTGGACGCAAGGGACAACACAGAGAACCAGCTCATGCAGAAGCTGTATATAGAAAATCTTTGGGATGAAATTTCGGAAAATCTGAGCGCGGAAAACGAAAATCGCGTTTGCATTGGAGGAACGGTCTTCGAGTGGTCCGATGAGTGGTGGAAGGCCGGAAATTATGAAATCCATGACAATTTGGCGACTTGGGCGAATCCCAACTACTACGACTACGTCGCCGGCCAGAACAACATGAATGAGGAATGGTGGGGGATAATGAAGCTCACCTCGCTCGAAAGTCCCGTCAAGATTCCTAGACTTGCGTACTACGCTCTCAAGGAGAAGTGGACGTAATGAAAGATAAACACGAAGAAAAACGTGTACAAGGCGAAATTCGCTTCATATATGTTCTCGCAATAGTGATCATCCTCACTGTGATAATCTTTGTTCTCCTATTACGACCCAGACCCAAACCCGTTGTCAATATCCCACCAGTCGCAGATTTCACGTGGTCTGTTGATTCTCTGACAGGTGATAACGTTGAACCGCAAGAAAACGAGGTCGTCCAGTTCATCGACAACTCGTACGATCCAGACGGCCATATCGTAAGTTGGCTTTGGGACTTTGGCGACAACACACGTTCCACAGAACAAAACCCCACACACAGATACTTGAGGGATGGAGAATACACAGTAACTCTGCTCGTAACCGATAATGCCGGTGAAAATGCAACAAAAACTAAAGTTATAAGAGTGAGACCTTCAGGAATCCCCCGCGCATTTTTCATATTTTCTCCCCCACATCCAACGGTGCTCGACACTCTTCAATTCATCGACAACTCGTACGATCCAGACGGCCATATCGTAAGTTGGCTTTGGGATTTCGGAGATGGAACCTTCAGCAGAAGTCAGAACCCAACACACATTTTCCATGCAGCGGGCTCATACAGGGTCATCCTCACAGTCGTGGACAATGACGGGAATGAGGGAAGATTCGAGACTATTGTCTCTGTATCGCTTCCGCCTTCAGAGTTAATTTACATTATCTACTGGGATGGAGGAATGGGTGAGGATATCGGTGCTCCGGCTCGCTACGGACATCCAAACAACGGACAACATCTTTCGCTGCTCGAGATTCAGACTGGCGGATGGGAGTCTGACCCCGATAAAGCTTGGAAATTTATCTATTCAAACATAAGCGGAGGGTGGGCTGGATTTTACTGTGAATTCACGAGCGGCCCGAAAAATCTCTCAGATTATGAAAACCTAGTGTTCTGGGTAAAAGGAGAAAGAGGCGGCGAAGACTTTGAGATAATCCTTGAAGACATCTATGGCACAGGAGGAAAAGTCAGAGTAAGCGACTACGCACATATCACAACCTCGTGGCGTAGAGTAGTTATTCCACTAGGAGCATTTGGGGAAGACCTCTCCAACATAAGAGTTCCGTGGAACATCGCTTTCTCGGACTGCATCACCGGAAAAAATGTGACCGTCTATATCGATTACATAATTCTTGTAAAAAGAGTCTCCGTTGTTGGTGCGCCGGTGGCTAGATTTACGTATTCTCCAACTTCTCCGACGACCTCTGACACCATACAATTCATTGACAACTCGTACGATCCGGACGGTCATATAGTGAGATGGATCTGGGATTTCGGAGACGGAACTAGCTCAACAGATCGCAACCCCACCCACAGATATTTAAATCCTGGAAGTTACACGGTGACACTCACGGTGATCGACAACAGCGGAACCTCTGCTTCCTGTCGCTTGACGATAGTTGTTTCCTCACCCATTTCACCCCCACCTCCTCCGCCTCCTCCACCTCCAGGAGTCGTAACTCTTTCTGGTATCCCGTCTGCGGTTAACATTCCACGCACAGGATCGGTGACCATAACTAATATTCTTCTGAACAACAGCACCAGCGAGACTAAAACTCTGAAGGTTATCTGCGACGCTTGGGATGCTTCAGGAGGTAAACTCTGGTCAAACATTTACACTATGGATGGACAAAACGTCTTTGTTAATGGGGTAATCTACCCGCTCGTGCTTGCTCCAGGAAGCTCCAGATATCTAAAACTGACAGTCGGAGGTACATCGACTGCGCAGCCGGGCGAGACGTTCACGCTTCACATCGTCGTGGAAGATTACTAGACAGAATTTTTAGCTGGTGAGATATTTCTCTTTTATAATATTGTAAACTGACCTCGGCTGAAGGATGTCTACGCCTCCCGCGCGGTTCTCAAGAACTCTGCAAACACCAAACCATTCCTCGTTTGCCACGCCGTCTGGGAATGATGGCATTGAGAATCCTCCAATATCGTGTGCGCTGGGATTTCCGCTTTTTTGCCATTCGTCTGTCCATTCAAAATAACATCCGCCAAGAATTCTTTCCCCAGCCTCGAATAACTCCCTCAGAAGATCTTTGGCGTACTCAGCCTGAGCGTTTTCATCCTCTTTTTTCTGAAGATTGTCCCAAGCGTCTATTCCAAATTCGGTGACCACGAGAGGTTTCAAGCTTCTGCTTCTGAACTGATCAAAAGCCCCTTCAAAAGACCTGCCACGGAAAAGAGTCGCTCCCCAAGCGTCTAGAAACTTTAAAGAACCGTCATCAGATCCTATCGAATTTTCTCCGATGACATAAATTTCCGCCGCTGAGGTTATAACTGGATGGTAGGATTGACCCTCGACTTCAAAAGCTGCTTTTGCCAATTCATTCAGAAGCGAAAACCAGTCCCTCAGCTTCGTTTCGTCGCCCGGCCATAAATTCTGAATCTGAAACTCGACCTCATTTCCAACACACCACATCAAGACTGCTGGATGATCCTTGAACCTCCTCACATACTCTTTAAAATCATTCAAGACTGCCTGTCTGTATGTCGGATCTGAAACTAGAGTTGGTTCAACATGAAAGCCCATTATCACATAAATTGGGTTCTGACCATTGTTGTAAGCAGAGTCCAAAAATTCTCTTGATGTCACCTTCCTCCAAACCCTTATTGTGTTTACGCCCATCTCTCTTAGCATCGGAAAATCTCTTCTGTATATCTGAGGATCCAGCGTGAAATCATAAGCATAACTCCGTCCTATGGGGATAGGATTGTATCCCATTCCCTTTATGAAGAATGGTTCACCTTTCACGTAAAGATTGCCGTTCACTATCCTGACCGGGCCGGTGCTCGTGCTTTTCTCCAACATTATGTTTTCGGTTTGTGTCTCTTGCGGTTTCTTTAAAATAAATACAACAGCGAAAACCACGAAAACTCCAATTACAGTCACCACTAAGATTTTCCAGAGAGATACTCCTAAGTGCTCAGCCCTAGCTCCCTCTTGAACATCCATTTTCAACACCGATCGCATTTTATGGTATCCACACGACTTCATCAATGTAGAATGATTTATTTCCTCCTTCTCCCGTCACCATGAACGGGCACCTGATCTTCGTCAGGTCGACGTTTCTGAAAGCCGTTATCGGTATGCTTACCTTCTGCCATGTATTCGGCTGATTTCTGTCCCAACCGTATGCACTTATTCGAATGGCGCTTGATTTCGCACCCCTTGCATTGGGGTTGTTTTCCGGACTCACGCTTGGCAGTTGCTCGAGCTCCACTTTCAGATCAACCTCGCTCTTGACCCAGAATTCCAGTTTGCTGAATCTGGAAAGGTCCACACTGTTGGCAACGATCCATCTATGACCAGCCGCAGCGTCCACGCCGAGGAAAACTCCCCAGCCAACGTAGTTGTTGCTCCCAGCTCCGGATTGACATGCAAATACAGTGGTTCCCTCGGGCGCATCCGGTACAACATAGTTGCCATCTAAGAGAACGGGACCCTCCAATCCCCAGTCTGCGCCGCTCCAGACAAAGACATCTACAGGCGGTACCTCGTCTGGACATATTCCGGCATCGCTGTAGACGATATACACACCCGAGGGCATCTCCTCGCTGACCGTCACAGTTCGACTCACCGTCTTCTGTTTGCCTCCAGGGTACGTAACCGTTAAAGTCACCGTGTAGGTTCCGGAAGAACTATAGGTGTGGGATGGATTACGTGAAGTCGATGTGCCTCCATCACCGAAATCCCAAGACCATGAGACCGGATTTCCGGAGGAATTGTCCGTGAAATAAACGGGAGCCCCAACTCTCGGAGCCGATGGATTGAATGTAAACCAAGCAACCAGATTTTCCGTCTTTTCGCCTCCGCCTCTGCGCAAAACAAAAATCGCTGCACCGACGACAGCCGAGACCACAACGACAACAACTGCGATCAAGAGCATTTTTTTATTAGCCAGCACGGGTTGTGCTTCCGCCATGCTTCTCGGATATAACTCGAATCGTCACCCTTTTAATTGCTTGATATAATTTTTGACCTGATTTTGGAAAATAAGACATCTTAAATCGAGCTTTCTGTCCAGAGCTCTTTAAGAACATAGTAAGCCTGCCTCGGAGTTTTCAAATATCCTCCATCCGAGATCGATGTAATTCCCCACCATTCCTCATTCATGTTTGGGTCTCCATAACTGACATTGCGCCATTGCGCCGTATTTTCTTGAGAACTCGGTCTTCCGGCTTTCCACCATTCATCTGACCATTCAAATACCGTACCACCAAGACATATTCCGGCAGGAGCCAACTTTCTCTTTATCTCCAGCCAAAGATTTCGAATGTAAGATGCCTGGGTAGCCTGATCCTCCACACCTAACGAGCCATTGAGAGCATCACAGCCAAACTCGCTCAAGATGAGAGGTTTGCGACTATATCGCGCGTATTCCTCAAAAAGATTTCCAAATGACGAACCCCGATAAACGTTGAGACTCCAGATATCTAGCGATCGCAAACTTTCATCGTCGGCTCTCAAGGATTTGTCACCGATCCCGCCGGGACCTAGGCGATCTATGTGCGAGTAGGTGACTGGATGAAGGTTGTCCTCTTCCTTTATTCTTCTGCAGGCCTCCTCAAGCAGGGTGTACCAGTCAACTAGTTTCCTACCACTCCCCGCGCTCAAATAGTTATACTCAACTTCATTACCAAATGACCACATTAGAACCGCTGGATGGTTTTTCCATGCTCTCACAAACCTCAGATATTTTTCTATCTCGCTATTTCTGTTAGATTCAATTGATAAGTCTAGGTAATAATTCACCCAATGCCCCATTATGACATAGATGCCGTTCACATAGGCGTAGTCGAGCGCTTCCCGCGTGGCATCAGAACCGTACGTTCTGATCGTGTTTGCTCCCATCTCTTTTATCATTGGAAAATCGTTCAAGTAAGTTGCCGGATCCTTCCACCAGTTGTAACCTGTGGCCGGGCTCTTTCCAATGGGAGTCGGAGAATAACAGACACCTTTGATTGTGAAAGGTTGACCATTCACGAGAAGAATGAACTTTCCATTTTCCAGTTCCTTGATTTCTACTCTCGATGGACCGACAACTTTCAAAGTCTGGCTGCATGTGGCCTTCCTACCCTTTTTGTCCGTTACATTCAACGTTACCAGATATTCCCCTGGCTGAGAATAAGCATGAACAGGCGACTGCTCCGTCGATTTGTTTCCGTCACCAAAATCCCACTCGTATTCTGAAACCCTGCCGGATGTCTGGGGAACGAACTGGATTTGCTCATCGAGAAGATAAATCAGATATGAGGGATTCACAGAAAAGTTGACCGCCAGGTTCTCTTCACCTTCTTCTGACGCCCTAAGGTATACCAGACTTCCTGCTAAGACCGAACATGCGACGATGGCTGGAATTATTAAGTGGAGCATATTCTTCATCCAAACTTACCTTAACCCATCAGAACTTTCACCATATGAACTTTTCCATCTCGGAAGGGTTTTATTAGATTCCCATCTATCTTCTTTCCATCGACAATTATCTCTTCCACACCTCGCTGGAGTCCTTCCGGATTTTCTATTGTGATATCATACATTGTCCCACGAAATGGTCTAATTATTCTGCATTTCTTCCAAGTCGATGGTATGCAGGGATCTATTCGCAGTCCTGCGTAGTCAGGCTTCACACCGAGCATGTATTCAGTGACTACCATCAGGCTCCATCCGGCGCTTCCGGTTACCCATGTGTACGCCCCTCTGCCAGCCTCGTAGGGATGCTCGTGACCTATCAAATACTCCGCAAAAACATAAGGTTCCGCTTTGTAACGCTTCTGATCCTGCTTGGAAGGAAGAATCTTGCATAGCCTGCGGTACGCCACATCACCTCTGCCTATCATGCAATCTGCGGCTATTGCGAAAAGGTTTGCATGACAAAAAACTGCTGCATTCTCCTTCGTGCCTCTCGCAAAAGCAGTTATTCTTCCGATTCTAACGTCAGTTTTGGTGTATGCTGGATATAACAAGACAAGACCATATTTGCCCTCCAGAATTGTATCCAAAGCTCTCACAACTTTCGGGAGTCTATCCTTGGTCACCACACCGGAGAGTATCGACCAACTTTGCGGATTGAGATAGATTTTTCCTTCTTTATTCTTCGAACTTCCGAAGGGTTCTCCCTCGTCTGTGAAACCCCTGAGGTACCACTTGCCATCCCACCCGACTCTATTTATCCTCTTTGACATCACTTCTGCCTTTTTCCGAAGTTCTGCTGCCAGATCTTCTTTATTTATCACCTCTGCAAGCTCTGCGGCTATTTTCAGTGACCTGACCAAAGCCATGCCGAGCCAGACGCTCTCTCCTTTTCCCTCTCGCCCCACCATGTCCAGAGCATCATTCCAGTCGGCTTCTCCTATCCGCGGAAGACCATGCTCACCCGTGTCGTTGAAAGTGTAGTTCAGCTGCGCAAGAATATGCTCAAGTATTGTTCCCTTTCCGTCTTCGATCGCTCCCTTATGCCAGTTTGGATCTCTCCAGCTTCCGCCGTCTCTCCATCCATCCTTCAGCCACGGAACAAGTTCATTCAAAAATTTCACGTCTCCAGTTTCCTTCACGTAAGCTGCTACAGCTGGAGCAAACCAAGTCGGATGATCTTTGTAGGGCTTCTGCGGGAATGGACCGTATGTGTCCGACCAACCTGGCGCGCACGTTCCATCCTTTCTAATGAGAGATGCTATCTTCAGAAGTTTTTTTCGCGCATGCTCAACGTCAATCGGCAGTAGCGCTTGGGCATCTTGGCAGGAATCGCGATAACCTCTACCTCCCTGACCCTCGTGATAGTACGAGGGCGACCTGCTCCAATAGTTACAAACATAAAGCTGGTATTTTATCCACCTGTTAAAAAGAATGTTGAAATCTCTGTCCGGAGTATCTATCTTCACAGGTTCGGTTTTTTCCACCCATAACTTTCTGATCCTGTCGAATTCTTCAGCCGCAGCTCCGAGATCTGTATATTTTCGGAGAAGTTCCCTCGCTTTTTCCTCTCCCTCCGTTTCTCCAACGACGAAGACTACTGTGCGCTCACCGTTTGCAGGCAGGAGGACATCGATCTGCAGAACTCCTACAGCCTCATTTCCCTCGCAGATGCTCTGATTGCAAGATCCCCTCATCACCGATTCTGGACAATTTTCATCGTTATAGAGGCCAAGAAAAGCATGCTTGTGACAGTCCCACCCCGTGACCTTTTCAGAAGTTCCAATAAACGCCACGAATGGATTATCGTAAACCGGAAGCTGTTCGTAGACAGCCTGCCCAAAAAGCAGAGTCTTTCTGGCAAATATTGCGTTCGCCTTCCGATCAAACCAAGCTCGATTGTAGAGAATGGCGATGTTGTGAAAGTTCATTTCGACGTTGTCTCCAAGCATCCATTCCAAGTAGCTGAAGATCCTCAATTTCCTCTCCCTGCCAGACTTGTTTTTCAGGGTGACCACCCAAATCTCGCAGGGGTCTTCTCTTGTGACGAAGTAAGTAACCGAGCCCTCTATTTCCATAAATTCTGATGAGATCTTTTGATATCCAAGTCCAACCCTCGCCTCAAATCTGTCAAGCTTTCGCATGAGCGGTTGCCAGGTTATGCTGAAGAATTCTCCGTTCTCCATATCCCTGACAAAAACATATCTTCCGGGTCTGTCGCGCCAGAGGTCTCGCCCAACCCAATACAAGATTCTGTCCGTCTTGGGGTCTCTATAAAAACTGTAACCGCCTCCAGTGTGGGAAATGACCGCACAATACCTCTCATTCGTTAGAAAATTCACCCACGGAGCAGGCAGACGAGGCTCCCTGATTATGACCTCCAGACCGTCCTCCGTGAAGTCGCCATACTTCCCTACCACCATCAGCAATCGTTTTTTGAAGATTGATTAATATCTGTTTACCCATTTTTTGCCTTAATTTTGGTGTTTAGCGCGGGGCTCATTTAGTGATTTCTTTGTTATTTTTATGTCGTCCACGATGTGCCAGTTCGTCATGCCTCCAGTACTCGCGGCAATTCCTATCCCGGAGTGAGCGCGGCTGATTTCGCCCTCCCACTGAAGCACCCTTTTTCCGTCAACCTCCACCTTCACCGAAGAAATTCCGACTGACACCTTCGCGCGATGCCAGTTGAAATCACCCATCTGCCGATGCTCGACATATGCCAGATGATTGGTCGGAGAATCCTTTATGAGAGCGATGTGAGGATACGGAGGATCGTTATAATCTGGATTCGGCTGTGTGTCAAATTCCACACCATAACCAGGCATAATGCCGACGCCAGGAACAAAACCCAGATTTCCGCCGTCCGCTGGCCAGTAATCCTTTCTTTTGTAGAACATCAGGACTAGGCCATCTCCTCCGCTTCCTCCCCCAATTTTGAATTTAAACTCTACTATGAATGGCATTTTTATACCTTCCCTCAGCCATATTATGCCAGCCTGCCAGTGCTTGTTCCTCGTCAGAACAACATACTTGTGCGTACTGTCATAGTATGCATCTCTAACCATCTCCCAAACTCGCTCGTTGAGCTCCAGCCCCTGGGGTGAAACGAAAGATTTCACCTCAAATTTGTTTCCTTTTATTTGATTGAGAATGTTTGTGTACGTGATTTCCACATATTTTTTTTCCTTGAGCTCGTACACATCGTGTTTCGAAGGTTTCGCCAGCTTTTTGAGATAATTGCGGAGATCTTCAAGTGTCATCTCCTTCAAAATTCCGGTCGGAGTGATGATTTTTACCCGCTGGTTTCTCAAAATGTCGATCAACTCTTGTGCTTTTATTGTCCCTTCTTGGGTTGGAAAGTAGAAGTTTCTGAATCTGCCGCTCTCCCTCCAATAAAACCTCTTTTTCGAAACAAGCCCCTCTGAAATGAGCTCGCGCAGACCGGTCGAAACTCTTTCGAGAGAATAGTTAAGCGATTCAACGATTCCAGCCTGAGTGAGAGGGAGTGGGGGCTCCCTTGGTCTCTCTGGATCGACCTGCCCAGAGTTCTCAAAAAGATGGAGAAGTATTCTTTCTGGTAACCGAAGGCGGATCACGTGGCCCCTCATTCAATATCTATTTAAAATTCTGGTTTAATTCCTTTTGTTTTTCACTAAATGGCTTATTTTTCTGTTAAGAGCGATTTTTCCTCATTAAAATAATTATTTAAAGATAATTAGCGAAAAAATTTCCTTTTCTTTTGACTAAAAATCAAAATTAATCCAAAATTTTATCAAAAATTTCCCAAAAATAAAATTATCTCATCAAAATTAGAGCAAAAACACAAAAAAATGATATAAAACGTGAAAATCAAAAATAAAAGAAAAAGGTGGAAAAAATGAGAAAGAAAATCGGAGAATTTGGAATCGCGACCGGGCGTCTTCTTCCTGCAGTGGTGATCGCGGCACTGGCAGTCGTTTCCGCTGGAACAGGCTACGTCGTCGCTCAAAGCGTTCTTGGACGCGGTACTCTGACCGTTCGAGTCGTTGCACCCCAGTATGCAATATCTGTGCAGTTCTACGCCGATCAAAACGCAACAACTCCAATTAGTTCTCTGGACATTTCAGTTGGAGGCAGTCAAATCATCTATGCGAAGCTGACCAACACATCTAACAACGACTACATGAACCTCTACGTTATGGGTGGTGGTCAGAAACTTTGGATGAACGTCTACAAACTCGACGGTAGTGGTTTGTTCGTGGATGGCAATGTTGTCGGGCACTTTAACCTAGCGAAAAATCAATCAATCATCGTGAAGGTCTTGGTTGGGGTTACACCCGATGCCAGTGCCGGAGACACACTGACGCTCGGTTTAGACGTTATGAAGGACTAGGAGGTGGCGAGTCGTCCTCGCCTCCCTTTTTTATTTTTTACACGATCACCATGAACAAAACCCTCAGAAAATGGTTGAAAAGATCCGGGGCGGTAATGGCATCAATGATGGTGTTAGTTTTAATCTCACAAAAAATTCTAGCCGGGGTTTCTATTGGAAGAGGAATGCTCGAAATCAGAGTTTGCCAACTTCCTTTACAGAAGGCGTACGTTGTTTACAACGATTACGGTATACCGCCAGACTCAGAGATATGGACATGGGATGGAAGCAGATGGGGTCTTCAGCCGGCGGCCTTTGATGGTAGTTTCTATGACGAAAATGCGCCGGAAGGAAACTTGTGCTTCATGACCAGAAGCGGATCCGGCACAAACAACTACGCGGGCTGGGGCGTGTTTCTTAGCAAACCTTCTGCTCACACGATTGATCTCACGGATTACAAGTTTCTGAAGTTGTGGATAAAGGTCTCAGCAGATGCCTGCATAAATCTAAAAGTTCAACTTCAGCAGGATGGACCGAATGGAAAAAGATCAAATGCTCTTTGCGTCAATCTTTACGGATGGACTGCAGCAGACACTTGGCAGGAGATTACGATTCCAAAAGATGACTTTGTCAACGTCGATTTCACGAGAATTTTCTCACCTTTTATGATCACCATAGAGGGCGGCGGCTTGATTTTTTACGTTGATAACGTCGTATGGGTTTGAAATCATTTACTGAACAGCAGGAAAATGTTTCCGATTTTTGGTATAACCGCAATCACCTTACCCTGTATATGCTCCGGGAGAATCGACTGTTCGAAATAATATGACTCCGGGTTAGCGTCGCCTTTTGTCTTGAAAATGAGATTTTCGCCGGTTCTCTCGATTTCAACAACACGATGAGCAATCCGGCGCCCATATGCTTCAAAAACGATGACATCGCCGATGGAAATTTCCTCCAACTCACACTTCTTAATAACCAGAATATCGCCCCGTTCGAAGCCTCCCTCAATAGGCAAATTGGATGAGTCTATTCCGCGCATTTCTAGGTCTTTTCGCCAGTTTTCTCCCGTGTGCTTCATGCTATCTGAAAGAACCACCACAAACGGATTTGGATAACCAAACCAAAATTTAAACAGAAAATAACTCGCTGAGAAAAATATAAAGACCGAAACCAAGAGCATGAATGCGATAGACCTGCGCGAATTTCTCATCCAAAATCACAAGATTCTAAACAGTTGTGTTTAAAGAATTTCCTTTTCCAAAAACAAACCAAAAACAAAAAACAGTGTTAAAATAAAGGGGATCGATTAGATATTTGAAAAACATGGTGGAGATCGTCCTAGAAAACCTCTGCAAGGTTTTTGGAGAGGTAAAAGCCGTTGACAACGTTAACCTGAAGATAAAAGATGGAGAATTCATGGTTCTTCTTGGACCCAGCGGATGCGGAAAAACAACTATTCTTCGAATGATCGCCGGATTGGAAAAACCGACATCCGGAAACATTTATTTCGACGGAAAAATAGTCAACGATCTGGAACCCAAAGAGAGAAACGTGGCAATGATTTTCCAAGAGTATGCACTCTATCCGCACATGAGTGTCGCTCAAAATATGACTCTCTGTCTGCAGGTTGATAAGATCCCAAAGGAAGAAATAGCGAAAAGACTGAAGAGGACTGCGGAGTTGCTCAGGATAGAGAATCTGCTCCATCGAAAACCCTCAGAGCTTAGTGGAGGTCAGCAACAGCGCGTGGCGATTGGTAGAGCGATTATCAGGGACCCATCGGTCTTTCTTATGGATGAACCTCTCTCCAATCTGGACGCAATTTTGCGAGTAGCTATGAGAGCAGAATTGAGAAGATTACATAAAAAACTCAAGACTACCACCGTCTATGTTACGCATGATCAGGCGGAAGCGATGGTTCTCGCCGACAGAGTTGCGGTACTGAAGGACGGAAGACTTCTTCAGGTGGATAAGCCCAGAAAAATCTACGATCACCCGATAAACACTTTCGTTGCTGAATTCATCGGAAGCCCGAAAATTAATCTCGTCAGATGCAAGATAATAATGCGCGGAAATAGCGTTTTGGCGGATTTGGGAAACTTTGTGATCAAACCCACCGCTAAGGCCGCCGCAAATCTTAGGCGATCCAAGATAAGTGAGGCGATACTCGGAATAAGACCGGAAGACGTGAAGGTACTTACCAAGAGAAAAAATGGCGCAGCGATGGGACGAGTTTATTTTTACCAGCAGATGGGAAATGTTGGCTACGTGGATATCGACATGGGTAAGGGGGTTAGACTGACAGCCTCTGTTGAACCAGAACGTGAACTACGCCTTGGACAGAAGGTTTATGTTGGATTCAACGAGAAGCGCCTAAAATTTTTCGACACTAGGAGTAGCAATTTGATTGCCTAATTTCCATAAAAGATTTCGTCGAGATAAAACGTACAACCCTCGGGATTGTATCCTGCCTCGGCCTTAACGACAAAAACGAAGCCACCGGAGATGTATGATAAATCTTTTCCCTTGAGATCTATCTCATACCTCTGCCAGTTTTCTGTCAGGGTTAAAATACCGGATGTTGCCACAGCGGAGTCCGGGTAGTATCCAGCTATTCCTCCCATTTTAAACTGAACGCGTTCACCTCCTCTTTCCCCCCTTGCCCAAAAAACAAGTTTATTGGCTCTGGTGAGATTAAATCCTCCATCCATCATTCCCCAATTGTTCGGAGGATTCTGCCAGTAAACCCCTGCCCAATATTTCTGCTTGCTCTGGGCGGAGTAAATCACTTTGATGCAAGTTGAGCCGGAATAGGGATTCTCTGTACAAGCTTCCTCAATTTGGATATCTGAATAATCGCCCATCCAACCCGTGGGGTAAAAGTGATTCGATCTGGAGAGATAATCTGAGTAGACGTAAAATGGCATATTTTCTATTCGCCCCGCGCTCGGCCAAAAGTTATCCGGTGGTTTATATCTCTTTGATACATCCGACAGACCCGCTGATCCCCTCAAGAATATCCGATTTTCCATTATCTTTCTGAAGGTCTGCAAAGATTGTGGACTAGAGTTCACTCTCCAGTCCGCCTCCTTCTGTGTGTTAAACCAGACAACTGCTCTTATCTGCGGCATGTCTTTCAGGGCTTCCGGAAGCTCCTCTATCCATGCTGCCTTGTCTCCTCCCTCCTCTGCTGAAGCGAATTCCGCGATCATTATCGGTTTTCTCGGAAATGCCGTTGAGTAAATTCTGATCAGAGATGAGTAAATGCTTCTGAAAGGAAGCCACTCACTCCATCCCTGACTAGTCCCCCAGTTGTAACCGTCTAAGCCGATCCAGTCAACATATTCGTCGCCCGGATATGCTAAAAGCGGATCGTTCCAAGGTTCATCCGGGTTTGAAAGGTGGTAAGGACACCAAACCCATTGAACGTTATTGGCTTTTTCCTGTCTGAAAATATCCACGACGTGCTTCCAGGCTCTCACAAATTTCTGCGGGTCTTGACCGTTCGCTGGCACACTCCAAGGATACCAGTAACCGTTGAACTCGTGAGCCCATCTGATGAAAACCGTTTTTCCTGATTTTTTGGCTTCTCTTGCCCACTCGCGGAGATAATCATCCCAGCCACCCGCACTTATGTAATCGAGAAGATATCCATTCTCCCCGCCGCGGAGAAAGGGTTGCCAAGTTATGAGAGGTATCGCGCCATATGAATGAACCCTCTCCACAGCATCAGAAGGAAAAGAATCCGTCGATTGCATAAACCACATCACTATCGCTAGCTTTGCTCCCGTCATGTTTTCGAATTCTCGAAGACTATCGATGGAAAATGGTGCCGCCGGGAGATAAACCCCAAAGTACACGCCTTCCGAAATCTGTTTCGGACGCAAAAAAATCACTGCTGAAACAACAAGCAGGCATACCAGTATCACCAATGCGACTTTGCGCAAGTCTAACACAAGTATGAATTTTCGGCTGATTTTAAAAACTTTGGCTGAAAAAATCAAAAAAATCGCAAAAAAATCGAGAAGTTTTTTATATTATCCCAATGAAAGTTATTGAGTCCACATGGATAGAAAAGTGGTGATCCTTCTAGTGATCGTGGTTGTAGCCGCCCTATCATTCGTTTTTCTAACTGGAAGAAGAGAAGCCAAACCGAAATTTTATTGGTGGACCCCACATGCCGGAAGTCCCACACACACTCCGTGGCATGCGGAAGTTGAAAAATTGTTCAATCAGATTTACGGAGAAAATGTAAAACTCGTCAAAGTTGACTACAGCACGGAAGACTTCAAAAATGCTCTAGAAACTACAATGGCTGGGGATTATCCACCAGATGTCTGGCATTCTTGGGGTGGTGGTGTTCTGAAGGATTATGTGGATGCGGGTAAGGTCGAAGACCTGACTAGTCTTCTGAACGAAGACTGGGCGATCAGACTACTGCCCCCAGAAAACAGGAGTAAATTGCTTTGGAACAGCACTTGGAATGGTAAAAACTATGGATTCCCATACACGATCGGCGTGGTCCAAATCTACATAAACAAATCCCTTTTCGACGCTTTTGGAGTTCGTGTTCCGGATCCGACAAGAGGCGAAGTTTGGACATGGGAAGAATTCATAAATGCAATAAACACCTTCAAAGGGAAGAAAAATGGAGCCGGTAAAGACATCTATCCACTCGTCGTAGCCGGTGCAGAAGAGTGGCAACTCTCGTTTTACTACATGTATTTAGTCGAAAGAATCGGTGGGGCGGATTACTTCAAAAAAGCGCTTAACGGAGAACCTGGATATTCGTTCACCGACAATGTTTTCATAATGGCCGGACAGAAATGCCTTGAGCTTGTGGAAGCTGGGGCCTTCCAGCCCGGATTTATCAACGCAGGATACGATGTCGCAGATTATCTATTCTTCGATAACCAGGCCGCCATGTATCTTCAGGGTTCGTGGATGGTAAGTACGCTAAGATTCAGAATGAGGCAACTGGGAAGAGACTTCCCGCTAGATGTCATATATTTCCCGATAATTCCGGGAGGTGCTGGGAACAAGACTAATCTGGTAGGAGGAACACAAGACTATCTGTGTGTGTCCAAGAAATCGAACTTCAAAGAAGAAGCATTCAATCTCATCAGACTCCACGGAACTGAAAATGTCATAAACTCCTTCCTCGAAAAGGTTGGAGACATTATAGTCTTTGACTCCAGAGTGGGTGGAGGTCTAAACATACCAGAGAGCAAATACGATCCGGTTATCCTCAAGCAGATAAGTCTTCTCGAGAATGCCGGAAGTCTCATGATGCCTTGGGATCAGTATGCGCCAAGAGCTTTCGCTCTGAAACATCTCGAACTAATGAATAGACTCTTCTCTGGTAGAATGAGTCCTTCAGAGGTTGCCGCGCAACATCAGCAGATGGCTGAGAAATTGAGGCAGGAAGGCAAGCTTCCAATAACTTTCGGATGAAAGGATGAAAAACATGCCTGAAAGGTGGTTTAGAAAAATTGTTCCCTATCTTTTTGTTATTCCAGCTCTTGTTTTCTTCATAGTTTTCTTCATCTACCCCAACATCGACGTCTTCAGGATAAGCTTCTACGAGTGGGATGGTATTGGACCGGAAAAGTACACCGGCATAAGCAACTTTGAACGTCTTGTGAAGGATTCAGAATTCTGGTCTTGGAAGCTTTGGTTTATTTCATCCTTGTGTGGGCTTGCGGGAGCCTTTATAGGGGTTATCCTTGCCAGTTTAAGAAATAGGAAATTTTTGAGATGGGGAGTGTTTGGATTCGTGCTAGGGTTACTAGGGGGAATACTCGGAGGAGGAATAGCTGGGGTTCCGGCCGGTGCCCTAGAGAGAACCCTTGTAATTGGGATTCAGTCAGTCTTCATTCAACTACCCGTGGCGCTGGTGATCGCTCTTATACTTCACGGAAAAATAAAGGGGGCAAGAATTTTTGCAACAATCGTCTTTCTTCCGGTCATCATCTCGCTCGTTGCCTTAGCTCTCACTTGGCGCTACATGATTTACGATCTAAGGGTGGGAGCTCTAAACGCTGCATTGAAAATCTTCGGAGCAAAGCCGATAAACTGGCTGGCGGATCTTCCGCTTCTTTCTGTTGTGATCACCACGAATTGGATATACATTGGATTGTATGTTGTGATCTTCATCGCGGCTCTCAGAAGCATCCCATCTGCGATCTTTGACTCTGCAAAGGTTGACGGTCTATCGAGCTTTCATGTACTCCGATACATCGTCATTCCGCACATAAAGAAGGTAATTTTGCTGACCATCATCATGTGCATTTCCGGAACGTTCAAGGCGTTCGATCTTCTTTGGGTGATGACGGGAGCCGAAGCGAGCGAGGTTCACATAACCTCAACATATCTCGTTAAACAGATGATGTATGGATACTGGGGCTACGCCTGCGCAATTGCAGTAGCGTGCTTCTTCATCTCGCTCGCAATCGTTGCGGTTCAACTTAAGCTCATGCGAATAAAGGTGTAGAAAAATGAAAAGTGAAGTCAGTAGGATTAGATGGAGCCGGATGCGGCGGGCCCTAGCTTATCTGTTTGTTGTCGGATTCTGCGCCATAATTCTTTTTCCAATTGCACTTCTTTTCATAAATTCTCTCAAGACCGGTACTGAAATTTACAGCAGCCCGCTCTCTCTTCCCACATCCCCGAGGTTTTCAAACTATTCAGACGCATGGAATTGGCCTAACGCAAGCATAGCTAGAGGGTTCATAAACAGCGCGATCGTCGTTGGTATCTCTGTGCTTATAATAGCTATAATAGCTCCGATGGCAGGATATTCCCTCTCCCGACTGGAATTTCGCGGAAAGAGCACTTTCTTCTATGTCTTCATGAGTGGAATGTTCGTGGGAGGACCAGCGATAGTAGCCATGTACAGATTGATGATGAATCTCCGTCTTATAAACACGTATTGGGCTCTCATATTCCCTTACGTGGCTGGAGCCATGCCATTTTCTATTCTCATGATGTGGAGTTATTTCAGCACAATTCCAAAGGCTATTGAAGACTCGGCTAGGGTTGATGGTCTATCCACCTTTCAAACTTACTGGAAAATAATGCTCCCACAAGCTATGCCAGCACTTTTCACAATAGTCATTCTACAGGTCATATGGATATGGAACGAGTTCTTGCTTGGGCTCATTATGCTAAAAACACCAGACATGTTCACACTTCCTCTCATGCTCACAAGGTTTTCAGCTGGGACCACTAACTATCTATATTTTGGCGTTTTTGCCGCTGGAATTTTCATCTCGATCACGCCACTCATAGTCATTTACGCTATTTTCTCCGATCGCATTCAGCGCGGAATGACGATGCAACTTGTGAAGGGATAGAAACGTGATACCTAACAATCCTTATATACTGGAAGCATAGAAATGAAGGCAGAACTACAGCGAGATTAACCTGGGAAACCCGGGACAGCTTTTCGGCTGTTTCTCGCTGAAGTTCTAGGAGAAGTAGGAAAAGTGGCATATGGAAGGTTCGGCAGAAGAGGACCAAGGCAAATGTATAAAGCAGTCTGTTCTGACTGCGGTGCCGAGTGCGAGGTCCCCTTCAAGCCGACGGAGGGCAGACCGGTTTACTGCCGGGATTGCTGGCAGAAGAGAAGAGCCGCGGGTAGATAGAAAAATCTGATTATCGTGGCTCTAGCTTTTTTCTTTTTTATATTTCTTTCCATTTTGTGATTTTCACAGCCAATAAAACGAAAACTACAGAAAGAGCCCCGAGTACAACGAAAGATGTTAGAGCACCGGCAGGATTCCCGAGGATGAGTGTCTGCCTGAGACCTTGATGGAAGTAATAGAGAGGCATACACTTTGCAATTGTCTGCAAAATTTCTGGCATTATCTCTATTGGCCAAAACGCACCAGAAAGGAACATCATCGGAAACGCAACAAGATTCCCCGCTGCGCTAGCTGCTTCGACATCTTTTATCAATCCTCCCATAGTTATACCTATTGCGCAGAAAAGGGTTGCTCCCAGCAGAACCAAGCAAATGAAGAAAATGTCTGGGGTTCCGCTGGTTCCAAATATTAGGCGTCCCAAAAAAATCATTATAATCGTGAGAAGAAAAGCAAGTATGACCTGCGTAATCAGATTTGCCAGAATCCAAGATTTCTTCGAAAGAGGTGTTGCGGCCACTCTTTTAAGAATTCCATTTCGCCTGAACTCGGAAATGTTCGATGTCAAACCAATTACACCATTCGTCATTATGAAAGCTGCGGTATATCCTGGCACGTAATAATCTGCCGGCTTGAGCGTTCTCTCCGAGAGCGTTGTAAATTTCACCTCGATAACCGATTGTGCGCTTATCAGAGAATTGTTGAATGCTTGAACTATGCTCTGCACTGCGCTGCTAACTACTTGAGCCGATGCATCTCCTTCTTGAACATATAAAATAAGTGTTGCTTCCTCAGGTGTAATTCCTGTTACCCAATTCTCCAGAGCCGATTTGCCTTCTTGAATGGATCTAAGATTGTTCTCATCCATATATTCCCCATAAGTTTCGACTATCAGATCTAAACTACTCAGAATTATCATGCCACGGACCTTGATGCCCTTCTCGGCAGCCTTTTTCCCGAAATTTTCCGGTATCACTAGAACTCTGTAGCTGGTAAACGAAGGTATGTGCTCCTTAACCCAGCTCGAGATTTCGACAGAGGGTGGTATCATCTTGATTGAGAAAACACCCGAATTCTCCATTGCGGATATGAAGGCAATCGATAGGTCGCTCGGAGACCCATTTTCCAAGTCTCGATTTTGCACCCATATGCTGTACCTCCCGGCTCCTCCTCCAAAGACTGATCCAAAAATCAAAAGGAGAACGACCGGAAAGAGAAATGAAAAGAAAACCCCCATTCTGCTTCTGATCCAGTTTTTAAAAAGCACTACAGTCAAGTGAAGAGTCTTCACTGTATCAACTCTCCATGCTCGTTTATTCTCCCTCCTGCCAAGTTCAGGAAAACTTCATTCATAGAGGGTTCTTTCATTTCTGGTTTCAGACCATGCCTACTAAGATAAAGGAAAGCCTCGAGCATGTCTTCGCGAGATTTGAAAAACGCTGTTGTTTTACCATCTTGCTGAACGATTTTTTCGCCGACTTTCCTCAAAATTCTTATGCCTCTTTTCTCCGAAATAGACACCCTGAAACCACCGCCATACTTGGAAATTAGGGATCGCACAGAATCCGTTATCAATATTTTACCATTGAGAATCAGCGCAGCTCGATCCGCGAGAGCTTCTACTTCCTCCATGTAATGAGTAGTCAGAAAAATTGTCATGCCTTTCTTTCTCAAATTCTTTATTGTCTGCCAAAGCTCCTGTCTTGCTTGAGGATCAAGACCGGTAGTCGGTTCATCAAGAAAGATTATTTCTGGACAGGATGCAAGAGCCATGGCAATTCCTACGCGTCTCTTCATCCCTCCAGATAACTCTCCAAATTTTCTCTTTCGATGCTCGAGCAAGCCGAGGGTCTGAAGAATATTTGAGACGTCAACTCTGCGTTCATAAATCTTTGCGATAAAGCGAATATTTTCTTCTACTGTAAGTCTCTCAAAGGTACCGAATTCCTGTGGTAAAACTCCAATCCGCTGTTTTATCTCCTCTTCGTGCCCCTCGATATCCATTCCAAAGATTTTCACGTTTCCACTCGTCGGGTTTCTAAGACATTCAAGGATTTCGACCGTAGTCGTTTTGCCGGCGCCGTTCGGACCGACCATTGTAAAAATCTCTCCACGATAGACATCGAAGGAAACTCCAGACAGGGCTAAAATGTTGCCATACCGCTTGACAAGATTTCTAACCTCTATCACTTTTCTTCTCACGATCGCCCCCCGATTTTATACCGATAGAGGCAAAAATAAGTTTTATGAGGAAAACATGTGAAAATTTGATTGTTGGGCCCGTAGCTTAGCTTGGTTAGAGCGCTCGGCTGATAACCGGGAGGTCCTGGGTTCGAATCCCAGCGGGCCCACCAGATTTCGAAATCTCAGAAGCATCTATTTTAAATCCTAGTGTACAATTATTTTCAGAATGGCACAAGAAAAACTCCCAATATCTTTACTCCCAAAAGAAAAGCTACTAAAAATTTTAAAACCACAAAGGCTAGCTTTTTTGGGCCATTTCATTCTTTCAGGGATCATTTTTATAATCGGTCTAATTCTTCTAGGCTATCTCTGGTGGTTGGGAATACTAGTAACATTTTTCGGAATAATCGGGATAATCGCAGTGATTTTTTACTCACAAGCGTTTACTTACTATCTCACAAATAAGAGAATCGTGATCTATCGCAAATTCATAACTATCTCATCTAGACAAATCCAATACGACGACATATCTGATGTCGTAGTAGACCAAGGCATAATTGGTAGGATTTTCGGCTTCGGAAATGTAATACCGATAACGAAATCTGGACTTGGAACCGGAATGGTCGGATGGCAGGCGGGTGGAGGAAGAGTAGGACCTTCCGGAACTATTGTCGTCGGAGGGCCAGTCGGAGGGCAAGTCGTTCCTGTTGCTAGCCCATCTACTTGCGTCTATGGTGTGAAAGATCCATTCGCTGTAAAGAACATTATATTTAAATATCAGGAAGAATACGCAGAGGCACCCTATCTAAAAAGAATCGCGAAAAGTTTAGAAAAACAACCTAAAGCGTCCGGAATGAGCTACTGTCCGTTTTGTGGTGCGGGGATAAGTGTTAAAGAGGCAAAATTCTGTCCTAACTGTGGAAAGAAACTTGAGTGAAAAGTATGGTCCAAAATAAGTTCAAACCCGATCCGAATCTGAAGAAGGTCTATGGGATCTATCTTTTACTTGCTGGATTGCCGCTTTTCTTCATTGCTAGCATACCCGTCTGGGGAGCATACAAATTCGCTCCGGAAATCTGGCGAGAATACAAAATATTTACATTTATACCTCTCGGCATTGTCACAATAGGTATTTTGTTTGTTGCATATTGGATTCCGCGATACTACGACACTATTTTCTTCACAATAGAGGAAGACGAAATAACAGTAGAGCGAGGAGTTTGGTGGAAAATGAAACATACAGTTCCTTATTCTCGCGTTATGTGTGCTGATGTGATACAGGGTCCGATTTCCCGATTTTTTGGTCTGGGATCCGTTCACATATATACCGCCGGATACACTGGGGCCGCTGGTGGCACTGCTGGACCTGGAACGAGAGGGGCTGAAGCGTCAATATGGGGGATTCCAAATTTTTTGGAAATCCGGGAAATCATCCTAAAATCTGTAAAAAACAGGCCTCTCTTTGCGCAGGCTCAGGTGGGTCTGGAAAGAGAAATCTTGGAGGAATTAAAGCAGATAAGAAAAATTCTGGAAAAAACTGCTTGAACAATTAAATCAAGATTCTTTTCTCAGTGAATTTTGAAATTTTTCTACGTCTTTAAAACTACGAATTTCCACAACATTGCCCAACTCGTTTTCAATTTCTTTTTCTAATCCGATCTTCGCGAATAAGCGTTCCACAGTTTCTGTTTTTGCGCTTGTCGAGGGATATCTCGGAACAACAGTACAGCATCCGGCATGTTTCTCGCTCCAAATTCCAATTTTCCTCGCCTCTCTTTCTATCTCGAGTTTGTCCATCGTCAGAAGTGGTCTAATGATCGGAAACTTGATCCCAAATGATGTCACGGCAAGATTGTCAAGAGTTTGGGATGCCTTCTGACCGATTGACTCCCCGGTGACTATCGCCGAACATTTTTCTCTCTCACATAACGCTTCTGCAGCTTTCAGCATCCCCCTTCTGCAAAGAACACAAGTGTACCTTCCACCAGCATGAGAAATTCTGCGCAGAATTTTAGACCAAGGAAAAATCAGAATTTTTTCTACGTCTAATCTGTCTTTCAACTTCTTGAGAATTTCAATTGTTGTAAAAAATGTCTCGTCACTCACGTAAGGATAAACACAGAAATGAAGTGGAATTATCTCAAAATTTTTCGATGCTAAAGCACAAGCAAGTGGAGAGTCTATTCCACCGGAAACTAAGCATATGACTTTTTCCATCAACTATAAGCTCGCTTTTCGAGCTATTAACAGGTAAAGCTCCGTTATCTATATAAACGCTGCTCATGGAAGTACTTTGATGAAATGACTGAAATTAGCCAAGTATACAGATGCAAAATCTGTGGAAACATTGTGACCGTGCTTCACGCTGGTGTTGGACAGCTTGTTTGTTGCGGACAACCGATGGAGCTCTTGCAGGAAAAAACCGTAGATGTCGGCAAGGAAAAGCATGTCCCGATAATCGAAAGGGTTAAAGGTGGGGTAATAGTCAAAGTGGGCTCGATACCCCATCCGATGGAAGAAAAACACTACATAGAATGGATAGAGCTCGTTACAGATAGAGGATCGTACAGAAAATTCCTTAAGCCTGGCGATGCTCCAGAAGCTTTCTTTCCAGTACAAGAAGAACAGGTAAAATCGAGGGAATACTGTAACATCCACGGTCTTTGGGGATCTAGCTAA